>Ga0123355_10000800_pt1 | contig 43066 bp, 37 predicted proteins | sample TergutEmb28metaG_3_FD_89872 | JGI IMG/M metagenome (GOLD analysis project Ga0123355, IMG submission 89872) | Embiratermes neotenicus P1 segment gut microbial communities from Petit-Saut dam, French Guiana - Emb289 P1 | ecosystem: Host-associated > Arthropoda: Insects > Digestive system > Gut ...
GAATATGGCAAAGTATTCAGGCAGAAAATGCCGCTGTTGTTCGAAGCCGCCCGGAATTTTCTGAAATCAGCCCCGCCGGAAGCGCTCGCCAGCTTTAAATCCTTCTCCTGTCAGAATGCCTGGTGGCTCGAAGACTTCGTTTTGTTTGACGCCCTTCGCGCCCGCCACAAACTCGAAACCTGGACCCAATGGCCCGACGGCCTTCCGCGACGCGATCCTGACGCCATCGAGAAAGCGCGCCAAGAACTCGCCGACGACATCCGTATCAGAAGTGCGTTGCAGTTTGCGTTCTACCAGCAATGGCGCGCACTTCGACGCTATTGTGCCGAACGGGCCATCCGCATCGTGGGCGATGTCGCCATATTCGTAAATCAAGACAGCGCCGACGTCTGGACCCATCGCCAACTGTTCCGCCTCAACGACAAGCTCGACCCGGAGGTCGTCGCCGGAGTCCCTCCGGATTTCTTCAGCAAAACCGGCCAGCGCTGGGGAAATCCGCTCTACCGCTGGGACGTCATGAAAGAGCACGGCTATCAGTGGTGGATTCAGCGCATGCGCTGGGCGACAGAGAATTGCGACTACATCCGTCTCGACCACTTCCGCGGTTTCGATCAGTTCTGGGAGATCCCCGCTACCGAAGCTACGGCGGTGAACGGACACTGGGTCGACGGACCGCGCGACGACCTGTTCCTGAAACTGCGCGAGGCGCTCGGCGGGTTGCCGTTCTTTGCCGAGGATCTGGGCTACATCACTCCCGAAGTGCACGCGTTGCGCGACCGCTTACAGATTCCCGGCATGGCGGTTTTGCAATTCGGATTCAGCGACGAGGGCGCGCACATCTATCTTCCTCATCGCGCGCAAGGCAAGATCATCTACACCGGGACACACGACAACGACACTGTCGTGGGCTGGTGGCATTCGGGTGCTTCCCAGAACGAACGCCGCAACGCCGAAGCCTATCTCGGCCACTGTGACGAGGGCATTCACTGGGAGTTCGTTCGCGCGGTCCAGTGTTCTCCAGCGACCCTCAGCATCGTTCCCTTACAGGATGTCCTGGGATTGGGCAGCGAGGCTCGCATGAACACTCCCAGCCTGCATGGCGGCAACTGGCGCTGGCGCGTCGATGAGGGTCAGCTCAACCGTGAACTGGCCCAAAGGCTGGGGCTGCTCGCCGAATTAAGCGATCGGCTGCCGAAGCTGTCGCCGCCGCAGACGGCCGAAGCCTTTTTCGCCTAGAATCCTTGCACTGTTATCGATTGTGAATAAAGTGTTACAGCGAGCGCACATTCCGAACAGATCGTGTATAGAAGGTAGGGGAGTCTCAGCGTGAGCGACGCTATCATCGAAGCGGTCGACGTGGAGAAGTCTTATCTGCAGCCCGACGGCACGCGCATTCAAGTGATTGGATCGACCAACCTGGTCATCGAACCGGGCAAGATCGTGGCCCTGCTGGGCCCCTCCGGATGCGGCAAGTCAACCCTGCTACGGATCCTCACCGGCCTCTCGCAGCCGTCGGCGGGCACTATTTTATGGCATGGGCAGCCGCTCAACGGTCAGACGCCCAACGTCGCCATCGTGTTCCAGAGCTTCGCGCTCTTCCCCTGGCTGACCGTGATCGACAACGTCGAAGCGCCGCTCGAAGCCAAAGGCATTCCTGCCGTGGAACGCCACAAGCGCGCATTGCGCGTGCTCGACACCGTCGGCCTCGATGGATTCGAAACCGCCTATCCCAAGGAACTTTCCGGGGGCATGAAGCAACGCGTCGGATTCGCCCGCGCTCTGGTGGTTGAGCCCGAAGTCTTGTTCATGGACGAGCCCTTTTCCGCACTCGACGTTCTGACCGCGGAGAACCTGCGCAATGAACTCCTGGAACTCTGGTTGAACAAGAAGATGCCCACCAGCGCCATCTTCATCGTGACGCACAACATTGAAGAAGCCGTCATGCTTGCCGACCGCGTCATGGTCTTGGGCAGACATCCGGCGGGCGTCCGGTCCGATTTTAATATCCGGTTGAAACATCCCCGCGACCGCAAGTCGGCGCGCTTCGTGGAGTTGGTCGACTACGTCTACAAAGTCATGACCGAGCCCGATATTGAACACACGTTGCCCGACGCCGAGACCACAGCGGAAGTCATTCTGCCTACTGGCGGCCTGACCAAAGATACATTCAAAAAGCAGGGAGCACCGATCCGCACCGCAAAATACCAGATGCTGCCGCATGCGCGCGTGGGCGGCATTGCCGGCCTGGTCGAATTGCTCCGCGACCGCGGCGGACGCGAGGATTTGTTCCGTCTCTCCGAAGAACTCGTGATGGACGTCGAAGATCTTCTGCCGATTCTCGAAGCCTGCGTTCTGATGGGCTTTGCCTGGCTCAAGGAAGGCGATGTGCAAATCACCGAGCAGGGAATTGCCTTCGCCAACGCCGACATTCAGAGCCGCAAAGTGCTGTTCCGGCAGGCTTCGCTCGAACACGTCACCATCCTGAAGCAGATCGACAGCATCCTGAAGCGCAAGTCGGACCACTCCATGTCAGACGAATTTTTTCACGACATCCTCGACGAGCACTTTTCCGAGGACGAAGTGCAGCGCCAGTTCGAAACCGCCTTGAACTGGGGTCGCTACGCGGAAATTTTCGACTATGACCGCGCCACTGGGCTGCTGGTACAGGCCGAACCGCCCGCCGAGGCCGCCGCTCCGCCCGCGACCGGGACTGCGGACGAAATTCCCAAATCCAGCTAACTTCACAGTGTTGACCGCATGAGGAAGAGCATCACTTTTCGGGGATTCTCGGCGTATCGCATCTGGACGCAGCTGCCCAGCATCGAGATTTCGCATCTGCCCGATGTTCTGATGTTTGGCGCTGCCATAGTGCTCTTGTACGCGATCATCATGGTCGGCAAGACCTGGCTCGGCCCATTTACTCCCGAAGTCGAAATCTCCCGCAGCCCCTGGGCGCTGCCCGCTTACGCCGGATACTCGCTGCTCCGCCTCGGCCTGGCTTATTTTTGCAGCCTGATTTTCACCCTCGTGTACGGATACATCGCTGCCTACAATGTTCGGGCCGAGCGTTTCATGATTCCGCTGCTCGATGTTCTGCAGTCGATCCCCGTGCTCAGTTTTCTTCCTCCGGTCATGATTGCGATGGTCGCGCTGTTCCCTGGCAGGCAGCTGGGAGTGGAAGCGGGAGCAATCCTGCTGATATTCACCGGCCAGGTCTGGAACATGACTTTCAGCTTCTACGCCTCGCTCAAGAGCATTCCTAAAGAAATGCGCGAGGCCGCGAAGATCTACGGCTTCAGTTCTTGGCAGCGCTTCGTCCAGATGGAGCTGCCTTTTGCGGCGATCGGGCTGGTATGGAATTCCATGATGTCAGTGGCCGGCGGCTGGTTTTTTCTCATGGCCTGCGAGATGTTCGTCCTGGGCCAGCGCGACTTCCGGTTACCAGGCCTGGGATCGTATCTGCAAACCGCGGCCAGCAACGGCGATACAAGTTCGATCCTCTGGGGCATCGCCACCATGGTCACTGTGATCGTGCTGCTCGATCAGTTCGTCTGGCGCCCGGTCATCGCCTGGGCGGAGAAATTCAAAGTCGAGCAAGTTGAAAGCACCGATGTTCCACGTTCCTGGGTGCTCAACCTGATCGAACGCTCGCGCGGATTGGCTCACCTTCGTAAAAAGACCGTCGCCCCTCTCCGCGAACGGCTCATGATGTTTTTCTCCCGCCGCCGCGCCTCCGAGGAAACCGGGCAGCTCACCGGATGGAAGCTTTGGCTTGCTCGCCTGCTCGCGGTGGCGGCAGTTGCCGCGATCGGCTATGGAATGGTTCGGGTCGTCATGCTTCTCAGCGGCCTGCACAAGGCAGAGTTGCAGGAAGCCGGTCTCGGCCTGATCGCGACCTTTTTCCGCGTGAACCTCGCGCTCCTGCTCGGTGCTTTGTGGACCATCCCGGTCGGAGTAGCCGTCGGCTTTAATCCGCGCCTGGCGCGCATTGCGCAACCGCTCGCTCAAATTGCCGCCTCGGTTCCGGCGACCGCACTTTTCCCCGTCGTACTCCTCTTGCTCATCCGCGTGGGTGGAGGACTTGGCATCGGCTCCATCATCCTTCTATTATTGGGAACGCAGTGGTACATCCTGTTCAACGTCATCGCCGGCGCCATGGCGATCCCGACGGACCTGAAGGAGTGCTGCTCAGTCTTCCGTCTCAACGGGATCGAACGCTGGAAGAAACTTATTTTGCCAGGAATCTTTCCCTACCTCGTCACAGGCATGGTCACTGCGTCGGGTGGCGCATGGAATGCCAGCGTGGTTGCGGAGTACTTTCATTTCAAGGGGCAGATCTATACAACAATTGGCCTCGGCGCCACCATCAGCCAGGCCACCGACGGCGGCAACTTCGACCTGCTGCTCGCCGCCACCATTATGATTTCCGCTACGGTCGTGACCATCAACCGCCTGGTGTGGCGCAGACTCTATACTCTGGCCGAGACGCGCTTTCGCCTCGAAACCTGACGGAGCGGCTCGGCAAAGGAATCGGGTGCCCCATTGGCGGCGTTCTTTGTCCCGGGAAGCGCGGATTTTCCCTTACGGCAACTGGTTCCCCCGGGTTACTCTCCAGTTTCTTCCGCTTTATTTCATCAGTTTTTAACCTGCGTTTCATGTTCCCGCAATCGAACAGCGTTATCGCTATACTATGCCATTAGACCAGCTTGGGGAGGATGGGTCGGGCGGCAGTGTGCTGTCGCGTGTCGCGCAGTTTCCGGGGTTGGCGGGGAAGTTGGCCCCGGTAGAAAGGCCCGCGATCTCTATCGCCGGGTGCAGCGCGCGCAGTCGGGCTTTCACCTCGAAGGCCTTCTTACCGAGATGCGCATCAGCCTGCGCGTCGATTCCACGGATCAGGTGCGCATCCCGTCGACCGGCGCGGTGGTTGTGGTGGCAAATCATCCTTATGGCGTGCTCGACGGCGCACTCCTTACGGTGCTCCTTACGCGCGCTCGCCCGGACGTGAAGATCCTCGCCAATTTCCTTCTCGCCGACGTGCCCGAACTCGAGCGTCATTGCATCTTCGTCGATCCCTTCCAAACCGATCGCTCGGTCGAGTCGAACCGGAAGCCGCTGCGCGAAGCGCTGGCCTGGTTGCGGCAGGGTGGCATGCTGGCGGTTTTCCCGGCGGGCGAAGTCTCGACCTGGCAGATGCCCAGTGCGCAGATTGTTGACCCTGCGTGGAACGATACCGCCGTCCGTTTGATGCGCCGTACCGGTGCGATCGCCTTGCCGGTATATTTCTGCGGACACAATAGTGTCGGCTTCCAGCTTCTCGGCATGATTCATCCCCGGCTGCGCAGCGCGTTCCTGCTGCAGGAATTTCTGCAGCAGGAGGGCAAGAGCGTCGAAATGCGGGTCGGCAGCCCGGTGCCCGCGGAAACGATCCAGGGCGTCGCCGACGATCACGAAGCCACCGACTATCTCCGCTGGCGGACCTACCTGCTCGCCCGGCGCACCAAGGCGGAAACCCCTTGGCCCATGGCGCTGCGTTCGAAGCTCGCTGCCAAGATCCAGGAGTCCGTAGCAGCCGCAGGGCAGCCCGGACAGCTGGCACAAGAAATCGAGCGGTTGCCCGCTGACCGCCTGGTTGCCGAAAACGGCGACTTCGCCGTCTACTTCGCCAACGCGAGTGAGATTCCGCATCTGCTGTCAGAAGTCGGACGTCTGCGCGAGTTGACGTTCCGCCGTGCCGGCGAAGGCACCGGCAAGAGCCGCGATCTGGATTCCTTCGACGACTACTACCAGCACGTACTGCTTTGGCACAAAAAGAAGAAAGAGCTGATCGGGGCCTACCGCGCCGGCAACACCGCCGAAATCCTTGCCCAGCGCGGCATCGAAGGCCTCTACACCAGCACGCTGTTCCGCTACAACGAGAGAGTGTTTGAGAAGCTCGGGCCGGCGCTCGAGTTAGGCCGCTCGTTCGTTCGCCCGGAATACCAGCGTCAATACGCTCCGCTTTTACTGTTGTGGAAAGGAATCGCACGCCTGGTCACGACCCGTCCCGAGATTCCGATTCTGTTCGGCGCGGTGAGCATCAGCAACGACTACAACGGCGCCTCGCGCGAAATGATCTACCGCTTCTTCGAATCGCGCATGCAGGAGGATAATCTCGCCGGCCTCATCGAGCCCCGCCGTCCCTTCCGTCCTAACCTTCTGCGTCGCTGGGATTGCCGCTCGATGTGCCGCGCTCTGCGCGATCTGGACGAACTTTCCGAGCCCATCACCGACGTCGAAGCCGATGGCAAAGGCCTGCCGATTCTGCTGCGTCAGTACGCCAAGATCGGCGGCAAGCTGGTGGGCTTCAACGTCGACCGCAAGTTCTCCAATGTCCTCGATGGCCTGGTCGTCGTGGATTTGCGCCAGACCGAACCCGCGGTGCTTGAGCGCTACATGGGACGCGAAGCCGCCGGCACCTTCAGAAAAGTTCACGGACTCGGACCCAAGAGCTAGCCCACGTGATTTACTTGGCCGGCCGCAGACGGGTAATTTCCGATGGCAGCGCGCAACTCGGGTCCGCCTCTTTGAGAGCCTGCTCCAACTTCCCACCGATAATCGCGAACTCTTCCGGCTCGATCAGTTGCGGCAGCCGCTCGAAGAGCTGCCGTTCTTCTCTGCGAATGTGGTCCGACAATCGCCGGGCGAAGGTCATGATCTCTTCCGCCGACAACTTCCGGGCCTCCGCATCGGCAAAATGTTTCCGCAGCCAGGTGTGATCGGAGAGCAATTCGTCCACCAGCGGATTCAATTCGCGAAACCTACGCGCCGCAGGAAATAACACTGTCTCCTCAGCCACAAAATGGACGCTGATCTCTGCCCGGAAGTGCTGCGCCATCTCGGCCTGCCATGCATCCAGATGCGAATCCGCAATCAGTGATGCCCGGTCTATGCGCACGCACAGCGCCAGGGCGTGCTGGTGCTGCCGTGACAGCGGTATGAGATTCTTGTCGCGCAACATAGTGATCTTAAGAGTTAGCCGTCTCCAGTTTCGCCGCCGCCGCAATTCCCTCCACCGTCGGTTCAGCCGCCGGCCGCACCGTCAGCCAATCCGTCCGCACGCGCTCCCACTCCTGAATCAACATGCCATTGGCCTCGAAGAAGCTGCGGATGCGGTACCGTTCCCATCCTGCAATTTCTTCCAGAATCGGAGCCAGCACCGCGAGCGCGCTCGTACTGAGCACTGTTCGCTTGGCGATCTGCGAAACGTTGCGCGATTCCGAGACCGCAATCGTGAGCCCGTCCCGCGAATTAATGTGCAGCATCACGTGAATGTCCGAACTCCCGTCGCCGGTGTAGACAACGTGATCCGGTCCGGCCACCTTCTGCATCAGCAGATCGTCGAGCACCGCGACCTTACCGTAACCCGCGGTCGCGCGCACAATCGTGTCGATCTCGCCCGAAGGTCTGTAGCGAAATTCCGTTCCGTAGATATGACCGGCCGGAACGATCCCTTCGAGCGCCGAGCGCACAATCTCCACGGGCGCCGCCGACAGCACATAGAAATCAAATTGATGCCCATCAATCCCGGTTTCGAGCAGGTGATATAAGAGTTCAATGTCGCTCTTCAGCCGAATGCGCTTGCCTACTTCGTGCAGATGCTCCTTTCGCACCTTGGTCTGAAACTCCGGATCGTGCAGCAGCAAATAGGCCAGTTCCGCGCCCTGCTGCACCAGGTTGATCTTCGCCATTCCCTTGGCCTTGCGCTCGAATTCTTCCGTAGGAATGCCGACGAGTTCGGCCAGCACGTACCCGGAATCGTTGAACGTGAGCGTCTGGTCAAAATCGCTGGCGAAAATGTAACGTCTCAGAACGTTGTCTGTCATATGCGTATTCGATTCCCGCACAGGTTCGTGCGCCATAAAAAGAATTGATGGCGATTATATGCCCAGCATTCCCGATTCCTTTCTAATGACGAGCAGCGCACAAAGAAAGAAGATCACAGTGGATCAAAAAGAGAGATATTTCTACATCTTGACTGGCGGACCGGGCTCGGGCAAGAGTTCGCTGATCGAAGCTCTCCATCGGCAAGGCTACACTCGATCGATCGAGGCCGGACGCGGAATCATTCAGGATCAAGTGGCGATAGGGGGCCGCGCTCTTCCGTGGTCTGACCCGCTTCTCTTTGCCGAACTGATGCTTTCCTGGGAGATGCGTTCCTATCGACTCGCCCGGGAAAGTTCAGGTCCCGTGTTCTTTGACCGCGGCCTGCCCGACGTCCTCGGATACTTACGCTTGCTGAATATTCTCGCGCCAGAGCATATGCGGAAAGCTGCGGAAATTTTCCGTTACAACCGCGCCGTCTTCATCGCACCCCCCTGGCGCGAGATCTTCTGTCAGGATCGCGAGCGCAAGCAGGACTTCGACGAAGCGGTCCGCACCTACGAGTCGATGGTCGCGACCTACACGGCCCTCGATTATGAACTCGTCGAAGTCCCGCGCTTGCCGCTGGAAGAACGCCTCAGCTTCATTCTTCAGCGCATTCGTGTAAACACTCGCGGAGTCTGATTGCGCTTCCCCCAGGGCCGGATCGCGCAACCGCGGAACCGCGGAACCGGATGGCTTTACTAAACTCACCGTCACGTCCACAATAGATGGTTTGGCTCGCCAAGCTTTTAAGCGCGCCAGGAAAGAGGAGTCTTCATGGCCGTAGCCACCGGTGAACTTATCCGTGCAATGAATTATGTCGACGATATGAACGCGACCCTGCGCCGCATATGCATCTACATTCCGAGCATGAGCCCCGAAGAGAAGAAGCGTCTGGCCGAATCCCTGCGCAAAGCGGCCGACTCGGTCAACGCCGCCATCGCCGACCTCGAAAAGGCGGAGAAGTAGGTGCCTCCCGTTCAAACGATCGCCGTCATCGGCGCCGGCATCATGGGGCGCGGCATCGCCCACGCGGCCGCACTTGGCGGATATCGCACCATCCTCGAAGACCTGCTCCCCGCGGCTCTCCGCAAAGCTGAAAGCGAAATCCGTGCCAATCTCGACAAAGCGGTCGAATTGAACAAAGTCACGGCTGCCGATGCCGACGCCGCCTTCCGCCGCCTCGAATACGCCGGTTCGGTCGAACAGGCAGCGCGCGAAGCCGATCTCGTCATCGAAGCCGTTCCTGAGGAGATGGAATCGAAGCTCGAAATCTTCACGCTGCTTGACAAGATCTGCCGCCCCACAACAATCCTCGCTTCCAACACTTCTTCGCTCAGCGTCACCGAAATCGCCAGCGTCACCTACCGTGCGAAAAAATGCCTCGGCATGCACTTCTTCAATCCTGTCTACAAAATGAAGTTGCTTGAAGTCGTGCGCGCACTGGAGACCGACGACGAAACCCTGGCAACCGTAGTTGAAGTCGGCCAGCGCATGGGGAAAGAAGTGGTCGTGATCAAAGAGAGTCCCGGCTTCATCACCAGCCGCATCAACGCCATGATCGGCAACGAGGCCTTCTATATGCTGCAGGAAGGAATCGCCTCCGCCGCCGACATCGACAAGGCCCTGAAGCTGGGCCTGAACCATCCGATGGGCCCATTCGAGTTAGTCGACCTGGTCGGCTTGGATACTCGCCTGCACATCCTCGAATATCTACACAAATCCCTGGGAGAAAAATACCGCCCTGCCCCGCTGCTGGTGCAATACGTGAAATCCGGCAGGCTAGGCCAAAAATCCGGCCGCGGGGTGTACGAATATCCCGACCATCAACCCAAACAGTAGGGCCGGCTGCCGCCAGCTGTCGCGAGGTCGACCCGCCCTCGCAGCCCATCCCCGAAACCAATTTCCGCCGTGCACACAGTCGATGCGCTATCATGCTTCCGTCGTGACGGAATTTCTCATCCAGATCGTTGTAACGTGCCGCTGTTCTTGCTCTGGTTCGCGGTGGTTGCACTCGTTCTGCGTCTTTTTGGGGTCCGAAAGCCCTTTCGTGGTTTATCGCAAAGCCTCACTTTTTCACAGTACATGTGGTCGATCGGCGTTCTTTACTGGGGCTGCGGAGTGTGGGTTGTCACAACCTTCGACGACTACCTCGATTGGAAGTATTGGAATGGTTCCGCTCACAACCTCTCCGCAGGGAGAATGCTCTTTCACGCAGTCTTATGGCCGGTGACAGGATTCTTCTATGTTGGATGTCATGGAATAGGTCTCATTGAAGGGGTTTTAAGCACGGGGATTTCTCAACAGTTGGGTTGCGGGCTACTGTGAATCCGTCGGCCTCGGTTCTTTCATGCCAGGGACCCAAAGCCCGGGATGAAGGCCCACCAAATCGCCCGTTGACCTTCAATCCCACACAGACCAAGCAAGATAAGGGCGGGAGATTTCAATGATTTCGTCGGCCGGAAGCTCTTTATCACGGCCCGACACGGCGAATCTCACATCAACTTTGACGTACGGGCACTCGCGATACACGTACGTACGCCGCGAAGTCGTCGAGAGTCCGCCTTCAGTCGTGAACACCTTCATCAGATCGGCGCGGGTCATTCCGGCCTTGACGGTCTGCGTCGCGTTCAAGACATCCGCGATCCACGCGGTGTGCGCCCTATCAATCTGCGAGGGGTTCGGGCGAGGTTCTGACTGAGCAACTGCAACGATGGCAAGAATACCGAGAAACAAGAATCGTGCAAGCCGATCCATGGAACACCTCCACCACGGGAGAGATTACCCCTTTAGCAAAAGTGAGGCTAACCGGCGCACTCAAAACCCTTTTGCCGGGCGTTCACTGGTTCACTTGCTAGTAGGTGTGCCAAATTCGCCGAATAGGAACAAGTAGAACGCAGTCCCGAACAAACCGCCGACTGCGCTGATCCGGCGGGCGGCCACGGCGATGTAATTCGCCTCAAGCGTATATACGCTCGCGGCGCTCGAAGCTGCGTTTGGGGAGTATTAGGGAATTGACGGCGCGTTCGACTGCTTGGAGCGGGTCGTATCTTTCCATTTTCCGCCGCAGTGCTTCCGCTTCTCTGCGGTAGGAAGAATTGTGAAGCACTTCCCGAACGGCGGAGCGAATCTGGAATTCGTCCGGCCGAGAGGTGTTGAGGTTAATGCCTGCGCCAGACCACGCCAGGCGCTGAGCAACGAAGCTTTTGTCTTCGGTAAGACCGGCAGCAACCACGGGGACGCCAGCGGCCAGCGATTGATTTACGGCTCCGTAACCGCCATTGGTAACGAAGACGTTTGTCTTTGGGAAAAGCAGGTCGAATGGAATGAATGTCGCAATCCTTGCGTTTCGAGGAACAGTCGAGATGGCTGCATCTGTCTTTCCAGTGGCAGCGACGACCAGAATATCCTCGTCGCTTAGCGCCGCGAGCGTCGGCTCGATAAGTTCCGTAAGATCCGTGTTGGCCAGCGTTCCTTGCGTAACCAGCAGCACGGGACGGCCGTCGTCCAGTTCACCCCACCACGGCGGCGGTTCGAAGGATTCTGTAAACTTCGGAAGAATCGGTCCAACGAAATGGATCGTCGACGGCCTATCCGATGGAACGAATTCAAATTCCGGAATGCCGAACTGAAGAAAGAGATCGGCAAGCGTGTACATAGAATCGATCGCCGACGCCGATAACGAGGGCGAACCAACCTCGGCGAGCTTGGCATTTATTTCATCGGTTATCGACGCAAACGATTCGGCAAACTCGCGATTGGCGCATTGCACCCTCTTTCGCTCCGCGGCGGTTCTAGCCGGGGGAGCCGTTGGACCCGCATCCACGCCGCTCAAAAGCATTGGATTCACGCCGCAGCAAACGACCGGAGGACGGTCGCGAGGCCCGAGCAAAAGCGGAAATGCCCCAAAAAAGAAAGTATCTATCACGATGAGATCGATCGATCGAGTCTCGAGGATCCGTTGAAGACCGAGGTGCTGATCGACAAGAGTATCGCTGAAGATCGCTCGGGCGAGACGTCTCAACCATTCAGGACTGCCAAGCGGAAAGGAATTTCTTTCGGGATAGTACTCATCCGGCCGAAGGTAGTTGTAATTTGCTTTGCCGGGCAAGCTGACAAACTCGAACCCACAAGCCTCTATCTTGCTTTTAAATGTTTCTGCTGTATAGAACATTATCTTGTGACCGGCTGCACGAAGTTGCCGGCTGACGCTCACCATTGGGAAGACGTGGCCAGGATTCGGAACTGCGCAAACAAGAAGTTGAGCCATACTGGTAAAGACAATCAAGGCGGAAATTTATTCCCTAGACTCCCCATTGGGACCATATCTCCTTGGCTAGATTGGGGCAGTTGAAGAGCCTGCCCCTAGCGGTTCACCAAAGACCCGTGCGATAGGCATGCCGCAGGCAGTTTCGTAAGATCAGGGCAATGGTGGTCAAGACCCTTGCCTGAGAGTCAATGCAGCAAGCGCGATGTTTCGATGTTTCAACAGTCGGCCTCTATTGCTACGATAAGCACGGACTGTTTGTGAGGTGAATTATGGCCGTCGCGACCGTCACGAGTGCGAACGTCAAACAGGCAGTACCGTTCTTTGGTGTAACTAACATGGAATCTTCTCTGCGATTCTATGTTGATGGGCTCGGATTCAAAATCAAGCATCAGTGGATTCCGGATGGTGATGGGTACTATCCCGCTGACGGGAAAATTCGCTGGTGCTGGCTTGAGCTTGGCGACGCTGCGATCATGCTTCAGGAGTTTCCACCGCAAGGTCGGCCAAAGGAAACCCTTGGGACAGGCGCTTCGGTCTGCTTCATGTGCAAAGACGCACTCGCCCTTTATCGCGAGTTCAAATCGCGTGGCGTTCAGACGCGGAAACGCCCCTTTGTGGGAAACCGTTTGTGGGTTGTGCCGGTCAGCGATCCCGACGGCTATCGCATGGAGTTTGAGAGCCCCACCGATGCGCCGGAAGAAAGCGAGCTACTAGAAGGGTAGGTTGTTGCGACCCGACACTTGAAGCTGTCAGATGCGATTGCACAACCTTCCGCTATTTGTTCACCTTGGAACCAGTCAACGAAAATCGCGATTGCACCTAACTACGGACCGCGAACACTTGCCAAAATGGCTAGCGAGACACGCGCAACTTGACCGCCCCGATCACGAGCAGCAAAAGACTGCAGCGCGAATCATCCCAGAAACAAAGCGTACTCGAATGCTCTCACCACAGTGAGGGCGAGCAAATACCTTGTGGAGAATTGGTGCGCCTTTCTAAGGCCGTTTTGCAGGGTTTCATACCATGAAACTCACGAGGAGGAGCCCGCACGTCCTACCGTCTTCCAAAACTCAAGCCAGCCAGCGCCGACACCTCCTCCACTTCAATCCCCTTGCTGGCTACCAGGACGTGGAAACTCTCGCCCATTCCTTGAGGAGTGACGAGATGCTTGAGCTGCAGCGCAACCTTGGCCCGCTCCTGCGGTAGGCGACAATCTTCAAACGCATCCGCAAACTGATTTGCCTCGCCAATCCCCATCAGAAATTGCGACTGCGTAACCAGCTTCTGCACTTGAAACCCGACCTTCTCGAGGATTGCAGCCAGCGCCGTGAAGTTCACTTCTGCGGTGATGTCTTGATGGCCGGGGGCTTCGTAGGCATTCGTGCCGACGGAATGCTGCCGAATTGCCTTCAGCGTTCCGATATGTCGTCCCGCAAGCTGCTCCCCGCGCGTATATCCGTAGTCAATCACGACCACAATCCCGCGCCCGCATTCCGCTGCTGCAGCGATCTGCTGCTGCGTCTGCAACCCGACCTCGACGCGCTCTCCTTCCTGGGGATGAATCGAGTACCGATCCAGGAATTCGAGCTCATCCGGCGAAGACGAAACCCAGGTTTCGACAAATCTTCCATCGCGAGAATCGATACGCAGCGATCCTCGCTGGCTCACGATCTCAACCGGAATCGCATCGCAGAGCTCATTGGCAAAGACGATGATCGGAAAGCGATCACGTGGGTTTTCGGGTTGCCCATTTCTCGCGGTGGTTTTTGCTGCGAGAAACGGGGATTCTGCACCCGCAATCACAGCCTTGCCGGACGCAACCTGTCGTTTCAAGGTCTCTGCAATTCGCTCGCGCAACGCAGGCGATTGCTCGACAAGTTCGTATTCGAGTGCGCGGAAGAACTCAGGAAACTTCTTCTCCGACCAGTCGAGCACATCCTGGGCAAAGAGCCCACGACCAGGACCAAGTTCCTTCAGCTTGATGCTTCGAGGCGCCCCCAATACGTGCCACATCTCATCGAACTGCCGCGATAAAAGCCTTCCGAACACAGCGTGAACGTCACTCGCTGTATAGAAGTCACCCGCTTTGCCAAACTGAGCGGCGTTGCGCGAATAGTATCCGAGTTCGGGATGATACAGGCACAATTCCATGTAGCGCGAAAAAGGAATCGGACCGCGCTCGCGAATCTCCTGCTCAATCACGCTGCGGAGTGCGCTCAAATCCCTTTCCTTTGGCGGTCCGCGCGATCCTGCGGCGTGCGAATGAACATCTCAACCAGGTAGTCATGCAGTGCGTCGTAGAGTTGGCGCTGGAAACTCCATTCAAACTGCGGATCATCGAGATCGCGAGGATGCAGGTCGAAATAGTAGGTGTGAAGGGGGATGCTCTCGTCCTTGAACTTGATGACCACTTCGACGCCATCGCCCTTCGCACGGGCAGAGAACGTCAGTAGCGGATGCTCGTACAGTCGAAGCTGTGCGAGAACGCGGTCGAGGCGAGTCTGCGATCCTTCTGGCATCGAGGGATTGTAGAACATTCCCGGACACCAGGGTCCACAAAGGCAAAGTGTTGCCCTTTGTGAGGCTCCGAGTTCTTCCCAGTCTCTTGTTTTGGAACAAGGTTGAAGGAAACACAAAACGTATGTTCTGTGCAGGCGCGCGGCTTGTCTCAGTCCATCCCTCACCCACCAGAGGGCGCCAAAAACAATGCCCCCACGCCTCCGGGGAGGAGCGTGGGGGCACCCGGGTAACGTTCAGGCGAGGGGTCTCAATCCCGCCTAACCATCTGATCAGAGATACGCAGCCGAACTTATGAAAGTTCCACCGCTTGTATGTAGTCTTAGACCCCGGAAGCGGGCAAAAGGTTAGCCGACCGCCCTTCTTGATTGGAAACTCTTACAACTGTTGAATGCTACTAAGTTAGGGCTCGAACCCCGACGATGGATGCCCAAGACCCAAAGAGAAACACACCGGGGCGGCGGAACGGATGGCTAATCGGCTGCGAAGCCATTTGCCTCAGTTGCTTCTACTAGTATTGCTCCGCCGTACTATTTGTCTTTCGGACGCTCGTAGGGTTTGGCCAGGTATTTGCGAGCCTCCTCGAGCGCGCCAAACGTGTTGTCGTTGGTCTGCAGGGCCTGCCGGTATTGGCCGACGGCGCGTTCGCGCTGCCCCGTGATATCGAAAATCTTGCCCAGTTGGATGCGGCTCCAGACCTCGGTCCAGCGCGGATCGCCGTCGCCGTCGATGGCAGCGCGGTAGGCATTGGCTGACGACTGGTAGTTGCGCTGGAAGAAGAAAATTTCCGCGATGCGGTAATGTGCGAGCGAGCTGTTCTTGTTGAGGTCGAGAGCTTTGTTGAATTCAGCCAAAGCTCCCGGCAGATCCCCTTGTTGTTGCATCGCCTGCCCGCGCAGGATCGAAGCATGCAACTTCACATCACTCGAGTTGGTCAGCACCCTGTGGTCCGGATCGATGGAGATGCGCCGCGGGCGGCCGAATGTTTCGATCGTGAATGGCGAGTTGGTGCCCACAACTTCGATGCGCTTGTCTTCGGTCTTTCCGTCAGTGTCGACCCGTAGGTCAACCGGCATGCGGAACAGATCCAGATCCTGAGAAATCTCGCCCGTCACGCGGAAGCCCGGAATCTTTTCTTCCTTTGGATTCTGTGCGGCGGCTCCGCCGAGGCGGTAAGTCGTGTATTTCAGTTTGAACTCAGGCGCGCCGGTGGAATCGAGCCATTGGGAAAAGAACCAGGTGAGCTGATCGCCATAGTTCTTTTCAGCGGCAGTGCGGAAGTCATCGGTCGTAGCCGATTTACCCGCGTAAGCGGCGGCGAATTGGCGCATGGTCTTGTTGTACTTGTCTTCTCCCAGCACCCAGCGCAGCATGTGGAGGATCATCGCTCCCTTGTCCGTGGTGAGCGACTGAAATTCTGTGGAATAAATATCGAGCTTATCCGCGCTCGAAAGCGGCACCGTGTCGTAGGCCAATGCGCCCACCGACATGTCCTTGACCACTTCTTCCAGGCCGGCGGATCCAGCCGCATTTTCGACGTAGAGGGCCTCGGAATAGCGCGCGAAACCGTCGCTGAGCCACCAGTCGCCTTTGGTGGCAGGACTTACTGAAACCCCCCACCACTGATGCGCGATGGCATTGGCTAACAACCGGTAGTTCGTCTTCTCCGTGATGGAAGGTCCGGCTATGCCTGCGATTTCGGGTGCCCAAATGTAGGGAACAGTATCAGCCGGCAGTTCCACCAGATTCAGCTTCTGCGAGGGCGGCAGACCGTAGAGCGTGATGTAGTAGGTGAATTCCTGCACCGCGGTGTTGGTATAGGCGGCGGCTACATTCTCGTGGGTCGGCTTGAAATAGACGCGCAGGTCCATGCCGGCTTCGTCGCTTTTGTACTCCTTAAAAACGCCGGAAATGATCGTTCCCGGGAAGCTCGCTTTGGCCGAGGTGAACGTGAAGGTTTTGGTTGGCAATACGCTTGTGGCCGGCTTCCTGGCAGGAGCGACATCAGAGGTAGTCATCTTCCCGCTTCCAATGACCAATAAATGGGCCGGCAAAGTGATCGTGATGGTCGAGGTGAAACGGTTCAGGCCGAATCCACTGACGGGAAACCAGCGTCCGGCATAGAGCAGGTAGCTGGTGTCGTCGCCAATATAGGCGAGGCTGAGACCCGGAACTGGGCTATTGTCGGCATTTTCGAGCTGGCCTTCGTATTCGAAAGTCATTGTGGTGCTGGCGCCCTTTGCCAGGCCGGAGGGGAGCGGGACGCGCACCGTAGAATCCTGTGTAACCCGTTCAGCCGAGAGCTGTTGCCCCTTTTCATCGGTCACTTTGGTGACCCGCAGGTCGTTATGCAGCTCAAAGACGGCGACGTTTAAGTCCTGCAAGGCCGTGAATTTAACCTTGGCCTTGGCGGTAATCTGGTGCAGGTGCGGCTCCAGGGTGGCCTCGATCTGGTAGTCGTCGACGCGCAGCCGGGGCTTTTCTGCGGCCCGCGAGGGCTTGACCACCACAAGCAACAGGCAGAGAGTCAGAGAACTGGAAAGGACGCTCAGGCGGCGCCGCCGGTCAATCGACATTCAGGAGGATCTCCGGGAAATCATAAACCATTTCCTATGATGAAGATTCTGACGCAAAAGATGCTGAGAGCACAAGGTTAAGACGCGGTATATCAAGATTTTGTCACGTCCTCATTGCAAAGTGAGACGTCTGCTGTTTGACGCCCCAAGCATACCGCAGATCCCTCGCTTTGGCTCCTTCGGACTGACGAGAGCGGAGATTGCTCAGGGTGAGCGTTTCGCTCGTGCCAAGATGATCTCGGCGGCGCGGTCGGCGGGGTGCTGAACCAGCCCTCGGGTCGATTCCGGGGGCCGCAGGCGTGCCTTCACCCGGGCCAGGGCTTCGAGCATACGGTCACGGGCTGCGCCGTCAGGCAGGATCTCTTTTAGCCGGGCGACAACCTTTTCGGGGGTGAAGTCGTGCTGTACCAATTCCGGGACGACTTCCTCTCCAGCGATCAGATTGACCATGGCAAAGCGCGGCACCTTCACCCTCGGTTTGCCCAGCAGGTAGGTGAGCGGCGAGACACGGTAGACCATCACGAAGGGAGTGTTCATCATGGCCGCTTCGACGGTGGCGGTGCCGCTGGCGACGATTCCCGCGCGTGAGTGCCAGAGCGCGGGGAGCGCTTCTGGAACCAGGGCGATTTTTTGTTGACCGACCTGTTTTTCCACCAGGCTTCGCTCGAGCGTTGGGGCTATTGGGAGCAGGAATTCGTATTCGCTGCCTAGCCGCGCCGCCGATTCGAGAATCGTCGGCAGGTTCATGCGGACTTCCTTGACCCGGCTGCCGGGCATGAGGGTGATCCATTGCTTGGCGGGAGCAAGATTGAATTGTCGGGCGTACTCGATGCGCTCGATCGTGGGGTGAGGCAGTTCGGCGAGAGGATGGCCGACGAAGGTCGCGTCGACACCGCGGTCGCGGTAGAACTTTTCTTCGAAGGGAAAAATGACGAGCGCCTTGTCGATGTAGTCGCGGATGAGACGTACGCGTCCCTGGCGCCACGCCCAGAATTGCGGAGCTACGTAATAAACCGTCGGAATGGCGCGTTTTTTCATCTCGCGAGCGACACGCCAATTAAAAGCCGGGGAATCGATCACGATGGCGAGGTCCGGCTTAAGGCGGTCGGCTTCGCGGATCAAATTCTTGTAGAGGCCCAGAATTTTTGGCAGGTGACTGAGGATTTCGGTGATGCCGACGACGGCGAGGTCTTTAGCGTCGACGACCGTGTCGCATCCACCAGAGCGCATGCGCTCGCCTCCGACACCGAAGAAGCGAAGGGATGGATCACAGCGGCGCAGGGCTTCGATGAGTTGCGCTCCGTACATTTCACCGGACGCTTCCCCGGCCGAGATCAGGATCAACACGATGTCATTGTATGGGAGAGGCGCAGAGCCACTCAGTGTTCGGCCGCGTGGGGTCAAGCTTCGAACTGGGGGTCTCAGCGATCTTCACGGCATTTGCTCAACGCCCTCGGTGGCAAAACAACAGCCTGAACGCTAAAGAATCGAGAGCCCTCGCCGTGATCGCTCGAGCAGCCCTATTTGATTTCCAACTGATCGAGTTCGAACTGGAACTCGCCCGGCTGCTGAGTGGCCACAAAAGCCAGTCCCGTCAGGTCACCGCCATCGGTCTGGAAAGTCGAAAACGGAAACGTGTATTGCTTCCACTCCGGACCGGCGACAAACTGCGTCATGGCCGGCATGCCATTTTGGCCTGAACGGGATTCGGTGAGCACAACCAGCGTGTATGCCTTGCCATCGCCTTTGGCCCAGAAGCTGATGCCCTTTTTACTCGACAGATTAGCTGGGGTCATCGGGCCGATACCGGGAGCGAACATGACCCCGGCCCAAGTAAATTCGGCTCCCGGAACGATCTCGCCTTTTACGCCGAGAGCTCCCTTGGAGTTGTTGGCACCTGATTCCACGATGTGCATGGTCGCGGTTGATTTGCCGCCGTTCATGGAATCGGTGCTGACGATCCACGAACCATAGTTTGCGGCGAGCTTGCCTTCGTCGAATGTGCTGACTACCCCGGACTCCGATCCTTCGGGAGCAGGTGGGGAAAGCGGCTCTCCAGTCTCGCCGTGAGGACCGATTACAGCGAGCGCGACGGTCTTCGTCTCCTCAGAGTTCGGCCCCACCATCAGGTCGAAAACGCCCGGTTCGATGACGCGGTGCATGTCGATATTCAGTATGGAAAGCATGGCAGGCGTAACGGTGAATTCGACCGTTTTCTTTTCCCCCGGTTTAAGCGTGAGGCGCTGGAAGCCTCTGAGTTGCATGACGGGTTGCGTGATCGAAGTGACCCGCTGGTGAATATAAAGCTGCGGGACTTCGTCCCCCTCGCGTGAGCCGGAGTTGGTGATGTCGACACTGACCTTGGCAGTGCCGCCGGAGACAATTTGCGCTGGCTCGACGTGGAGATTGTCGAACTTGAAGGTGGTGTAGCTCAGTCCGTAGCCGAAAGGGAATAGCGGCTTGCGAGTGCTGAATTCGTAAGTGCGATTGTCCGAGGGTTTGTGATTGTAGAAGTCGGGCAGATCGCCAACGGAGTGTGGAAACGTGATAGGCAGCTTGCCGCCGGGGTTGACATCGCCGAACAGTACATTCGCGGCTGCCGTGCCACCCTCCTGGCCAAGGTACCATCCCTCGAGGATGGCGGGGACGTGCTCGGCGATGTAGTTGATGGAAAGCGGGCGTCCGTTGATGAGCAGAACGACGGTCGGAGTGCCGGTTTCCACGATGGCTTTGACAAGATCGTTTTGCGCGCCCAGCAGGTCGAGAGAATCGCGGTCGCCGAGGTGATTCTCGGCCCAGGCTTCGCGGTTGGTGGATTCATTTTCGCCAACCACGAGGATGGCGACGTCGGCTTTCTTGGCGACTTCAGCGGCCGCTTTCACGCTGTCCTGCTGGGTCGCCGGATCGATCAGCTTGACGTCGTTGGCGAACCATCCGTGCCAGTCGTTCCTGGCGTCGGTGATCTTGCAGCCTTCGGCGTAAACCACATTGGCTTTCGATCCCACACGGTCTTTGATGCCCTCGAAAATGCTGACGCCGTGCGCCGGCCCGCGGCTGTATCCGCCGAGGTGAAGCCCTGCGGCATTGGGACCGATTACGGCGATGGTCTTGAGCTTGGCGAGATCGAGGGGCAGAACATTCCTGTCGTTCTTGAGGAGAATGAGGGCTTTCTGCGCCGTCTTCAGGGCTAGGGCGCGATGTTCGAGGTTATTGGTAGTTTTTTCCGCGTAGTCGGGATCTACGTAGGGATTATCGAAGAGACCGAGGCGGAACTTCGTGGCGAGAATCCGGGCGACGGCGCGGTCGAGATCGGCTTCGGGAACGGTTCCCAGCCTGACCTGCCAGAGCAGCGTGCGGTAGACCGAGCCATCGGATAAGTCGTAATCGACGCCAGCGGAAAGAGCCAAACGTGCGGCTTCGGCGTTATTTCGGGCGACGTGGTGCGTGTTGGTGAGCATCTGGAGGCCGTCGCCGTCGGAGGTGACGTAGCCACGAAATCCCCACTCCTGCCGCAGCACTTTGTCGAGCAGCCAATGGTTAATGTGGGAAGGGACGCCGTCGATTTCATTGTAGGAAGCCATCACACTGCCGACGTGTGCTTCCTCGACCGCAGCTTGAAATGGCACCAGGAAGTTTTCACGGATGATGCGTTCCGAATAGTTGCCCGGGGCGGTGTTTGTCCCGCCCTCAGGCTGTCCGTGAACGGCGAAGTGCTTAGCCGTAGCGAGGACGTGATGGCGATTCATGAGGAACGAATCGCCTTGTAGGCCGGTGATCGCGGCGACGCCCATACGCGCGGCGAGGAAGGGGTCCTCGCCGTAGGTTTCTTCGGTGCGTCCCCAGCGCGGATCGCGCGCGATGTCGAGCACCGGAGTGAAGACCTGCCCCATGCCGGCCGATCCCGCTTCATCGCCGACGGCATCGAAGTCTTGATGGACGAGGTCTGGGTCCCATGTGCTGGCCAGGCTCAGCGCTTGCGGGAAGCTGGTACTGCTGTATTCCATGAATCCGTGGAGGGCCTCGCCCATGATGAGTTCCGGAATACCGAGGCGAGTTTTCTCCTTCTGGTATCGCTGAATGCCGTTGCGGAGGATGGCCGCTTTGCGAGCGGGGAAAACCAGATCGGGGTCCGACCAGCGGTTGACGATCTCACTTGCGGACTCGTCGGTGAAGGTGCCGGTTGGGTCAATGACGTGCGTCTGGTTGTTTCCGGCGGGCGCGATCTGGCCGATTTTCTCTTCCAGCGACATGCGCGGGAGCAGGTCTCGGACGCGGTCGTCGATGGGAAGAGCGGGGTTCTTGTATTTTGGGGCGTTCTCGGGTGTGGCGGTTTTGAGAGTTTTGTCCTGAGCACTTGGCGAGACCGAACGGAGCAGAATGAGGCAAAGGCCGGAGCGGAGAAAAATATTGCGGAGTGACATGGGATAGGGATAATGCACCCTCCTTTTGCGGGATCATGCTACTCCGAGATACGCGGGAGTGGGAGGCGGAGTTTCCGGCGGAAGAGAATCAACCGTCACATATGAAGGATCCTCACTTGCCAGTCTGAAGCCATCATCGACCCATTGACCTTGTTCTTCGTGGGTGAGAAGCCGAAGACTGTCGTCTCGCAAGGGACGGGAAATCATACCCGAGGGCTCCATTTAGGTCACGGATCAATCGTCGCCGCTGACCGCGGATTCTCCGGCGGGCGTGGGCGTACGTGCTGCCTCGATCTCCTGGTCCTTGTACTGCAGCTGATACAGCTTGTAGTAAATGCCGCGGTGGGCGAGCAGTTCCTGGTGGGTGCCCATTTCGCGGACCTGTCCCTTGTGCATGACGATAATCTTGTCGGCGCGCTGGATGGTCGAAAGACGGTGAGCGATGATCAGCGAGGTGCGCCCTTCGACCATGTGGGCCAGAGCCTCGCGCACGCGGAATTCGGTTTCGGTGTCGACGCTGGAGGTGGCTTCGTCGAGGATCAGAATCTGCGGTTCGTGGGCCAGGGCGCGGGCGAATGAGATAAGTTGCTTCTGCCCGGTCGAGAGCGTCGATCCGCGCTCGCGGACCTCTTCGTCGAAGCCTTTAGGGAGCGCGCGAATGAAGTCGGCAAGGTTCACGTCTTCGGCGGCTTGCTGGATGTGACTGTTCTGGATGCGCTCGGTTCCGAGACGAATGTTGCCGCCGATTGTGCCGGTGAACAGAAAGGGATCCTGCAGGACTACGCCGAATCGGCTGCGCAGGTCGGCAAGGTCCATCTGTTTGATATCGACGCCGTCGATGCGTATGGCGCCCCTTTGTATGTCATAGAAGCGGAGCAACAGGGAAATCAGGGTGGTCTTTCCCGCGCCGGTGTGGCCGACGACCGCGATTGTTTCACCCGGCTCGATGGTGAAGGAGACATCGCGGAGGACCCAGTCGGGAGTTTTGGAGACGTCGGCGGCATTGCCGTTGGTCGGAGCGGCGGCCGAGGTTGGCTCGGCCGGGCGGACGAATGCGTCCGCTCCTACCCGATTCCTGCCGTTGGCCACCGTCGCCACACGATCTGTGCCCGCTCCCCTCTCGCCTCGCTTCGACGGAACGGACGAGGCGTCCGTCGCTCCATGCTCCAACTCCCGATAGGCGAACCAGACGTGATCGAACTCGATGCGGCCAGGGCCCTCCGGCTTTTCGGTCACCGCGGGCGACAGCACTTCCACCGGCGTATCCACCAGCTTGAAGATGCGCTCGCTAGCGGCCATCGCCGACTGCAGAATGTTGTACTTCTCGCTGAAGTCCATGATCGGGCGGAAGAAGCGCATGGCGTACTGCGTGAAGGCGATCAGGACGCCGAGCGAAGCTGCGGTGGCTACTAGGTGAAAGGAGATACGGCCCTGGCTGATCTGAATGCTCACGCTGCGCGAGACGACGTTTCGAATCACGTCCTGTCCGCCGAACCAGATCACGCAGGCGATGGCGATCGCCGAGAAGAAATCCACCACCGGGTAATAGACGGCATAGGCCAGGATCGCGTCTTTGAAGGCGTCCATGTGGCTGCGGTTGATTTCCGAGAAGCGGGTGTAGGCTTTGCGCTCGCGGTTGAACAGCTGCAGCACGATCATGCCGCTGACATGCTCCTGCAGATAGGCGTTGATGCGGGCGATGGCCGTGCGAATGCGGCGATAGGAGTCGCGGACCTTGTCCCGGAAGATCTTGGTCGCGACGACGATGCCGGGGAGTACGGCGAAAGTGATCAGGGCGAGCTTCCAGTTCATGCTGAGCATGATGGCGAGTATGCCTGCCAGCACGAAGATGTCTTCGAAGATCGATACCACGCCCGAGGTGAACAAGTCGTTCAAGGCGTCGACATCGGTGGTGACGCGAGTGACCAGGCGTCCCACCGGATTCTTGTCATAAAAGGCGACGTGCATACGCTGCAGATGGCGGAAAATCTGGCTGCGCAGGTCGAACATGACCTTCTGCCCCGTCCACTGCATAAAGTAGGTCTGCAGGAACTCGAACAAAAAGGTGAGAATGAGAAGTCCCAGATAGATGGCGGAGATTTGTGAAACTCCGATTATGGGACTCGGACTCAGCCAGCTCCACAGGCCCGAAACCACACCGTGAGCGGGGGCCAAGTAGCGGTCGATGGCGACCTTTACGAGGTACGGTCCAAGGACGTCGCAAAACGACTTGAGCACGATCGAAACCAGTGCGATGGCGACGTGACCGCGGTAAGGGCGCAAGTAGGTTAGCAGCCGGCGCATCAATCGGCTGTCGTACGCCTTGCCTAGTATCTCTTCTTCCTGGGCCATCGGTTCTGAGACCAGCACCGGCGGACGTGCCCGGCGCAGCGGGAGCGCCATTCAACAGGGTACCTCAAATAGATGGCACAGGCAGCCGCAAGGATGGAAAACGTTTGGGATGGGATAATGGCCGCGTGAGCCTTGGCATCTACATTTCCGTGCCGTTTTGCCGCACCAAGTGCAGCTACTGCAACTTCGCGTCGGACGTGTTCTCGCGGGCCCTGTTCGAGCGCTATGTGGATCGGGTTTGCGGGGAGGTAGCCCGGGCTCCGCAGGTTGCAGCTGCGATGGGCGGGCAGATCGAGCGGAAAGTCGACTCGATCTATCTGGGCGGCGGAACTCCCACGGTGCTGGAGTGCGGACAGCTGCGGAGGATGTTTGCGGCTGTGCGAAGACAATTTGATGTTCAGGCTAATGTGGAAATCACGGTTGAGTGCGCGCCCGGGACACTAACTCCCGAGATGTTGGATGCCCTTCTGAACTGCGGGGTGAATCGGGTAAGCCTGGGAGTACAAGCCTTCGTCGACGGAGAAGCTGCGGCGGTGGGGCGCTTGCACAAGCGCGCCAGCGTGCTGGATGACATTACTCGGCTGCGCGCGGGTGGAATCATGAATATCAACCTCGATCTGATCGCGGGGTTGCCGCATCAGACGGCGGAAAGCTGGAGAATTTCTCTTGACGAGACTCTGGCTACCGCTGTGCCGCATGTCAGCGTCTATATGCTCGAGGTGGATGACGACTCTCGCCTTGGTCGCGAGCTGATTGCGGGCGGAACGCGCTATCACGCACATTTTGTGCCGGATGAAGAAGCGGTTGCCGATTTCTACGTGACGGCGTGCGAAACGCTCGAGGCAGCCGGAGTGGCGCAGTACGAGATTTCAAACTTCGCTCGTGCGGGATTCGAATCTCGCCACAACTTAAAGTACTGGACGCGACACCCGTATCTTGGTTTCGGTGTGGATGCACACTCGATGCTGTTTTCTGCGGCGCCGGGTGCGGTCGCGGTTCGTTTTTCTAATACCGAGGCGCTCGAAAAATATGTTGCAGGATTGCCGCCGGAATCGACGATCGTATCCCGCGCCACCAGCCTGGAAGAAACGTTCTTTCTCCGACTGCGGCTGAACCGCGGAATCGACATGCGGGACGTGGTGGAAAAGTTCGGGCGGGAAGCGGCGCAAGGTGTGAATGGCGTCATCTGTGAACTGGTCGAGCTCGGCCTGCTGCGGCAGGAAGGAGACTTCATCCGCCTCACTGCGCGGGGACGGCTACTCTCGAACGAGGTCTTTCAGGCGTTTCTCGCGCCCGCGGGCATTTCTGATCAGCCCTAGCTAGGATTTGCGGGCTGAGCGCCAAACCATCCGGTCGGTCGGGCGAGAGATTCAAGTCTGCCGAATTGCCAGTATTCATGCGGTTCAGCTCATCCCTCCACTTCTGCTTCGGAGGTAACTTCTTAGTCTTCGGGCGCTATGTTCTAATCAAATTTCGGGTTCGGTGAAGCCCGCAGACGGGGCGCTGAGCCGCGGTGTGAGCTACGTGTCGGAGGAGTCGTGGATTTCCAACTGAACGATGAACAATTACAGCTAAAGAAGAGCGTCCGCGAATTTGCCGAGCGCGAGATCAAGCCCTACGTCATGGAGTGGGACGAGTCCGGCCAGTTTCCGCTGGCTACGATCAAAGAGTTGGGCAAGCTCGGGCTGTTGGGCACGGTCTTTCCCACCGAGTACGGCGGCGCGGGCATGGGATATGTCGAGTACGTTACTGCGATCGAGGAACTGTCGCGCGTTGATGGGTCCGTCGGAATCATCGTAGCGGCGCACACCTCCTTATGTTCCAATCACATTTTTCTGGCCGGGAATGAAACGCAGAAGAAGAAGTACGTCAGCAAGCTTGCGACGGGAGAGTTTATCGGCGCATGGGGGCTGACCGAGCCCTCGTCGGGCTCCGATGCCGGCAGCGCACGCATGACCGCTGTGCGCAAGGGCAACAGCTGGATGCTGAACGGAACGAAGACGTTTTGCACGAACGGGCACTATGCGGACGTACTGGTCGTGCTCGCTGTGACGGATCGGACCGCGCACACTCACGGAATCTCTGCATTCGTTGTTGAGAAAGACACAAAGGGCTTCCGTCCAGGGAAAAAAGAGAACAAGCTCGGGCTGCGGGCGAGCGATACCGCCGAATTGATTTTCGAAGACTGTGTGATTCCGGCCGAGAATCTGCTCGGCGCCGAGGGCCAAGGATTTCCTGACGCCATGCGCGTGCTCGACGGCGGGCGTATCTCGATTGCCGCTCTCTCGCTGGGCATGGCCGAAGGAGCCTACGAGGCGGCTCTAAAGTATTCCAAGCAACGGCGGCAGTTTGGCAAAGCCATTAGCGACTTTCAGGCGATCCAGTGGAAGCTGGCCGACATGGCTACGGAGATCGATGCCGCCATGCTGTTGACCATGCGGGCGGCGTCGATGAAAGATGCGGGCATGAAGACCACGCAGGAATCGTCGATGGCGAAGCTTTATGCCAGCGAAGTCGCGGTCCGATGCGCCAACGAAAGCGTGCAGATCTTTGGGGGTTACGGGTTTACCAAAGACTATCCCGCCGAGAAGTTCTACCGCGACGTCAAGCTTTGCACGATTGGCGAAGGGACGAGCGAGATTCAGCGACTGGTGATTGCTCGGCAGCTGCTTAAGGACTAGAAGGCTCCACTTCTCCCCAAGTCGGGGAGAAACGGGGCACGCTCCTCAACTCCTTCGACTCCCATAGACGTGCCAGAGGAACAGTCCCCAATAACTGGCCGCCAAGGAAACAAAGAGGCTGGTCAGCAGAATGTGACCGACGATAAATTGCCTTCCTTTGGGCCAATCCTCATGCGAGAAATAGAACGCATCCACCAGGATGCGTGCCGTCCAGTAGATCGCGATAAAGCATGCCAAGCCCAGTGCTGCGCGGTTCCCGTGAAGCAGTTCCTGATGAAGCGCTAACGTTAGCGTTCCGAACGCAACGATGGTGAGCACCGTAAATCCGCTCTGTACCCAGAGCATTTTTCTGTTGAAGGGCATCAGTTGCGCCAGATCCCGTTTCCAGCCCAGGCGCGACGGAACCTGGAAGCTGGCGGCAAGGATCACGAAATGGCCGCTGCCCGCCAGCCACAGGATGAGGCCGAAGCATCGTTCTGTGAAGGAACCAGTCATAGGCCATGAATTGCGTGCATGAAGGGAATGAGCACTCGTTCGACGAACGGCGGATGAAACAGCCAAAAGGCCGGGGCCGCTGTTACCAAAAGCGCGAAGACCCGGGCGGGGAGTTTTCTCTGCAGTCCCAAGCGGCCAGCACTCGCCGATCGTTCGAAGAGTACTCCCAACCCTTGCAGGAGGAAATACGCGGTGGGCAGGCCGTAACCCCCGCCTGCGGGCAGGGAGATGACGAGGTCGTGGATGAGACCGGACGCGACGAAGACCATCAATCCCGCAAAAGCCGGGTTGGTGCGCCTCACGAGTGGCTGGAAGATGAACTCATGCGCCAGTTGCCGGAAACCGAGGTTCCAGCGCTTGCCCCAGAATTCGGAAAGAGTAGCGGAAGCGGCCGGGTTTGACATGATCGGCTTGGCGTCTACGCCGTTGGCCTGCCAGAAGAGGGCGATCAGATGGAAGCTGCCGAAGTGCAGAAGGTAGATAAGCCCGACCAGGCCGATCCAACCCCGGAGAAGAGAATCTATAGGAATTCGGCGAGCGACACCCCACAGCAGCACTACTCCGAATGATGTTTTCGCTACCGCCCAAAGCCACTGCCGGACGCCGGGACGTGCAGGGCGGCGGCTTGGGTCGAGAAAGGCCTCCGCGTCCATGCCGGGCCACGCCGCCAGATACGCGATCGATCTTCCCAAGCTGGTCGTACGCTGTTTTCGTACGGTCCACCACGTTATCCATTTCAGCGCAACGAAGATGGCAAACGCCAAGGCCCACATGAAGAGCCATCGCGGCAACCGATCGCAGAAATAAATCGTCGTCGCTGACAAGACCAGCAGGGGAAGCCACCCCGGCCATCCGGCGAATTGGGCAGTGGTTGACCTGGGCGCGGTTTGTGAATTCGTGCTCAGCGTCTCGGCTCCCGCTTCAATCTAGCGTGCCCAAGGCCGCTCGACAATGGACGCAAGTAATTCGTTCGGGTTGGAAGTTTCGGCGGGACGGATGGTTTCAGTTTGATTGCGCCTGCTTTACACTGGCTGTTTGGATCGTGACGTCCAGTCCTGGATTGATTTGTTGCGCTCCGGCGATGCGCGGGCGCTGGCCCGTGCCATTTCTACCGTTGAGAATCGCAGTTCGGGGTGGGCCGATCTGCTGAAGGCGCTTTTCCCCCACACCGGCAAGGCTCGGGTGATTGGAATAACCGGTGCACCAGGAGCGGGGAAGAGTACGCTGGTCGATCAGCTCGCGAAGCTTTATCGTAGGACGAAGAATCCCCACCCAAGCCGCAAAGCACGCGGCTTCGATGGGGCACCCGATGATGACCCGTACACGGTTGGAATCATCGCGGTTGATCCGACGAGTCCGTACACCGGTGGAGCGATTCTGGGTGATCGCATCCGGATGCAAGATCACTTTGCCGATCCCGGCATTTACATTCGGAGCATGGCGACGCGCGGATCGCTGGGTGGGCTGGCCCGTGCAACCGCCGACGTCACCACCGTGCTTGATGCCTCCGGCCGCGACGTGATTCTGATCGAAACCGTTGGTGTGGGGCAGGATGAAATCGACATCGTCCGACTCGCGGACATCACCGTGGTGATCCTTGTCCCCGGCATGGGCGACGATGTGCAAACGATCAAGGCCGGCATCATGGAGATCGCCGACATCTTCGTCATCAACAAGAGCGACCGCGACGGGGCCGAGCGCGTGGAACGTGAGATTCGTGCCTTGCAGATGCTCGCGGCCCGACAGGACGGATGGATGCCTCCGATCGTAAAGACAGTGGCCAGTGAGGGTAGGGGCGTGCCTGAATTGGCCGCGGCCGTTGCCGCGTATGAGAACTATCTTGAGAAGGAGGGCCGCGCTCTCAGAAAGAGTGTCGAGAATTGGCAAGAGCGCCTGGTCGAGATGCTGCGTGATGTCATGCTCGAAAAGGCGCGGGCGGAGTTCGGAGACGGGAGCATGGCGCGTCTGGCGGCGGAGATCGCGGAGCATAAGCGTGATCCCTATACGGTGGTTGAGGAAATCGCGGCGCGAGTGGTTAAGTAGAATAGCAGATCCCTTTGCCTGCGCAACGGCAGACGATTCGAATGACCCAGGGGAATAAGACGGCGCGACACAAGGATACAATGAGCTTTCAGATTGATCATCTTGGAATCGCGGTGAAGTCGCTGGCGGCGGCCAAGTCGATTTACGAGAAGCTCGGCCTCAGGGTTTCGCCGGAAGAGACGGTCGAACACGAGCAGGTTCGGCTGGTGATGGTTCCCGTAGGGGAAAGCCGTCTCGAATTGCTCGAGGCTACGAGCGAGAATTCGACGATCGCGAAGTTTATTGCCAAGCGCGGGGAAGGATTGCACCACGTTTGCATAAAGGTTCCTGACCTGCGGGCCGCGGTCGATCTCTTGCAACGGGACGGTGTGCGCCTCGTGTCCAACGAAATCGAGACCGGTGCGGGGGGACATCAATATGTCTTCGTGCATCCCGCGAGTACGGGCGGCGTGCTGCTCGAGTTGGTCGAGGGCTAAAAGCAGAGCGCCGGATCTTCACGGATAGACCAGCAGAATGCTTCTTCTCGTCACTGATACCTCTGGCAAGCACGGTTTTGTTGGGCTGGCGCGTACGAGTGAAGGCGCTCCGTCCGACAAGGTCGATGTGATGGATGAAGTCCCCCTTGCCGGAGGCACGTTCTCCGCTCAACTTGTGCCTCAGATTTCAGGCCTGCTCAGCAAGCACCGCCTCAAAAAGACCGACATCGACGGCTTCATCGTTGTGTCGGGGCCGGGATCGTTCACCGGTCTTCGCGTGGGGCTGGCGGCGATCAAGGCGCTGGCTGAGATTCTCGAGAAGCCCATCGTGCCGGTTTCATTGCTGGAGGTCCTCGGGAAAAGCGCCTTGTTGGTTGCAGCTGGACAAGACAGTTACGCAAAATCCACGACATTCCGCTATGCCGTAGCTCTGGATGCAGGACGAAAGGAAGCCTTTGTCGGGGAGTACAAGGTTGTTCTTGAGGGTAAGGCAGCCCGCTCATTCGAGTGCGAGGGAGAAAGGCTGCTTGACAGGGAAGCTCTGGCACTGCTGCTGCAGTCGGGAACCGCCCGGTGGCTGGCCACGCCCGATCCGGTCATGGCGACGTTGCTTTCAGAGCGACTGGGTGCTACCGGGAACTTCACGATCTTCAAGACTGATCGCCCGCGCAGCAGCGGGATCGCGACGGTCGGATGGCAAAAGTTGAAGGCTGGCAAGACGGTTTCTCCCGAACAACTGGAGGCGAACTACATTCGGCGTTCGGACGCGGAGATCTTTGCTAAGCCCCGTGCGTAGCGTCGACGGCTGCCTTCTTCAGGAACGCATGAGAATTCGCACCGCGGCTTCCGGTGATGTCTCCTCGATCCTTGCTATCGAGCGCGAATGTCCAACGGCAGCGCATTGGACAGCACAGCAGTATCAGGACTTGTTCGCTGCGACGGAGAATGTCCGAAGACTGGCTCTGGTAGCGGAGGCCAGGGACGAGGCGCCGAGCGAATCGACCCTGCTCGGCTTTTTCGTCGCCCACCAGCTGGCTCCCGATTGGGAGCTGGAGAACATCGTCGTCGTGCCCAGGGCACAGCGGACGGGCGTCGGAAAGCGGCTTCTGGAGGCGCTTTTGGAGGAGGCCCGCAAAACCCACAGCGAGTCCGTGTTTCTGGAGGTGCGCGAGTCCAATCTGGCTGCGCGCAGGCTCTACGAGAGCCTGGGCTTCCGCGCGACTGGGCGCCGCAAGTCCTACTACACCAGCCCCTTAGAGGATGCGGTGCTCTATTCGCGCACCATCGACTAAATCGATCTCATCATGAGATTGCACTACTTTTTTGGCATTGCCGCCAATGTTAAGGCTGTGTTAACGTCAGCTCATTAACTCAGGTTTGGAGGTCTGCTGGATGCTGACTCCGAGAGACCAACTCCTGAACAGCCACGAGGAGTTCCGCCGGCTGGCTCAGGAGCACACGCAGTACGCCCAACGTCTTGATTCACTCACCCAAAAACGCTACCTCAGCGAAGACGAGAAGCTGGAAGAGATCCGGCTGAAGAAGCTGAAACTTCGCCTCAAGGATCAGATGGAATCGATTGAGCGCGAGTATCGGCAGCAGTACGGCGTAAACGTCGCGTAAAGCCTGATTTTCTGGCCAGCGGTCTGCGGCTGTGCCGCCGAGGGAATTGACTATCTTCCAGAGGGCGCGATGAAGCGCCTTTTTTTATTTATACTTACAACTTCTTCGGCGGGATTGGCCTCTCGAGCCCTCCCCCGGCAGATATAATTGAACGACTCCCCTATGGTTCGTGATGGATACTTCTACGCGTTGCCACTCCTTGCTGCCGGCGTGCTGCTCGGCTGGCTGACGCAGCCTGCCTGGGCCATCGTTCCTTTCCTCCTGGCGTTTTTCTTCCTGTGGTTTTTTCGCGATCCCGAGCGCGTGATTCCGACCGAGCCAGGCGCCGTCGTTTCTCCGGGCGACGGAAAAGTCACCGACCTCTCCACTGTAGCTGTGGGTGGGGAGAAGCAGCTGCGACTCAGCATTTTTTTGAACGTCTTCAACGTGCACGTGAACCGCTCGCCGATTGCCGGTGTCATCACCGATGTGCGCTACCAGCGCGGTAAGTATCTCAACGCCATGAACGTGGTTTCTGCCGAGCAGAACGAGCAGAACGTCGTTACGGTCGAAGGCGATGGCCAGAGAGTCGTCTTTAAGCAGATCGCCGGGTTGCTCGCCCGCCGCATTGTCTTTTATCCCAGAGTCGGCGATCCGTTGGGGCGTGGGCAGAGAGTGGGACTTATCAAATTCGGATCGCGCGTCGACGTGCTGATGGACGCTTCCGCACGCCCGAACGTGAAAGTTGGCGACCACGTCAAAGGCGGTTCGACGATCCTTGCCTATTTGCAGCCGCAAACGATGCTGGCCACCGCGGGAAGCGCGTTCGCCGGTGAGAAGGCGCACTAAATGGACCAGCCCCCAAAACAGCGGCACCGGGTGAACAAGGGAATGTACATTCTCCCGTCGCTGTTTACGACCGCGAACATGGCGCTCGGCTACTTCGCGATTCTCGAGGTGATGCATGCGACGGCGGCGGATTTTGTGCACCTTGACAACGCGGCCAAGGCGATCGGGTTTGCGGTACTTTTCGATGGGCTCGACGGCCGCATCGCGCGAATGACGGGAACGACCAGCGATTTCGGCCGCGAACTCGATTCGCTGGCGGATGCCATCACGTTCGGTGTGGCTCCGGCGATGCTGGCGTGGACGTGGGGCTTTCATCTCATGCCGCGGGTGCTGCTGACCCAGGGGCAGTGGCCCCTCACCCTCTCGCAGCTCGGGGCGATTGCCAGCTTTCTCTTTCTGATCGCGGGAGCGAGCCGCCTGGCGCGCTTCAATATCACGAGCAACCCGCAACCCTCAAATCCCGGGCGTCCGGGGAAGAAGTATTTTGTTGGCATGCCGATACCCGCCGGCGCCGGCGTGATTGCGGCGGTGGTCCACTTTGCCGACGGCGATCCTCTGGTTTCGTCCTACACCGCGTTGGCGTGGTCGGCCATGGTGGCGACCGTCGGCTATCTGATGGTGAGCACATGGCGCTTCTACAGTTTCAAGGACATTGATTTCCGCTCGCGCCACCCATTTCGCCTGATTGTGCTATTGGCAGCGTTATTCGCGCTGATTTACTTCTTCTCCCGCAAGATGCTTTTTGGTCTTGCTCTGCTCTACATGGTCTCGGGCGTCTTCTGGCGACTGCAGTGGATCTTCCGCCGCCGCTCTGATCCGCCTCCACCCAACTACAAGGAGGCGCAGGCATCGTGAGCGAACCGGCGAAGACAGCGGCTACACCCTCGGCCATAAATCAGCGTGGAAAGCTGTACCGCGCAGCGATTGTCGGCGCCGCCTCGCTCAAGGGCAAAGAAATCGCGGAACTGCTGAACGAGCGCAACTTTCCTGCGGCCGACATTCGCCTGCTCGATGACGACGAATCGCTGGGCCAGCTCGAGGCGATGGGCGACGAAATTAGCTTCATTCAGCGGGTCCGCGCCGAGCAGTTCGAGCACGTCGACTTTACATTCTTCGCCTCGGATCAGGAGAGCACCCGCCGCAGTTGGAAAGATGCTCGCGACGCCGGCAGTGCAATTCTGGACCTGTCTGCGGTTCTTGAGAATGAACCGGGCGCGACCGTTCGCTCGCTCTGGGTCGAGCGCGAACGCGGGCAAATCGCCCCCCCGGAGTTGCAGCCCGGACCGTGTGTGACGGCGCATCCAGTCGCCGTGACGCTGGCGCTGCTGCTGCTGCGAGCGAAAAAAGCCGGGACCATTCGCCGGGCGGTGGCGACTGTATTCGAACCCGCTTCGGAACACGGCCAGCGCGGCATGGACGAGCTGCATCAACAGACGGTGAATCTGCTTTCCTTCCAGCCGCTGCCCAAAGATGTCTTTGATGCACAGGTGGCATTCAATCTGGTCGCGCGCTACGGCCAGAAGTCGCAGCCCGCACTTGATTCCGTTGAGGCTTGCGTGCTCCGCCACTATCGCAAGATCGCCGGCGCCGATGCTGTCCAGCCCTCGATCATGCTTCTGCAAGCTCCCATCTTTCACGGCCATGCTCTGGCGGTTTTTCTGGAGATGGAGCCGTCCATCGCTGCGGCTGCGCTGTCCGAGGCACTGAGCGGTGATCACGTGACGATCCCGGCTGGCGACGAAGATGCCCCGAGCAACGTGAGTTCCGCCGGCCAACCCGATATTCAGGTGTGGGTGAAAGCGGACACGGTGCAGGCCAACGGCATCTGGATCTGGGCCGCAGCTGACAATCTGCGAATTTCAGCTTTGACCGCGGTGGAATGCGCCGAGACCATGATGGCAACCCGTCCCACGGGGAAGATTCAGTGATGAGGGTTGGCACCACAGGCTGCCGAATCGCGAGAAAAACCGGGTTGGGCTCGATTCTCGGTACCCGGTGCTGCGCATTGCTGCTGCTGTGCCTCCCGCTCAGCCCGGGATGCGGCTACCATTCGGTCGGCCACACCGTTCAGCTTCCGGAAAACGTCAAGACCATCGCGATTCCTGCTTTCAAGAATGAAACACTTACCTACCGCATCGAACAGATGCTGACCGCGTCTGTGGTTCGCGAATTCACCACCCGCACCCGCTACCGCATTCTCAACCGTACGGATGAGGATGCCGATGCCACGTTAATCGGAACCGTGTTGTCGACGGTGGCGACTCCGCTGACCTACGATACCGCCACCGGCCACGCGGCCAGCGTGTTGGTTGTCGTCAGCATGCGAGTCCGGCTGACGGATCGCTCAGGCACAGTGCTTTATCAGAATCCCTCGTACGTGTTCCGCGAACAGTATGAAGTCTCGCAGGATCTGGCCAGCTTCTTCCAGGAGGACTCGCCCGCATACCGGCGCCTGTCCGAGGATTTCGCGCGTACTCTGGTATCGAACATCCTGGAGGGCTTCTAAAGCATGAGACGGGGCCTGCTTCTGTTGGCGATTTCAGCGCTTATGCTTACGATTGGCTGTTTTAACGAGTCAAGGCCTCCGCTTGTCGGTGTCGCGGCCAAAGACTTCACCGTGCGCGACTCCGATCACGCGGTCACTCTGAATCAGTTTCGCGGGCAGGTGGTCGTTCTCAATTTCTGGGCAACCTGGTGCGCGCCCTGCGGACAAGAGCTCCCATCGCTGATGGACATGCAAAACCGATTGCGCTCCCGCGGTGTTGTCGTGCTGGGCGTGAGCATCGATGCCGATGCCGACGCGTATCACCGCTTCCTCAAACAGCGCAACGTGAACTTTCTCACCGTCCGCGATCCGGATCAGAAAGTTGCTGCCATGTACGGTACGTCTGTCTGGCCCGAAAGCTACATCATCGACCGTCAGGGCGTTATGCGAAGGAAAGTCATTGGCCCCATCAATTGGAACTCGCCCGAGATCACGCAGTTTTTGAGCAAGCTGTAGATAGCGTGGGGTCGTCGCCGGCGATTTCACAGAAAAATGGGGATCCGATCGGGTTACTATGCCAATCGCCCATGCCATGCTAAAGTCGGAGAACGAATCCTGAATGCGTGCCTTTGCCCAGGCTGATCGGTTTGTCAACGAACTCGGATCGCGCAAGATGCGACCGGCCTACGTGTTCGTGGGCGGTGAGGCTTTCTTCCGCAAGCGCTTTCGCGACGCGATCCTTGAGCACCTGGTCCCGGAGGGTCTGCGCCAGTTCAGTCTGTTCGAATTTGATCTCGCCGAAAACGATCTGGCAGAAATCCTCGACCGCGCGCGTACGCCTTCGCTGGTGGCGCCGTTTCAGATTTTCTTCGTGCGCGGGGTGAAGAATCTTTTCGGGCGGGGATCCCATGAAGAACAGCTCGCCGCCATCGAACAGTACTCGAAGCATCCCAATCCCGATGCGCTCATCGTCTTCGTGGCCGACCACATCAGCATTCCCGCTGACGTTCGCAAGATGGACATGCAGGACAAGGAGCGCTACCAGCGCATCCGCGACACCATGGGCCAGTTTTGCGGCATTGTGGAACTGGCGCGTGTCGAGGAGGGCGAGGCCGTCCGCTGGATCAGCGACTACTGCGCCAGTCGCACCGTGAAGATCGAACCCGAGGGAGCCCGTGAACTGGTCGATGCCCTCGGTGGCGAGATGATGATGATCTCCACCGAACTCGAGAAGCTCATTCTCTACGTTGGCGAAAAGAAACGCATCACTGTGGGCGATGTCGAGACCATGGTGCTAGCGGCCAAACAACGCTCGTTGTACCAACTGACCGATGCGATCTCGAGCAAAGACCGGGTGAAGGCGCTCGAAATCCTCGACGCCATCTTGGCTTCGGGTGAAGGGGAAGAAGCTGCGATCGGGCACATCTACATGTTGGCGAAAACCTTTCGCCAGATGCTGGTGATTCTCCAGCGCAACGTCCGCGATCAGCGCATGCTGTGGGCGGCCCTGTGGCCGGGATTCCGCGTCCCGCCGTTTGCTGCCGATGACATCATCAAGCAGGCCCACCGCTACAAATCCCGCCGCGACCTGACACGGGCGATCCGCCTGGTGGCCAGGGCGGATCTGGCACTCCGTTCGAATCCGGTGAGCAAACGCATCGTCCTGGAGCGGCTCGTAATCGATCTCGCCAGCGACCCGAAAGTCGAAATACCGGCCTGGATGCAAGAACAACTGCCAGTCTAGATACGCTGTTAATGCCCGGCTCTTAGCGCACCTTTCTTCCCCACCGACCTCTTGAGCGCGAAGACGATGGGCACGCAACAAAAACACATCAGCGCCATGTAACGAAAATCGTCCACGTAGGCCCAGAGCCGCGACTGGGCGTTAAGGTCGAGCCCCAGAACGGCATACGCCCGTTGCATTGCGTCCGCCGACGATAATCCTTGGGCGGAAAGGTAGTTCTGGAGGCCGTGAAGGGATCCCGCCACAGCAGTTCTGCCTTTGTCCAGAGAAGCGGAAAGCTCGGTCCGGTGAAGTTGCTCATGCCGCGCAACGATCGTGTTCACGACCGAGATTCCGACACTGCCTCCGATGTTGCGCACCAGATTGTAAAGCCCGCTGGCGTTGCCGATTTCTTCATTTCTCAGGAACGCCATGGCGGTGGTGGAAAGGGGCACAAAGATGCATCCCGAGCCAAAACCGCTGATCAGGATGGGCCAAATAAAACTCCACTGCCCAATCTCGAGATTGACCCTGCCAAACCATAAGCTGGCGATGCCAAACATCATGAACCCGAACATGATCAGCCAGCGGTTATCGATCTTGGCTGTCAGGTAGCCAATAACGGGCATCGCCAGAATGGCTCCAATGCCGCGAGGGCTGACCGCCCAACCGGCTGCCAGTGCGGTGTAGCCCATTAGCTCCTGGTAAAACAGCGGCAGCAGCGTGACCAGACCGTAGATGGCAGCGCCAAACAAGCCGATCAGCAAGCATCCCAAAGCGAAGTTGCGGTGCCGGAATACGCGTAGGTCGACGAGAGGCGCTTTGTGCCGGAACTGGCGAAGCAGAAAAGCGACGAAGGCGACGATTAGGATGGCGAATGCCCAGCGGATCCAGGTTGCGCCGAACCAATCGTCTTCCTGACCTTTGTCGAGAATGATCTGCAGGCACCCGAGCCACAACGCGAGCAGCCCGAGGCCGATGACATCCAGTTTTCCGGGACGCGCTTCTTTAATATACGAAGGATCCGCCACATACCGCGAGATCATAAAGATGGCGAATAGTCCCACTGGAATGTTGATGTAGAATGCCCAGCGCCAGGTGTAAGTGTCCGTAAGCCATCCGCCAAGTGTTGGCCCTAACACCGGCGCCACCACCACTCCCAGGCCAAACACAGCCATCGCCATGCCCCGCTTCTGCGGAGGGAAGGTTTCGAGCAAAATTGCTTGTGAGAGCGGTTGCAGCGCTCCCCCGCCGGCACCCTGCACCGCTCTGGCGAACAGGATCATGCCTAGGCTGGTGGCGGCTCCGCAGGCGAAGGAGGATACGGTAAAGATGGCAATGCAGGCGAGGAGAAATCTCTTTCTTCCAAAACGAAGCGAAAACCAGCCGCTGGCGGGCAGAATGATGGCATTCGCCACCAGATAACTGGTCAGCACCCACGTCGCCTCATCGTTCGTGGCAGAGAGACTCCCGGCAATGTAGGGCAAAGCGACGGCCGCGATGGAAGTGTCGAGAACTTCCATGAAGGTCGCCAGCATGACGGCGAGCGCGATCAACCAGGGATTGATCGCGCGCGGAGCCGAAAGATCTGCGGCCGGCGGCATAGTCTCGTCCCAGTTGACCGCTTTCTGAGGGAAGATGCAACGCTCAGGACTAAAGTTTATTTTTTTTGTTCACGCAAGGCCCGGCCAGGACGACTCAGTGTGGGACTTGAAATTCGATCCTTCTCGAGCCCAACTGGTGCATCCCAACCGATTCTTCTATGATTCTTTGACGAGTGTTGACAGGGTCATCGAGTGCGCATAAACTCCGCCTTGGATAAACTCGCCTTTATCCGTTCGCGGGTTCCCATCCGATCGTTGATTCCATAGCGCTTACAAATTGGCAAACCGGCTGGACTCAGTTGCGGCCGCGCCTTGAGAGTAGCTCAGGTTTCCTTACCCGTGCGACTCGTTCGGCCCCATCATTGTCGCGTCCAATCATGCCTCGAAGAAACGACATCCAGCTTGGAGAAGGAGATCCATGAAAACTATCCGGGGAATTCTGGTGTTATGCATTTTGCTGGCCTCACTCGCGATCGCGGAAACAGCGGCACAATCGATTCCGGTTGCAGTCGACTGCACGAGTGGGCAGTCGCTGAACCGCACACTCTCGAAACTGGACAAGCAGGTAGCGACGACAGTATCTGTGACCGGAACGTGCACCGAATATGTGCAGGTTAGTGGTTTTCAGAATCTCACTCTCAAGGGCCTGCCCGGTGCAGCCTTGGTGCAGCCAGCCACCAGTGCAGGCAAACTCATTGGCGCGGTTCTGACAATCGTGTCTTCGGCAAACGTAACGGTCGATGGGTTCAGCCTCCAGGCCGACACAACAACGGCCGTAGGGATCGGTCACGGCAGCCGCGACATCCGCTTGCGCAACTTGGAAATCGTAGGCGGCGATTATGCGATCTCGATTTACGAGAACAGCCAGGTCTCGATTGCGTATATAAGAACGAAAGATGCCGTGTTCAGTCCGCTCGGGGTATTTGATTTGTCCGACGTGCACCTGGAGCACTCCACCTTCACAGACTCGACCGGTGCACCCTATCACGTGGGGATGTTTGTGGGAACTTCCCATATCACCATGTACGACACAAGCATCAACAACATGCAGGTGGGCATCTATGCTTACGCCAACTCGATTATCGATATACTCGCCTTCGACACCTATTATCCCTTTGGCAGTTCGAATGAGGTCACAATCGCGGGTTCCGCAGGCACAAATGAGGACGGCGTCTATCTGAGCAGCGGGTCGTTGCTCAATGTGACCGGAACCAAGCAGCAAGCCACCCGGCTTGTGATCGACCAACCCGGACAGGCACATGGCGGGAGGACCGCAGGAGTGCTCGTATCCGACCGTTCCCTTCTCGAGGCAAGCTCAAACCTGGTGATCACCGGTAGCCGCGGTCAGGGCATTTTGGTTCTCAACAACTCCCACGCGACGCTCGCCGGCACGACGATCACGGGAAGCGGTCACGGGGGATTGGCGGCCAGCAAACCTGTCGAGCATCGATATAGCTGCGGGCACGCCCACTCTGGTGGGAGGGAGCGCTGTGGACCTGTTCTGTGATTCAAGTTCGAGGATTACGGGCAGTGCAAATCTCGCCGGCGCTCCCACTGCCCAATGCAGTCAGTTGCTCCCCGGGGAATTCACCTTGCCATAGCTCGAGCTGCGGCGCATCGGAGCGCAAAACAGAAGGCCCTTCCACCAGGCTTTCGGTGGAAGGGCGACTGGGGATATCTTTCGCTTCACCCCGGCCTGACTACCCGGCCAGCCCTACTTCATCGCCGCGACGTGCTTGCCTAAACGGGACTTATAGCGTGCCGCGGTGTTCTCGTGCAGTGTGCCCTTCTGAATGGCCTTGTCGAGCGTGGAGACAGTTTTGCGGTAGATCTGCTCGGCGGCTGCTTTGTCGCCCCTGGCGATAGTCTCACGCAGTGTGCGCAACTGGGTGCGCAGGGCAGAGGTGTTCGCACGATTGCGCGCGGTGCGGCGTTCGGTCTGGCGGGCGCGCTTCAGCGCCGAAAGATGATTTGCCATGTCTGGTTCGTTACCTTCGTGTGTCTAGAGAGATATTCGGCTGGGTCCGAACCACTTATTATAGGGGAGCAACTTTCGACTGGTCAAACAGTTTGGAGGACCGCGAGAAAGCATAAACCGCTAACGATACGAAGGCACACGTATAAATCGGGCCTTTCTTGGTGGGTGCAGTGCTCAGGACGAGAACAAGCAACTCGCGGCGCATTCCCTGATCACTGAGGAGATTGCTGAACTGCGGGACTCGGGCCGGCTCCGGAGCGCTGCCCGCGTCCAGGGCTGATCGAACCGCGCCAGAGCATAGGGATTTAGTCCCATTGACTCCTCTCTTCACCGCAGGGTAGGCTTGACTGAATGGTAGTGACCTGCCCCTCGGGCACCGGCATTTCGATTGATCCCGTCTCCAAGCAAAACCCTGCTTTGTCCAAGCGGGTGTTGGTGTGTTCCGTGTGTGCGCAGGATCGAAGCCTGCGTTCCAGCCTTCGGAAACGCGCCATCGCAGAACAAAAGCATGAAGAAGAGCATCGGGGTTAGCCCCAACATCGAGACACTATTCGGCACGCGGGACGAGAATGTGCGCCTGCTCGAAGACGGGCTGAACGTCACCATCGATCTGCGGTCAAACTCCATCGAGATCGAAGGCGCGCAGCGCGACGTGGCTCGCGCCGAGCAGGTGTTTTTCGACTACGAGACTCTGCAACGCTCGGGCTACAGTTTCGCCAACGGCGATCTTAACAGCATGCTGCGCGTGCTGACGTCGGATCCGAACTCGACCCTGCGCGGCCTCGCCGACGCCGGCAAGCAGCGTTCCTTCGGACGGCGCACCGTCCAGCCGAAGAGCAGCAACCAGCGCCGTTATCTCGAGGCCATTGAGAAGCATGACATGGTCTTTGGCATCGGCCCGGCGGGAACGGGAAAAACCTATCTTGCCGTGGCGATGGCGATCTCTGCGCTGCTGGCCAAACGGGTGAACCGCATCATCCTGGCGCGTCCGGCGGTCGAAGCGGGCGAGCGGCTGGGATTCTTGCCCGGCACTCTGCAGGACAAGATAGACCCGTATCTCCGCCCGCTGTACGACGCGTTGTATGACATGCTCGATCCGGAGAAGGTCGATCGCTATCTCGAAAAGAATGTCATCGAAATCGCGCCGATCGCCTTCATGCGCGGACGTACGCTGAACGATTCGTTCGTGATTCTCGACGAGGCCCAGAACACGACCTCGGAACAGATGAAGATGTTCGTGACACGCCTGGGATTTAACTCGAAAGCTGTGATCACCGGCGACGTCACCCAGATTGACCTGCCCAACGCCCGCCGCAGCGGACTGCTTGAGGCGATCGATGTGCTGAACCACGTTGACGGACTGGCTTTTGTGCACTTCGACGAAGCCGATGTTGTGCGGCATCACCTGGTACAGCGCATCGTCCGGGCCTACGACGAACACAAGGCACGGGTTGCTGAGCAGCAAATGCTGTTGCTGACCGAGCCCAAGAGTGGGGACGTTTTGGCGGCGGAGAAACCGGCAGTGGCCTCCCCGGCAGACAGAGTCAACGCCACCGAAACCAGGCAATAGTTTCATACATCAGCGGGAGGGCCTCCGATTGGGCTCTCCTCTTTGTTTTTGGTTTCGATCGCGCAGTCCGATCGATGAGGTTGCCGGCGTTGGTGATCTTCGAAAAGAGAGTCGCGGGATTGAGTGCTGCCACCTTGGAGCGCTTCGTAGTGCGGGCGCGCCGAGCCGCCGGCTTACGGGGAACGGTGAACGTTCTCGTCACCGGCAGCACGGCGATGCGTTCGCTGAACGCCCGTTTCCGGGGCAAGGACAAGGCCACCGACGTGTTGTCTTTCCCCGCCGGCCCGGCTCGAGATCGCAATGCGGCTGGCGCCGCGGGAGAGATCGCCATATCGGCACACCTGGCGGCGCGAAATTCCATGCGGTTTGGCCACTCGGCCGCTCAGGAAGTGAAGATTCTCGCGTTGCATGGGATTCTGCATTTGGCGGGCTACGACCATGAGCGCGATAATGGTCAGATGGAGCGGAAGGAAGAGAATTTACGCCATCTGCTCAGGCTTCCTGCGACTTTGATCGGGCGCGCCCTTCCCCACGATCGCGAATCCGCCGCGGCTCGACCGAACCCACGCGCGCGGAGACAGAAGAAGAGGAAGGCATGAACCTGGCCGTCGCCCTTTCGCTTCTTCTGCTGATCGGATTGCTCACGCTGGTCTCGTACGTCGACCGCGTGTATCAGGAGCTGGGCCGGTTCCTGTCGCGCGAATTCCAGGCCAACATCGACATCTTCGAGCAGAAGGTCGAGCCGCAACTGAAGGCCAGTCGCAGCCGCGCTTCGCTGTCGATGGCGGTGCTCACCCAGTTGACGACGGCGGCGATCGCACTGCTCATCGGCTTTCTCGTTTTCCGCGATCCCTTCTGGAGTAGATACGAGATCCTGCAGCTCACCATCAGCCTGCTTCTGATCGTGACTCTGTTCAATCGATTTCTGCCGTTCGTTTTCTTTTCCCGCACCAAGGGAGAGTGGTTAGTTCACTTCACGCTGGTATTGCGGGTTCTGATCTACCTGGTGCTGCCGGTGACGATTGCACTGGGCTTTTTACAGTCGGTTGCCTCACTGACCAAGCAGAACACCAACGAAGAGCCAGAGACCTCGGCCGAAGCCGTGGACGCCCTGATTGAGGCCGGCCAGGAGGAGGGCATTATTCAGGAGGGCGACCGCGACTTGATCCAGTCAGTCGTGCAGTTCAGCGGTAAGACGGTGCGCGAGGCCATGAAGCCACGCCCGGCCATGTTCGCCGTTCCCACCAACACCACGGTGGAGCGCTTCATCGAGATGTTGAGCACCAAGCACTACTCGCGCGTGCCGGTGTATGAAACCAGCATTCACAACATCAAAGGGATCGTCTACGCGCAGGACGTATTGCAGGTGGCCGACAGCGAGGCGCGCCTGCGTACTCTCGACTCCATCATGCGAAAGGATGTCTACTTCGTTCCCGAGAGCAAGCTGGGAAGCGACCTGCTGCGCGAGATGCAGAAGCAGAACATCCGCATGGCGATTGTCGTCGATGAATATGGCGGGGTC
>Ga0123355_10000801_pt1 | contig 43043 bp, 35 predicted proteins | sample TergutEmb28metaG_3_FD_89872 | JGI IMG/M metagenome (GOLD analysis project Ga0123355, IMG submission 89872) | Embiratermes neotenicus P1 segment gut microbial communities from Petit-Saut dam, French Guiana - Emb289 P1 | ecosystem: Host-associated > Arthropoda: Insects > Digestive system > Gut ...
AAAAAGAAAAAAGAGGGGGGGGGGGGGGGGGGGGGGGGGGGGTAAAATAACGCGAGACACAACAGCACAGGGGGAATTGTAACACACGTTATGCCGCCTCCGTAGGTCTTTTCATTGGGCCTATTATAACCGGAAAACGGCGGGAAGTCAAGAGTTTTTTCCAATATCTCCAATGGCGAAAGCGACACACGTTATTGATTTCGCCTACGGAACGGTAATCTGGACATAGTTAAGCCGCCCGACCGTGCTGCCTTCACCAAGCCTGCCCGACCCGTTGTTCCCCCACGCCCACAGCGAGCCGTCCCTTCTAGTGGCCACCGTGTGGGAACCCCCGGCGGACACGTACGCCCAGTTTGCCGACGTGCCTATCCGGGCCGGGTTACTGCGGTGGGTCGTCGTGCCGTCCCCAAGCCTGCCGTTGCCGTTATGCCCCCACGCCCACAACGAGCCGTCCGCCATAATGCCCGCTGTGTGGGAGCTGCCTGCCGACACGGATGCCCAGTTCACGTCCGCCCCCACCCTGATGGGCGTACTGCGGCTGGTTCTCGTACCGTCCCCAAGCTGGCCGTTGCCGTTAAGCCCCCACGTCCACAGCGACCCGTCCGTCCTAATCGCCACCGTGTGAGCGTCCCCGGCGGACACCCTAGCCCAGTTCGTGTCCGTGCCTATCCTGACGGGGACGCGGCGGGCGCTTGTCGTGCCGTCCCCCAGCCTGCCGTTGCCGTTATGCCCCCACGCCCATAGCGAGCCATCGGTTCTGATCGCCATCGTGTGAGCGTCCCCGGCGGACACTCTAGCCCAATTTGTATCCGTGCCTATTCTGACTGGAATAGCGCGGTGGGTCGTCGTGCCGTCCCCCAGCCTGCCGTTGCCGTTATGCCCCCACGCCCACAGCGAGCCATCGGTTCTAATCGCCACCGTATGAGCGCCGCCTGCCGACACGGATGCCCAGTTCGAGGCCGTGCCTACCCGGACAGGGATAGCTCGGGCGGTCGTCGTGCCGTCCCCCAGCCGCCCGTTCCCGTTGTGCCCCCACGTCCACAGCGAACCGTCGGCTCTAATAGCGGCGGCGTGGGCGTCGCCCGCCGACACCGATACCCAGTCTGCCCCTATGCCTACCCGGGTGGGAATACTGCGGACGGTCGTTGTGCCGTCCCCCAGCCGTCCGTTGGCGTTATTTCCCCACGCCCACAGCGAACCATTCTGCCTGACGGTCGCGGTAAAATTGCCGCCGCTAGAGTAGTTGCCGTGCGCCGGGGCCGCCAATCCGACCAACGCGATAAGAGCGATAACGCCGCTCAGACGCCACGATGTGTTCTTTTTCATACAAAACTCCTTGAAGTGCTATGGATGTACTATCATTATGGAACGCCGCTTCACGGCCCGCGCGGGCGGCCTTCCATTGGGTGCTAATGCGAGTTTGTCTACGAGTTTGTTTACAACGGGGAAAAGAGTTACAGAGAAAGGGGTATGCAAGGCACATAAGACACTCTATAGAGTCTAATACGGCGGCGGGTGATTGTCAAATAAAACTACAAAAAATAGTAATATGCGCCAGCGCGCTTCTAGCGGCTTTCGCCCCCGCTTGCGTGCGGCGCTGTTTCGGGGTATACTGGGAAAACTAGCGTAAAGGGGGCAGCCTTGTGGATAGCGTAATACAGAAAAAGTTTGACGAAATAGGAAAACTGGTCGGCAATACGCCGATGCTGGAAATCCGGTACCGCTACGGGAAAGAAGAGCGGACATTGTACTTCAAACTGGAATACTACAATATAAGCGGCTCCGTAAAAGACAGAATGGCGCTTAGCGTGCTGCGCTCGGCCTACAAAACCGGGGCGATTTCTCCCGGACACGCCATAGCCGAAACCACAAGCGGGAACACCGGCATTTCCTTCTGCTGCTTGGGCTCGTACCTTGGGCATGAGGTGCTGATCTATATGCCGGACTGGATGAGCGAAGAGCGAAAACGGATGATGAGCGCTTTTGGGGCGAAACTGCACCTTGTAAGCAGGGAGCAGGGCGGCTTTAAGGGCTGCCTGAAAGCCGTCGAAGAGCTAAAGGAACGGCGGGGCGGGATTTTCACCCCGCATCAGTTTGAAAACAACGACAACACCTTGGCCCACTACCACACCACCGGCCCGGAAATCGCCGCCCAGTTGCAGGCGGCGGGCAAAACCTGCGACGCGGTTATCGCGGGCGTGGGCACGGGCGGCACAATAATGGGCGTGGGCAGTTACCTAAGAACCGTGAACAAAAACGTCAAAGTGTATCCAATGGAGCCGGCCTCCAGCCCCACGCTCAGCACGGGATACCAAGTAGGCAAGCACAGAATACAGGGCATATCCGACGAGTTTATCCCCCCGATACTGAAGCTTGACAGCTTGGATGACATTATCGCCGTAGACGATGGGGATTCTATCATCATGGCGCAGAAACTCGCCTGCGAGCTGGGGCTTGGCGTGGGAATCTCGTCCGGGGCGAATTTTATAGGGGCGGTAAAAGTACAAAACCTTTTGGGGGCGGATAAAACTGTCGTAAGCGTATTTTCCGACGACAACAAAAAATACCTTTCCACCGACCTTTTGAAAGAAGAGCCGGCTAGGGACGGGTATCTGTCGCCCGGCATAGAACTGTTAGAGTACAGTACCATACGAGCGTAGAATGCCTCCTTCCATGAAGGAACGCTGGAACAACCGGGCGCTGTTCAGCCTTCTGTGGCCCCTTGTCGTGGAGCAGCTTCTTGCCATGACTATGGGGGTCGCCGCCACCGTAATGGTAAGCCCCGTGGGGGAATTCGCCGTATCGGGCGTCAACGTAATTGACAACATCAATAACCTGTTCATTATCACCTTTATCGCCCTTTCAACCGGCGGGGCGGTGGTCGTAAGCCAGTACATAGGCCGGGGCGACGCTCCCAACGCCGGCCTCGCTTCGCGCCAGCTCGTCTACATTGTCATCATCGCCTCCCTTGTCATTGCCGCCGTGGCCCTCTTGTTCCGCGAGCCCGTGATCCGCGGCATCTACGGCAGCCTTCAGGACGATGTAATGGACGCCGCCATGACCTTCTTCCTGTTCTCCGCCCTCTCATACCCGGCGCTGGCCCTTTACAGCGTGTGCGCGGCGCTGTTCCGCTCGACAGGGGACAGCCAAAGCCCCATGAGGGTGTCCATTTTGATGAATATCCTGCATATAGCCGGAAACGCCTTTTTTCTTCACTGGCTGCACATGGGGGTACAGGGGGTAGCGCTGTCCATGCTGGTAAGCAGAATCCTTGCCGCGGCCCTGATCTTCTTCATGCTCGTTAAAAATTCCACCCTTCCCGTCTCCCTTTCGGGCATCCTGAATTTCAAGCTTGTCCCCTCCATGATCCGCCAAGTGCTGAACATCGGAGTTCCCACAGGGCTTGAGCAGTCCATGTTCATGTTCGGCAGGCTTCTTACCCAGCGCATATTCCCCTACTTCGGAACCGGCATGATCGCCGCCAATGCCGTGGCGAGCGTTTCCATATCCGTTTCCTTCATGGCCGGAACGGCTTTCGGCATGGCCCTTCTTACGGTGGTAGGCCAGTGCATGGGGGCCGGCGACATCGAGGCGGCGAAGCGGGAAACGGCGAAGATATTGAAGATCGCGTGGGTCGCGGTTTTTATCACCAGCGGCCTTACGTTTATTTTCAGGGATGTTCTGACGGGCCTTTTTAACCTAAGCCCGGACGCTCAAGAGGCGGCGAATCTTTTTCTGGCCGTGCATAGCGTAACCATGCTCGTAGGCTGGACGCTCAGTTTTACCCTTCCCAACGCTCTTAGAGCCGCCGGGGATGTCAGGTACGTGATGCTTGTCGCCTTTATTTCCATGTGGGCGATACGGGTTACCGCCGCCTACCTTCTTAGTTTTACCTTCGGGATAGGCCCGCTGGGGGTCTGGATTGCCATGGCGGGGGATTTTCTAGTCCGGGGGATATGCTACCTTCACCGCTGGAGAAGCGGGCGCTGGCAGAGGATGAAGGTGATAGACCGGTAGGCTCATGCTCGCGGCGGGGTCTTTTCCAAGAAATGCGCCCCCTTGACAAACACCCGCGTTTTCGCCGATACTTGAGGCATGGAAATACAAGGTTTATCGACAGGTATGTCTGGGGGCTATATTCAGGAAGCGGCTGCGGTGCAGGTTCAGGCGATGACGGTTCAATCCGCGCGGGATACGGCGGAGGATCTGGCCCGTGTTATGGGATCCGCGGAATTCATCACCGACCCCTCCAGGGGCAACTTTCTTGACATGACAGCCTAAGGACGCTCCGAATAGCGTTAGCGTGCCTCAACTCCCCTCTTCGGCTGTATTGTCTTGAAGGCGGTGTGTGGGATGAGGGACACTGCCCCTTCAAATTCCTGAACCTTCCTTAGCGCCATAACAGGTGTCGCCAAGGGAACGTGAAGCGGGCGTTGTCATAGCCCTTTTTTTCTGGTATACTTAACGCATGAATCGCGTGGTTCCGGTTTTCCTAGCCCTTGCCCTGCTTCTATCTTCCTGCGCCTCGCGGGGAGCGGCGCAGGCGGAGGAGTTTTTCTCCATAGGCATGGCCTTTTTCGACTTAGGCAGGTTCGCCGAGGCCGAAGTCTGGCTTAACCGTGCCCGCGCCGCGGACAGAACCATGACAGCCTCCGAGTACAACCTTGGGCGAATAGCGTTTGAAACCGGACGTTTCGACGAGGCCGCCCTGCTCTTCGAGCGCATCCTTCGCCGGGATCCGTATAACGTAATGGCGCTCAGGGCCGCCGCCTACTCCCGCGTCAACAACGGCGATTTCCAGCGGGCCGAGGCCCTCTACGCGCGGGTGCTCGCCCTTGTCCCCGAGTACGCCGACGGCGGCTTTAACCACGCGCTGGTTCTTTACGCAATGGGCAGGTACGAGGACAGCGAGGCCGCGCTGAACAGGCATCCCCACGCGCTGGAAGGAAGCGCCCCATCCCTCCTGCTCCTCGCGCGGACTAAAAGAGCCCAAAACAGGATAGAAGCCGTGGATGCCTACGCCAGATGGGTGGCGGCTGTTTCTCCGGCAACACCGAGCCCGCAGGGGCTTTTTGAGTTCGCCATGGTGCTGGAAGACGCCGGTTTTTATTCCCGTGCGATAGAACAGCTTGATGCCGCAATCGAAGCCCTTACCGTCGATACCGCGGCCCTCCAAAGGTCAACGCTCCGGTTCGAAAAGGCCCGCGTCATGCTTACCGCCGATCCGGAAAATGTCGAAGGGATGTACGAATTCAACACCGCCGTTGAGGCGGGCTTTGCTGGCACGGACGCCATTCAGGAACTTCTTCAAGACCAACGGGTAACCGAGGCGAACATTGCCCGAATCCGGGAGATTCTGAGCGACATTCTGGCCAGAACCGAAACGCCGGAGTAGGGGCGGCCCCCCGGCGCGTACTACGCAAACCGCCCGTATTTTTGTATACTGTGCAAGAATATGATTGTTTCCATGATCCAGTTCATATTTGAGATTCCAGATGTGGACAGCATAAAGGAGAAGCGGCGGCTTATCCGTTCAATGAAAGACAAGCTCCAGCGCCGTTTTCACATGAGCGTCGCGGAGGTTGACTTACAGGATTCCCTGTCCTTCGGGCAGATTGGGGGGGCGCTGGTTTCGAATTCCCGTGATTTCGGGGAGTCCGTGCTACGCAAGGCCTTTGAGATGATTGAACGGGAAGTACCCGTGCGCATTCAGGACATGAGCATTTATTCACAGGAGTTTTAGCCGTCTATGAAACGAATAACCGTCATTATGCCGCTTTTTTTTGCCGTGCTGTTGGGCTCCTGCTTTGGCCTAAACGCCGACATTTCGCTAAACCCGGACGGGTCGGGAACTATCGCGCTGGAATATCGTGTTTCACGGTCTCTGGACGCGCTGGGCAGGCTGGACGGCAATGAAAGGTGGAACACCATCCCCGTGGGCCGGGCCGATTTCGAGCGTACGCTGGACAGGCTTCCCCAGATGCGCCTCGTTTCCTTTTCGTCCACAGAGGACGAGCGGGACATAATCGTATCCGCGAGGCTGGAATTCTTAAGCGTTTACGGCCTTCTTGAGTTTCTGGACGCCTCCGGGCGGCGCGCGTCTTTCGCCGGGAACGCCGGTTCCGGCAGCATGGTTCTTACTTTGAGCGAAGGCGCGGCCCTTGACAGCCCTGAACTTTCAGCGCTTCTTGCCGCCATAAGCGAAGGATATTCGGTAGGAATAAGCATGAGTTTCCCCGGCACAGGCAGCCTTGCCGTGCTGGACAGTCAGGGCCAGCCCCTCGCCCCGATACCCTCCAGCGAAATCCATCCTTCCGGCAGGCGGGTGTCCGGCTCTTTCCCCCTGTACGAAGTCCTTACGTCCGCCGGGGGGATCAGCCTTCAGTTTAGCTGGTAGGCAAGCCCCCCGCTATTGATCAAAACCGAAAAGTACACCAATAATGGGATAGCATGAAACTATCACGCTGGATATTTCTCCTTCTCGCGGGCTTGGCGCTTAACTGCCCCTCCGCGTGGGCGCTTGAGTTCTACTATAGGTTCAGGGCCGGGGACAGATACCGCATCCTTTCTACCGTACACCACGACATTTTCGTGAACCGGAGATTTTCTTTCAGATCGGAAATCGTCAACCGCATCGCGGTCGAGGTTACCGAAGTTACCGGCACAAGCGCCCGCCTAAGCGCCACCTTCCAGTCTGCCGAAAGAACCGTCCCCGTGGGCGTAGGCGGAAGGATGGAAAACATTCAGGGCAGCCTTTTCGAGTGGTCAAGGAATTACTATTCCAAGTTCGAGCAGGACAGGCTTGGTCATGTAACCGTCCCCCCGCAATACTTTAAGCCCATGGTACGGAATGTGCCGGTGTTTCCCGACAGACGGCTCGATGTCGGCGATTTCTGGTCTGCCCCCGGATTGATAGTGCATGATTTCCGCTACAGCCTTGGTATCCCTGAGCCCTTCAAGATTCCGCTTCACGCCCTTTACACGTATCTGGGCGAGCGGGAATGGAGGGGCAGGCGCTACCCGGCCTTTTCGGTTTCTTACAGGGTGTCCTACAGGCCGCGGCTGGTTTCCCCGGCGGTTTTCCCCCGGCGTATAGAGGTATCCTCGGATAAAATCATTTTCTGGGACCCGCAAATGGGCCAGATCGTAGCCTACGAGGAGAGCTTTAGAACCATCCTTGAGCTTTCCAACGGCGATGTGTGGGAATACCGGGGCCGGGCCGAAGCGGAGGTTGTTGAATCGCCGCCAATGGACAGGGAAGAAATGCTGCGGGAAATAGCCGGGGACATCGCTGGCATTCCCGACGCCACCGTGCGGATTACCGGTGAAGGCATTGTGATAAGCCTTGAAGACATCCAGTTCGCCCCGGATTCCCCCGTGCTGCTGCCCGGAGAGCTCGCCAAGCTGGACATAATCGCCGAAATACTCATGAGGCATCCGGACAGGGATATACTCGTGGCGGGCCATACCGCCCTTGCCGGAACCCCCGAAGGAAGGCTTCAGCTTTCTGTCGAGCGGGCCGGGGCGGTGGCGGATTACCTGTTGCGAAGGGGCGTGCGCGCCCCCGAACGGATAGTTATCCGGGGCTACGGGGCCGAGCGCCCCATAGCGGACAACGCCACCGAGGAAGGAATGCGCAGAAACCGGCGGGTCGAAATTATCATACTTGAACATTGACGGCTAGTATGGTATTCTGTCCCTACCCATGAATTATTCTAACCCCGCTAAACTCGCGGTGCTTGCCTGTCCCGGCGGCGAGGTTTTCGCCGGTGAGGTGATAGCCCACTTGAAGAAAGTATACCACCGCAGTTTTGACTATGTCATTGACGAATTAGCCGGACGCTACGGCATGGAAACTCAGGCGGTAATCCGTCAGGTCAATTTTATCAATGACGCGCTCTCGCCGCCCCGGCATTTTCATGGCACGCCCGATCATTGCCGCTCGCCCCAGTTCAAGGTTCCGGCTAAATTCACCATGTTCCCCAACGGCGAAATCAAGGCGGAAATTCTGGAATCTATCCGGGGGAAAGACCTCTACATCGTGCAGGATGTGGAAAACCATAACCCTGTGGCGTTTAACGGCGGGGAAACAAACATCGTTCTTTCCATAAACGACCACCTGTTGACAACCTTTGTCGCCGTGGACGCCGCGCGGCAGGCCGGGGCCGAAAGCGTTACGCTGGTGATGCCGGTGTATCCCTACGCCCGCCAGCATAAAACCAAGGGAAGGGAAGGGCTTACCGCCGCCCGCATAGGAACCATGCTTGAAAACTTAGGGGTAAACCGGATTATCACGCTGGACATTCATTCGCGGGAAATCAATAACGCCTTTGGCAACATGAGGCTGGAAAACCTTCACGCCAGCTACCAGTTTATCCGCGCCCTTTCCCGTATGCCGGGGATTCTGGACGATGAGTTTGTGGTGGTTTCGCCTGACACCGGCGCTGTTGACCGGAACAAGTTTTTCGCCTCCGCTCTGAAGAAACCCTTGGCCCTCTTGTACAAAGAGCGTGATTATTCCAAAGTTTCCAGTGACGCGCTGAAAAACAACATCACCGAAATAAAGCTTTTGGGGAATGTCCGGGACAAAACGGTTTTTATGGCCGATGACATACTGGGAACCGGGGGAACCCTTCTTAAAGCCATGAAATTTTTGAAAGAGCAGGGGGCGGGCAAAGTTATCTGTTCGGTAAGCCTTCCTCTTTTTTCCGGGGACGCGATCAAGTATTTTGACGGCGCGTTCAAAGAGGGGCTTTTTTACAAAATCATCGGCACGAACGCGGTGAGTCAGGGGGAGCTGCTTAAACGGGAATGGTACACCAGCGTGAATATCACAAAGCTTTTCGCCAAGACTATCTTCCGGCTTCATAAGGGGCTTTCGGTAAGTTCCCTCTTGGACAACCGGGAGACCATCGCCAAGCTTTTCCAAGGCCCGCCGGCCGGGGCCTAGGCATGGCGGGGATAATCCTCACTGTTGACATTGGCACGTCCTCGCTTAAAGCGGCTTTTATCGATCTTGACGGGAGGCTTTTGGCCTTTAGCCGGCAGGCGTACCGGCCGGATGCCGGGAGGGAGCCGGGCGCGGGCGACTGGGAGCTGGCCTTTGCCCGTGCCCTTGAAGGACTCTACGCTAGGGCCCCGGATTGCGTGCCCTGCGGAGTGTGCGTTTCCGGCAACGGGCCCACGCTTGTGCCGGTAACGGGGGCGGGGGAGCCCTTACAGCCCCTGTACTGGCATGACGGCAGAACGGCCCTGCCCGCCGAAGGCCCGCCGCCACGCTCTTTCTTCCTTCCCCGCGCCGCGTGGCTTAAAAAAAACGCCCCCGCGGAGTACGAAAAAACCAGCCTGTTTTTCTCCCCCCACGAATGGCTCGCGCTCAGGCTTGGGGCCGAAGCCTTGACGGTCTTGCCCTCGGCGGCCTATGAGCCCTATTACTGGGACGATGAGCAATGCCGCTATTTCGATCTGGACAGGGAAAAGTTCCCGCCTTTTGTAAGCATGGGCAGCGTTATGGGCAGCGTTTCGGCGAAGGCCGCTTCCTTTTTTGGCCCATCGCGCGGGGGCCGCCTTAAAAGCGGAATTCCCATCGTCGCCGCCGGGCCTGATTTTATCACCGCCCTTATCGGCACAGGGACGCTGCGGCCGGGCGATGTCTGCGACCGGGCCGGAAGCTCTGAAGGCATTAACGTCTGCGCCCCATACCCGGTTGAAGGGGAGGGTCTTAGGGCGCTTCCCCACGCGAGGGAGGGCCTTTGGAACATCGGCAGCCTTATTCCCTCGTCGGGCAGGCTGTTTGAGCGGTACAGGGCCTTTACCGGACAGGAAGCCCTGTCCTACGAGGAGCACCTTGCCGCTCTTATTCCTCAAACCGCTCGCGTGGACGTTTTCCGCCGCCTTCAAGCCTTCCCGCTTTCAGGCGACGCTTTTCCCTGCCCCCCGCTTACTTCTTCCCCGCTGGATTTGGGCCGGGCGGTGTTATGCGCCATAGGCTTTGCCGTCAGGGGGGCGGCTGAAGCGCTGGGCAAGCATGGCTTCGCCGTCAGGGAGATGAGGGTCTCTGGCGGTCAGGCCAAAAACCCCCTCTGGAACCAGCTCAAGGCGGATATTACCGGCATCACTGTCATGGTTCCGGAAATCCCGGACGGCGAACTCGCGGGGAACGCCGTTCTTTCCGCCACGGCCTTGGGAGTAGCCCGTGCGTTCGAGGAAGCCGCGGACAAGATGGTTCGCCTGAGGGAAATCTACAAACCCCGGACGCAGACCGCCTCATTCTGGGACGAGCAGTACTGGCTGCACAGGAGCCAGAAACGGGAGTCCGCCCGCTAGAATCCTACTATGCTTTTCGCAAGCGCTCTGTTTTACTTTTCGCCATATGTCTACTATATTTTTCGCATATAACCTACTTTACTTTTTGCCATATGTCTACTATACTTTTCGCAGGCGGCTTTCGATGGAGGGTTTATGTTAAAAGATTATAGGCGTTGGCAGACTGAAAGCGTAAAAGAAGTGATGCAGCGCAGGCGCGCGGTGGCGGTATCCGGCGCGAGGCAGTCAGGCAAGACAACGCTTTCACGGCAAGTTTTGGGCAGCGCGGGTGATTACCGTTCTCTTGATGATACGGATATGCTGGGGTTTGCCCTTCAAGACCCCAAGGGCTTTGTTATGAACAAATCGGGCCTGATGGTCATTGATGAAATACAAAAAGCGCCGAAACTTATCCCTGAAATAAAGCAGATCGTGGATAAAAATAACCGTCCGGGGCAGTATTTGCTGACAGGTTCCACAAACATCCTGACTTTGCCGGTAATTTCCGACAGCCTTGCCGGGCGTGTAAAATACATACGCCTTAGGCCCCTGACGGTCGGGGAAATCCTTGGGAAAAAGCCGTCTTTTCTGAGCCGGGCGTTTGCTATGGATTTTCCCGGCAAAATAACGGGGTACGACAAGGAGCATATTATCGACCTCGCGTTTCGCGGCGGCTATCCTGAGGCTGTGGCTATTAGCAACCTGCGGCACAGAAAAGACTGGCATATCGACTATCTACAGGCAATACTAAGCAGGGATTTGAAAGATATCGCCAATATCCGAAGGCAGGATGTTCTGCATAGTTTGTTTGGTATTCTGGCTTCATGGTCAGCCAAGTTTATGGAGATTTCTCAAATAACTCAAAGCATGTCCATAAACAAAATCACTCTGGACAGCTACATCAACACATTGATTTCAATGTTTATGTTCGAAAAAGTACCCCCTTGGCTTAAAACCGATTACGAGCGGATTGGCAAGCGGTCGAAGTTTTACGCGACGGACACGGGGATTATGACATCTGTGCTTGGCTGGAACCCCAAAGAAGTGTTCATGAATCAGGATCGTTCAGGAAAATTGATCGAGACGTTTGTGTTTTCGGAACTGGCGGCCCTTGTCGATCTGGAGAATAAGTACAATCTCTTTCAGTACCGGGACAGAACAGACAGGGAGATAGATTTTCTTGTGGAACGTGAGGACGGGGCGATGCTTGGCATAGAAGTAAAGGCTGGGCATAACGTATCCAAAGACGATTTTACCCCGCAAAAATGGTTCGCCGAAAACATACTAAAAAACAAGAGCGCGTACACGGGGCTTGTTGTTTATTCGGGCGACAGGACAATTCAATTTGGCGAGAATATGCTCGCCCTTCCCATAGCGGCGCTTTGGACGGAATAAGGCCCCGTTTCGCGCACTGTTACTTTTAGACCGGGAGTTTGTATTTTGTATACTGAATAAAAGGAGAATGGCCAATGCTGTTTGAAGAGTTCGGTTCCCTTATCTCTCAGGTGTGCTCTCGCAGCCTTCTGGCGGCGGACAGGTATCTTGTGTGGACTGTCATCGTCAATCCTCGCGCCGGCGGGTTTACCATTCGTTCCCGCTGGAAGGAGCATTACCGCCAGCTTACCGAGGCCGCGAAAAAGGCGGAGAAAAACACGCTCCGCCGGGGAGGGCCGTCCGATACCGCCCGCAAGGAGGGGGAGGCCGGGGCGTTGGGCCTTATTTTTACCAAGGCTGCGGGCCATGCCGAAGAGATTGCCAACGCCCTGCTTACCGAGGCCCAAGCCCGCGTCGCACCTCGCGCCACGGCGGTGCAGGCGGCCCCGGCAGAGCGGCCCTTCTACCTTATCATCACGGCAGGCGGGGACGGCACAAGCTGCGATGTGATGACAAGCCTTTACCACGCTCCGGCCTCAGTCCGGGAGAACTTCGCCATTCTGCGCCTGCCTATGGGAACCGGGAACGATGGCTCTGATACATGGGAACTCGGCAAGGCGCTTGATCTTCTGATAGAGCCTGCGGCGCTTGCGTGGCAGCGGGCGCTCAGGCTTAAAACATCAAGCGGGAAAGGCCCCTTTCTGGCCTTCAACATACTTTCCGTGGGGCTTGACGCCTTTGTAACCCACATGACCAACAAAACAAAGGGGAGGCTTCCCGGAGATTCCTACAAGGTTTGGGTGGATTTAGCCGCCCTTTTCTACGACCTCATCTACAAGGTCGGCTACATGGATGTCCGTGTCCGGGACATCGAGGGAAATGACGTGAAGGCATTTCGGGAGAAGCTGCTACTGTTGGCGGTAGGCGAAAGCGGGCGGCGGACATACGGTTCCCACAAATGGGTACTGCCCGATGACAGAAACCTGTGCGCCATGAGGCAGATGTCCCTTTTTAGGAAGTTCGCCCTTAAGGGCCTTTTTTCCCGGGGGGGCCATATCGACAAGCCCGAGGCGATACTCATGAACGCCGGGGAAGTCCAGTTCAGCGCGGAGTACCCGCTGCTTGCCCAGATGGATGGCGAAACCGTCCGGCTTGAGGCCGGGGATTTTCCGGCGGTTATAGAGCTTACCGGGCCTGTGATACCGGTAATAAAGCCTAATACTTCTCTTTAATTTCCACCTTGCCCACGTTGCCGGAAGACTTGATGGACTTGGCGATGGAAGCGATGTCAACGGTAACAGGAATTCTAACAAGCAGCCTGAGCTTTGTCCCCTTGCCTTTGGAGCTTTGGTTTACGTCCATGGATTGAACGCTTACCTCCGACGCTTTGATAATATCCAACGCTTCCTTGGTATCCGGGGAATTATCCTTGTAGGAAATTTCCAGCATTTTGTAGCGTTCCGAGGGGAATATCTTTTTTTCGAATATGTTTAAAAGCATAAGGGTGATAAGCCCCAGAACCACAGCGCCTGCCGCAACAACAAACATCCCGCCCCCAATGGCAAGGCCCACAGCGGCGACAAACCAGATGGAGGCGGCGGTGGTAAGCCCCCGGACATTGTTCCCCAGCCGGATTATCGCCCCGGCCCCCAGAAAGCCTATGCCCGAAACTACCTGCGCGGCAATGCGGCCCGGATCGCCTGAAACGCCTGAGCCTAACTGCTGCGGAAGGTAAATGGAAAGAAGCATAAGCAGAGTTGCCCCGGTGGAAATAAGAATGTGCGTTCTAAGCCCGGCCACCTGCCTCCGGCTGGAGCGTTCAAAGCCGATTATCGCTCCGGCGGCGAAGCCAAGGCAGAGACGGATAATCATGTCCAATTCGGTCAGGGGCGTATTCATGGATGCTTTAATCATAACCGTAAAGGGGAAAAAACGCTAGGAGTTTGCAGACATTGACAGGGGGCACGTGGCTCCGGAGCGGGTTCTCTGGGCGGGAATGTTGGCTCATGTGCGGCGGGAGGCTCACGCGCGGCGGGGCCCGTGTCCTGCCAGCTCCCTGTAGGCCATTTCCGCGAAGCCAAAGCCCGCGTTTCGTGTAACAAGCCGCGCGTATTCGTCAAAGAGCATATCCTCGTATATTTGCCCGGCAAAACCGGTGTCTATAAGGTTTGTTCTCTGAATCGTATTGCGCATACCCCTAATCAGGTTTTGAACCAAAAGGGTTTCCAGTTCCAGGGCCGCTTCAAAAAGTTCCTTGTTCTGAACAATCGCGGGAATGCCGGGGGGTCTTGGGGCCTGCGAAGAAGCCTCCCCGTCACCCGAAGCGCCCGCGTTCTGCGCCCTGCGTAACAGGTCGGCAAAGCCGCTTTCGGCGTTCTGGCCCGGCGCTTGAAGCGAGGGAGCAGTCGCAAAGGGAAGGTTCGCGGAATTAATGTTCTGAAGCTGCTGAAGGCGAAGAAAATTTATGTCCATAACCCGGCTACCTCACAAGCCCCACAGCCGTAGCCAGCATACTATCGCTGGTTTGTATGGTGCGGGAGTTAAACTCGTACGCGCGCTGAGCGATAATAAGGTCAACCATCTCCCTTACCACAGAAACGTTGGACATTTCAAGATGCCGGTGGGCTATCCGCCCCATGCCCTCGTAGCCCGGTACGCCGGGAATGGCATCGCCTGAAGCGCCCGTTGCCCTGAACAGGTTTTCCCCTATCGCCGTAAGACCCACCGGGTTCGGAAAGCGGAACAGGTCGATCTGCCCAACCTGAATGGGCTCGTCATCAATATCCGGCACTATCACGGAAACCCTGCCGTCCGGGGTAACCGTAATGGAGTCGGGAAGAAAAAGCTCCGGCATAATGATGTCGGGCAGAAGCCAGTAGCCGTTACTCGTAACCATCCGTCCGGTCGGGTCTACGTGGAAGTTCCCGTTCCGGGTATAGGCCCACGAGCCATCGAACATCTGTATCCTGAAAAAACCGTCTCCCATAATCGCCATGTCGGTAACCACATCAGTATTTTGCAGCGCCCCTTGGGTAAACACCCGCTGGGTTCCGGCGAGCGTTACGCCATGCCCCATCTGAATACCCACGGGAACCACTGTGTTTTCGGTCGCCGGAGTTCCCGCGGTTCTTATTGTTTGATAGATAAGGTCTTCAAAATCCGCCCGCATTCTTCTGAACCCGGCTGTGTTCACGTTTGCCAAGTTATTGGAAATCGTATCGATATTGGCCTGCTGTCCTATCATTCCGGAAGCGCCTGTCCACAAACTTCTAACCATTCGTTCACTCCTTGCAGTAATGTTAATTCACTCTGGCTGTCTGATTTATCAGAATACCCAGCATGGAATCGTGGGACTGTATTACCCGCTGATTGGCCTCGTAGGCCCGGTTTACTTCTATCATCTGCACCATTTCCCGCACTGGATCGACATTCGCCGTTTCGATAAAACCCTGATGCACCACGGCCCGGTTTGCCCCTTCCATTGTCATAGCGGGCCCGGAAAACTCGTTTGAAGAAAAAAGACTTGATCCCTGCTTTCGAAGATACCGGTCAAAATCGAAGTCAACGATTCTAAGGGTGTCTAAAAGGATGGGCTCCCTCCACGTGTTTTGCTCCATTGACACCAGCGCGTTGGGGTCGTCCAGCTCGAACTCTGAGTTAACCCAAACACGGCCTTCGGGGTCTACCTGAAAATTATTGGCCCGTACCGATATGGGCCCGTTTTCGCCCATCACCTGATAGCCTTCCTTGGTCAGCAAATACCCTTCCCTTCCAAGGATAAAAGAGCCGTTGCGGGTGTAGCGCTCGCCCCAAGGCGTGGAAACAACAAAAAAGCCCTTGCCGTCCAGAGCGAGGTCAAAATCGCTGTGAGTTTCCCTGAGGGATCCCTGCGAAAAACAGGTGAAAAGCTCGTTTAGCTCTACGCCAGTGCCCAGCCGCCCGATAATGGGGGCGGCGTCCCCGGAGCCAAAGGGGTGCGGGTAAAGGCCGTCATCATTCATGCGCCGCATAAGCAGCGAAGAAGCCGTCCTGAAAGCCGCCTGCTCCCGCTTAAAGGCATCGGTATTCACGTTAGCAAGATTATTTGCCACCGCGTCCAAGCGCCACTGCTGGGCTCTCATCCCGCTGACGGCGGTGTACCATCCACGTATCATATAAGATAGCTATCGGCATTCGGGCGGGGCGGGTTTAATACCCCCCGCCGCGCGGGGGGCTCACGCGCGGCGGGGGGGCGAACTGGAAACATTCGCCCTTTTCCGCTATACTCGTCATATGGAATTGAATCAGGAATTTATCGACAGCCTTGCCGTCAACGAAGTACGCCTTATGCAGAAGATTTCGGGCGCGTTGGGCATAACCACAGGACAAGTTTCAACCGTAGTCGGGCTCTTTGCCGAAGGAAGCACCGTGCCCTTTATCGCCAGATACCGCAAGGAGCAGACCGGCAGCCTTGACGAAGTGCAGGTCAGGGACATCGATCACCTTTTCAAAAGCGGGACAAACCTTGAAACCCGCCGTGTCGAAATTATCAAGGGGATTTTTGAGCAGGGCAAACTCACACCGGCCCTGTACGAGAACATTACCAAGGCGGCGACCCTTGCCGAGCTTGAAGATATTTACGCTCCCTACAAGCGGAAGAAAAAAACACGGGCCATGCTCGCCGTGGAAAAGGGGCTGGAACCCCTCGCGCGGGCCATGAAAGAAATGCAAGCGCCCGCCCTTGTAGCCAAGGCCGCGGAGTTTATCGTGGCGGAAGACGATCCCCGGATTACCGGGCATCCCGAACTGGCTGTCGCCACGGCAGACGACGCCCTGCAGGGCGCTATGGACATTATCGCCGAAGAAACCAGTCAGGAAACCGCTAACCGGGCGGCGGTAAAGGCGTTTTACCTTGCCGATGGAAGAATTATCGTTAAAGGCTCAGGCGTCCCCGGCAAGGGCGATGAGGAAGCGAAAAAGACCTCCACCTACCAGATGTACTGGGATTACACCGAGCCCCTGTCTCAAATCAAGGCGCACCGCGTTCTGGCGGTAAATCGGGGAGAGCGGGAAGAGGCGCTTGAAATCACGATTGACGTTGACGAAAACACTGCTGCAACCATGCTTCAGGGAAAGTATGTTACACACAACGACTATCACCGCGCCGCCATAGAGGACGGTCTTAAACGCCTTCTTTCCCCAGCCGTAATCCGGGAAATCAGGGGAGATCAGGGCGACAGCGCGGACGACCACGGTATTTCCGTGTTCAGCGAAAACCTGAAAAACCTGCTTTTGCAGCAGCCCATTAAAGGAACAAGGGTACTCGGCATCGATCCGGGCATACGCACCGGAACCAAGTGCGCCTTTCTGGACGACACCGGAAAATACCTTGGAAACTTTGTTATCTACAACCACAGAGCAGAGGAAGCCAAGAAACTCATTCTTGAAGGCGTAAAAAAATACGACGTTCAGCTTATCGCCGTGGGGAACGGAACCGGAACGCGGGAAGTGCAGGAAATCGTGTCAGCCGTAATTTCCGAAAACGCCCTTGAAACGCTCTTTACCGTTGTGGACGAGGACGGAGCCTCCGTGTATTCCGCCGGAGACATTGCCCGCGAGGAATTTCCCGAACTGGACTTGACCATCCGGGGGGCCATTTCCATAGGCCGCCGCCTTCAAGACCCGCTCGCCGAGCTTGTAAAAATCGATCCCAAGTCCATTGGCGTGGGCCTTTATCAGCACGATGTCAACCAGAAAAGGCTTTCGGACAAGCTGGACGAAGTCGTTTCTTCGGTGGTAAACAATGTCGGGGTAAACCTGAATACTGCGAGCGCCTCCCTGTTGAAGTACGTTTCGGGAATCAACAGCGCTCTGGCCCGGAAAATCGTGAAGTACCGGGACGAAAAGTGAAAAATCGAAAGCAGGGAAGAACTTGTGTCAGTTCCGGGCATGGGGCCAAAGAGCTTTGAGCAGGCCGCCGGGTTTTTGAAGATTCCAGAAAGCGGTGAAGCGCTGGACAACACTTGGGTGCATCCTGAAAACTACGCTGTCGCGCGGGACATCCGGGGAGAACTTGAAAAGGGCGGGGCCCTTACAACCACAAGCTCCCTGTCATCGGGCGTTATGGCAAGGATCAAAGAGCGCTACGAGGTCGGAGAAACTACCATAAACGATATTATTGAAGAACTTAAAAAACCCAACCGCGACCCGCGGGACGGCTACCCCAAGCCAATCATGCAAAAGGGCGTGATTAGTTTTGAAGACCTCCATGAAGGCATGAAGGTTACGGGCAAGATCAAAAACGTGGTTGATTTCGGGGCCTTTGTGGACATGGGAATAAAAGAAACCGCCCTTGTCCACATTTCCGAACTAAGCGACACGTATGTTAAAGACCCCATGAGCGTGATTAAAGTCGGGGATGTGCTTGAGTTCCGTGTTATCGCGTTAGATCAGGACAGGCGGCGCATTAGTCTGTCCCGGCGAAGTTCCAGCCCTCAGGCGCAGGGCGCTGGCGCGGGAAGCAAGACTCCCCCGGCGAAGGTTCCCGTTACCGGGGCCCTTGCCGCTCGCGGGAAAGGCGGCGAGGCCGGAAGGCCAAGAGGCCACAGACCAGAGGCCAAAAGGCCGGAAGCGAAAGCCTCTTTCGAAAGCGATGACGGGTCTATGTACAATCCCTTCGCGGAAGCGTTCAAAAAAATGAAGGAAAAAAAGAAGTAACGTATGGAAAAAAGAAAAACAAAAATTGTGTGTTCGCTCGGCCCTTCCACGGCCAAGGACTCTGTTGTCCGTGACCTTATTATCGCGGGCATGAACATCGCCCGCCTTAATTTTTCGCACGGCACGCATGAAACCCACCGCGCCTCAATCGAGCAGCTTAGGCGTGTTTCCTCAGGGCTTGGCCTTTCCGTTGCCGTTATGCTGGACACCAAGGGCCCGGAAATCAGAACCGGCGTGGTGGAGCCGGAGCAGGGCCGCGCCGGGGACACTGTAACGATACACAAAGACGATACGGTTATCGTTACCACTGACGGGTGTCCAACTGCTCAGGCGCGCGGAAAAACGCCCGCCCGCATTTCGATTTCGTGGAAAGACGCGCCGGAAAAACTGAAAAGCGGACACCGCATTCTTATAGCCGACGGGCTCCTTGAGCTGGAAGCGCTTGATGTTGCCGGGGGCGCTATTACCTGCAGGGCAAACAACAGCGCCGCTATCGGCAGCAAAAAAAACGTCAACCTTATCGGCATTCACGCCGGGCTTCCGATTATGAGCGATCAGGACAAAAAAGACATCGCCTTCGGAGCGGAGATGGATGTCGATTTTATCGCCGCGAGCTTTGTAAGTTACGCTCACGAAGTTACTGAAATCAGGAAGTACCTTGAACTTCTGCATTCGCCCATGAAAATCATAGCGAAAATTGAGTGCGCCGAAGGGCTTGAAAACATCAGGGAAATTGTAACGCTCGCTGACGGCGTCATGGTGGCGCGCGGCGACCTTGGGGTACAGCTTCCTACGGAGCAGATTCCCCTCGCGCAAAAACGCATTATCAGCGTGTGCCGCAAGGTGGGAAAACCGGTTATCACGGCGACGCAGATGCTGGAGTCAATGATTGTAAATCCCCGCCCCACCCGCGCCGAGCTTACTGACGTGGCGAACGCTATTTTTGACGGGACGGACGCCGTGATGCTTTCCGGCGAAACGGCGGTTGGGGCGTATCCTGTGGAAGCGGTGGAAATGATGGACAAAATCGCCCGCACGGTTGAAGAATCAGACGATTTTCGCTCGCACATGAAAGACCTTCTTCCCGAATGTTTTTCATTAGCGCATAACTCACGGGAAAACTTGGGCGTTATTATGGCGAAATCGGGGGTCGAAATCGCATCTTCCGTGAAGGCGAAGGTGATCCTGACTCCTACACGTAGCGGCAATACGGCGCGCCTGTTGAGCGTTTTTAGGCCGAACCAGCCCATACTCGCCGTAACCCCCGACAAACACGCCGAGCGGGCGATGCAGTTGTACTGGGGGGTTCAGTCTTGCATTAGGCCCCACGTTGACGAATCGGAAACGATGATTCAAAACACGGTACAGGTGGCCTCGGAAACGGGAGCGGCGGGCATATCGGACAAGGTAATACTTGTCGCGGGCTTGCCGCTTAACAGTCCGAACATGCTGAATACTGTCCGTGTTCTTATTCTTGGAACCGTGCTTGCCCGTTCCAGCTCCGGCGGTTTCGCCGATCCCGACATTTCTCGCGCCCGCGGCAGAATTATCCACGCCTCAAGCCCCGCCGAAGCGCGCGGCAGGATCATGTCCTTTGGCGGCGAAATACTGGTATGCAGGGTGCTGACCGACGACTACACGCCTATCATCCGCATTGTAAACGGGGTTATCTGCGAGGGCGTTTCCGAAATCAGCGAAAAAAAACTGCGGGACATAAATCCCAGCCTTGTGTGGCTTACCCACATTAGGCACGCCACGCAAAAGCTTGAATCGGGGCTGTCGGTAACGCTGGACGCGAAACAACTGCTGGTGTACGAGGGCTCTATCTAAGGCTCAGCCTAAGCCCGTTGCGCTGACCCCAGAACAGTAACGTTCTTGTGGGCGTATATTTTTTTCAGTTCGTCGCGGGCCGGGCCGAGTATCTTTCTGGGATCGAACTCATCGGGGGTTTCGGCAAGAACCTTGCGGATAATGGCGGTCATGGCGAGCCGCCCATCTGAGTCGATGTTGATTTTGCACACCGCGCTTTTGGCGGCCCGGCGGAGCTGATCTTCGGGGATACCCACCGAACCGGTCAGTTTGCCGCCGTATTTTTCTATCATCTGCACATATTCCACAGGAACCGAGGACGAGCAGTGAAGCACAATGGGAAATCCGGGTATTCTCTTTTCAATTTCTTCCAGAATATCGAAGCGCAAGGGGGGGGGCACCAGAAGGCCGTTAGCGTCCCGGGTACACTGTTCCGGTTTGAACTTGGCCCGCCCGTGGCTGGTTCCAATGGAAATCGCCAAGCTGTCTACGCCGGTCTTTTTCACAAAATCTTCGACCTCTTCCGGCTGAGTGTAGTGACTATGCTCCGAGGAGACATCGTCCTCCACCCCGGCAAGAACTCCCAGCTCCCCTTCCACGGAAACGTAGTCTTTGCGGGAATGGGCGAACTCGCAGACCTTTTTCGTCAGGGCCACGTTTTCATCGAAAGGGAAGTGGGAACCGTCGATCATAACCGACGAAAAACCCGATTCAATACAGTCCTTGCAAATTTCAAAACTGTCGCCGTGATCCAAATGAAGGACAATGGGAATATCACAGCCCAGTTCACGAGCGTACTCGACCGCCCCTTTTGCCATGTATCTTAAAAGATGCTGGTTGGCGTACTTGCGGGCCCCGGCGGAAACCTGCAAAATAACCGGCGATTTGGTCTGGACACAGGCCTGAATAATGGCCTGAAGCTGCTCAAGATTGTTAAAATTATAACCGGGCAGCGCGTAGCCGCCCTTTACCGCTTTTTTAAACAATTCAACTGTGTTGACAAGGCCCAATTCGGCATAACTAATCATGAAATACTCCTTAACCTAAGGGGATAACAAAAATATAAGGCATAGGGGGCGTTTGGTCAAGAACATGAAACATAAATTGTGTAAACGGCTATTCTCCTTGCCGCTGTTGACGGGCTGACTGTAAAAGGGTGTTGAAAATCAGCCTGTGTAAGTATAGTATTTTGTAAATTTGTAACGGTTCCATTTAGCTGACTTATGTTGGTAATATTTTTTACCTATTCTCTTCCAAATATTGCCTTTAGATCCTTCCGCATTAGCCAGCCAAAAAAATCACGGGAAGATTTTTTTTAAGAACATTATGCTTTTTGATCCTTATCAATTGGTAATTTTATCATTTCTCCCCAAATACCATCCCATTTAGCAGGTTCAAATTTTCCAATTCCTGCTGCATTTGTAAACGTCATTTCACCGAAATAAATCTTTGAATTTATAGAGTAAAAATCAACACGGACATGATAAAACCCTTCAGATAAATCTTTTGCCAAGGATATCATTTCTTTTAAGTTTGCCGGAGGAGAGAGTGAATCATCGCCTTTAGGGTAATTTAATGAGAATGGCAATAGATTCCATTCTAGATCATAAATATTCCGTTTGTGATCTGTGTACCTGTCAAAATCTACCCATATAAACTTTGGTTCACCACCAAAACATACGAATCTATAATCTTTTAATTGTCCGCTCTCATCTACCATATACTTTTCTGCGATAATTTTTGGTTTAATATCACGATAATGCAATTCAAGCCCTGCACGGTATGCAAAATTTGTACGCATGAAATCATCAAACCTGCTTTTCTTCTTTTCTTTATCAAATTCGGTTTTATCCTTTACAACAGCATTCCACGCACTGCCGTGATTTGCCTTCAATACAAACTGATTTGGAAGCATGTCAAAATCAATTTCATCAAAACTGTTATATACTCCCAAAAGATGAATCAAATACTCTTCTCCTATTTTGTCTTTAATCCAATCCCTTACCAAATATTTATCAGCCAAACGTGTTTTAAGCGGTGTTGAATCATATAACTTAAGCCATTGGATTTTTTCATTAAAGGTACGGGGATTATTTAAATCCAATTTTTTGTTTGTTTTTTCAGCGTACCAATCAGATAATATTTCAGAGTACTTATTCTCATGAGCGTATTTTTGCACCCGATACCATGAATTTTTATTAAACTGCTCGTCCATTTTCTTCACACTTTCATTTACCGCATTGGTTCGCTCGTGTATTTTGTTGCTCAAATCATTCGCCTTCTGATCTAAGCCATCTACTTTTTGAGTAATATTATCTGTCTTATGGGTCAAGATATCCACTTTCTGACTATAAATATCTATTTTCTGGTTAAAAATATCTTCTTTCTGATTGAAAATGTCAGTCTTTTGGCTTAAAACATCTGTTTTACCATCCAAGATATCAGCCTTTTTGTTCAAAATTACCGTATTCTGGTTTAAGGCATCTGTTTTACTGTTCAAATCGTTGATTTTTTTGTTTAATTCTTCTGTCCTTTGGTTTAAGCTGTCTGTCTTCTGAGTAAAGTTATCTAATTTCTGTTCCAACCTCTGTTCCAAATTGTTTGTCTTTTGGTTGAAGTTGCTTTCGATACGAGAAAATGCCTGCTTATGAAATTCACTATTTGCATTTATAGTATTTTGTAAATTTACAATGGTTTCATTCAACTGGTTTATATTGGCAATATTGTTTACCAACTCTCTTCCAAATATGGCCTTTAGGGATATCCGCCTTAGTTTACCAAAAAGATCACGAATGTCTAATTTTTTCATGGACTGCCTCTCCTTTAACATTATTTGTCTATCAGACTGTTCTATTTTATACTTTTTAAAACAACTTTGGTTAAAATAGTCAAACCACTCATCAGTATAATCATTTGTATATTTCCAAGGTTTATCTTTTGATGAAAAATGCAGGATAACGGCACTCTGTTCAACATCGCTTAATGAAGCATATTTTGATCCAAACAAATTATTGAGCTCGCCTATCGAAACCTTTCCGTGAGCAACAGCTCTTTTAAGGTTCAGGCACAAAAAATTGTATTTAATATCAAGAATTTCTATATTATTGTTGAATACGATATTGAAAACATCTTGATCCATTAAATTAAAATTTGTCATATTCTTTTTAGTTTGCAGCAGTATATCGCATGATTTATCATCTCTAAGTTTTTTTAAATTCAGTAACATCACTCCCGAATTGAAATAGTTAGTAACATTAATTTTTTTTAGTCTATCGTTGTAAATTATTCCAGTATCTCTGCATACAGCAGCGTAAATATTCTCTATATTTGTATTATACAGCATGGTTAAATCATCTTTGACCAAAATATCGCCATCTAGATAGAGTATTCTGTCTTCATTATGAATTAGATTTGGAATCTCAAATTTTAGCAAGGCAGATATTGTCGCAATACAGCTTGCATTATTGTCATATGTATGCAAATTGTGGAATTTTCCCGATGAAGTTTTTATTATTTTTATTTCAACGCTGCTGTCTTTATACGACAGAAATTTTCTCCGGTTTTTTCGAAATAATTTGTCGCAAACAATATATATCCTATATCCCGTTGAGGCACTCTTGTTTTTTATGATTGATGTGATTGCAACTGCAGTAGGAATAACGAAATTATTGTCAGTAATAAAACATAATGGTATGATTTCTCTTTTCGGTTTTGTGCTGTTAAGCAGAGCGGATAAATTACCTAGGCTAGTAGTTTTTATTCTTTCTGCTGTGCTTTGCAAGCATTGTTGTTTGTCCCTATACTCTTCTTCGGTCATATTACAGGCCAATCGCATGGCAACAGCCAAATTTTCTTGGTAAACAATACTGTTCTTTGTATTTAGGTGGTAAGCTTCGGCAAATTTTTGGTGAATTACGGCTGGTTTAACAAAACCATAGACAAGTTGCATGGCCCCGGAAGAACAACGGGTTATATATTTTTCATGATCTATGTCTTCAGGATCAAGCAGGGCTAAAAGAAAATCTGCATTTTCCATTTCGCAATACATTTTTGGGAAATCTAGGCGCCCCTTAATTTCTATGTAAGGCGCCATAACGGGTGGAATGACAAACTCTTTTGATACAGCATTGCCAACTAATGATATTTTAAAATTCATTTTTGCGTTAATTAATTCTTGGACAGCAGAAAATAATAAATTATAATTTCTGCGATGAGCTTCAATATTCCCGACGCAGACGAAATTAGCAATTCGATTTTTCGGTGTAATGTTAACATTGCCAAAGAAGTGTGGGTTAACCATGACACGCCCGGAAAAATCATTAAGAGAAATAACATTCGACTGATTTGCTGAATATTTTGCTACATTGTGTTCAACAAAGAAAAATTTTGCTTTACCAACGTTATTTTTCAATTTGTTAAATATTTTTTCCGCTTCCTTCACTGCGAAAAATGTATTTAACAAAATCATTTTATACCCCTGGAGTTTTGCGGCAGAAACTATAGGAATAAAATGCTCTGGCAACCATTGGTAAAGACGTAACTGCCTATTGTTGAAACGACAAAAGGTTTTTTCAAAAAATACATTTTCCCGGCATAGAATATCAACATTGTATCCAAGATCAATAAAGTGCTTTGCAAAACCAGGCAATGTTTCGGCATGCCATTTGTTAGGTTCGATAATTAATACGCTATTAAAGCGAACTGAAGCAGACATAAAATGCATATAAGGCTTTGGATAAATTTTTGATCCTTTAGTCAAACCGAAGAATTTTTGTAGCAGAAAAGTTCTAGCAGTTAATCTCATAACATCGTCCGTTTAGCTTCCTATACAGTGGTTGAAATTCTTGCGGTACAAGAATTATATCACAATGTGCTCTTAAAAGAAGTTTATATCCCATTGTATTCATAAATTTAACAACATCGCTATTTTCACGTGCTTCAATAGCTATAAACCCAAACGAATATTTGTCAAAATTTATTGACTTTAAAACATTCATCTCATGTCCTTCTGTATCGATAGTCAAAAAATCAATATAATTCACATCAGGAAAATCTTTCATCATGTTGTTAAAGGTTATTGTGTCTATTATTTCAATTTTTACGGAACTGACCTTTTTTGCTTCATCGATATGTTTTGGCGTCATGGTATCTGCGATACCACTTCTGGTATCTCTTTCTGGAAACGAAATAAATTCGATTTGTTTGCGTTTATCAGAAATTGCAAATTTATATAACGCACAATTCCTGTGTTTAGATAAGCGTTTAAAAGCTTCCTCTTGAGGCTCAACACATATTCCCTTCCAGCCTAATTGTTCTGCCCAGAAGGTTGTGCTCCCGTTGCGTCCTCCGTTTGCTCCGATTTCAATATAAAACCCATCGCTTTTGCCCAAAAAAAATAAATAGGCCATAATATCTTGTGCAGCCTCTGCCGAGAAAAATATACCTTTCGCTTTAGCATTTCTCATATATTGTTGGTACGACTTTAATGGCAAAAATGTTTCCTTAAGATATCTTTGAACAATGTCTTTTCTGAAAGGCTCCAATGCATAAAAATCGTCCTGAAAAGAATTTTGATTTTTATTAAGCATAATTAATTTTCGAAGGACATTCCGCACTTTCCGTGGAAACCACGTAAGCATACGCCCCAAACGAAATGACCAAGAGGCAAGAAAGGCATCGCGTTCCTGCCGTAGTTGGTTTTGTTCTTCTAGCAGTCGATCGTAATCTTCATGTAACCGTTTCTTTTCGTTTTGCATTTGCACCTCATGGAATCTAATACTGCGACTATCTATAAATTTCTATATTGCCAACAAAAGATATTTTAAACCGCATTTTTTACAATACTCTATGTTCGACAATGAAAAGTTTTGGTTTTCTAATGTTTTTTATATTATTATCATCTCTCGACCAATTCAGAACTCATTGCTACCTTTCCTTTTTTTCACAATAAAATATTGTATCATTGCCAATATTCATTTCCGTTTTTTTCACATTAGTCATCAATTCATTTGCCTTTATTGGTTTAACAGTAAATCCAACTGAACGTAATCTATCAATAAAATCTGGGCCGTATGCTCTTACATGATCTTTTTGTCCGAAGGCTTTCAGCCGGCCCTCAGGTGTATTTATAGCATAATCTTCTTCTGTAATTTTTCGAATAATTGGTACAGTAAACATTGCCCAGCCAGTAGTTTTTAAGGTTCTATAAAACTCATTCATTGCCTTAATATCATCTATAACGTGCTCAAACACATGATTGCAAATTATTATATCAAATGTTTCTTCTGGGTAATCTATATTTGTTATGTCTAATTTTATCATTGCCCTTGTATCATATAGATCAGCTGTTAAATACCCATCCTTGAAAATTACATTTAACTTATTCTTTAAGCAAGGCTCTGCGGCAATGTGTAGTAATTTTTTATTTTTTCCCTTGTCTTTTGCTGTTTTTCTTTTTAAGAAAATCCATAATAATCTATGCCGCTCTAAAGAATTACAATAATTACACTGTGCCTTTTGACGTGAAACAATGCCGAAAGGTTTGAACTCTGATCTCTTATTGCAAATTGGACAATAATTCATGTTTTTGCTATTTTTCATATATCGGCGAATCCCCCGCACTTTCCGTGGAAACCAAGTGAGTATCCGCCCAATACGAAATGACCAAGAAGCAAGAATGGCATCACGCTCATACCGCAGTTGGTTTCGTTCTTCTAGCAGTCGATCGTACTCTTTATGTAGCTGTTTCTCTTCGTTTTGCATCTCCATCTCCTAGAATTTTCCACACTCAAATTAAAACAGGACTCACTATTCCCCATCTGCCAAATATTTCTCGCAATACTTATTTACACCCTTTATTACCTCAAGCAATACCGGTGTATATTTATGCACATCGGCAAAGAATTTTGTTATCTCGGCAATTTTATATTCATGGACAATATTGTTCCTTAAATCTTTGATCGTGCGCAATAATTCTGCTGACGATACAATTCCACGCTTCTCCGCACGGTTTGTAATATCAATAACCGTGCCAGAATCTTCATATTCGACTGCATCTATGTTTCGTAATACTTTATTAACCAGCATATCGGTAGTTCTGGCATAGCGGGAAGCCAAATTTTCAAGTTTATCAAATTCTTCGGCTGTATAGCTTTCCTTTTGCCCTATCGCAACTGTTTGTTCATATGAGCGCCGTACCCAAGCGGCGCTTAAATTAAGGGCATTAAGGTTTTCCCGCAACAGATCAATGCGCACGTGGTTCATCGGAGCTGTACTCCTTCCGCAACAGCCAATCTAAAAATAGCCTCTTTTCCATCGCTTGTAGTAATAATGTCTATCTTCTGCTCTCCAATTTTATCGCAGATAAGCCTATTTACTTTTATTTTTTGCATAATATCTTTGTTTATTCTGTCGGAAAAAATCGCAATGTCTATATCACCGCCTTTTTTATTATCATCGGCACGAGAACCAAAAAGCCATACTTCAGCATCTGGGTCAACAGTTTTTACTGCCTTTACAATAACATTTTTCTCATATTCTGTTATACGCAAAATCACTTTCCTATCATCATAATTCACGTCTTGAAGCCAGAAGCTTGCGCAGTAAAGCAAGTAAACCCGTCTTTTTTGCTAGCATAAGGAGCGCACGCAACAGAACCAGTATGCCGGTTTTTCCGGCGATGCGGCGCAGTAAGAGCATTGTACGGTAACTTCTGGAATTCAGCGAATCAGTAAGGGCATTTATTGTATCATTTGCACACCGGATACGCTGGTGACCAGTTTGCAACAAGGCTATGTTGTTGGACACGGTATCGCTTGGCATGTGCCCTAATTTCCTCATAACAGAGCTGTCTTTGCCCATAATACCTTCAATAAGTGAGTTTTCCAGCAGCATATAAGACGGCCATAACAAATCCATCCCATACTGGCTTTTCCAATACTCGATAGAACACAACTCTTCCAAAAAAGGGTTTGGCCAATATGTGTTTACAAGCGCGCGAAAAAAAACAAAGCCCGCAGGCAAATCGTGCGCCACCCATTCTTGATCAAAAAACAGGAACCCGCCGTCCACAAAAAAGCAGTTGCGCATATTCATATCGAAATATGCGTCTTTAAGAATTACACCAAAATCAAGTTCCCGGCTTTCCAGCGGCAATCCTGTGCGTTCAATAAACCCTTCCCTTGAATCCGCAGCATCCGAGGAGCGGAGGATGAAGGCATAAAGGCGATCCAGCAATTCCTTCGCGCCGTCAATATTGCGTTTTCGCACTAGGTGTATAAACCGCTGCTCGACTGTTTCGTGCCGCATTATGGGCGTGGACAATACACCTTGCTCATACCGATGAGGCACAACTGGAACGCCTCGCTTCTCCAATATAGTTATGGCTTCAAAACAGCGCCTGATATGCTCTAGCGCTTTTGCATTGGCAGCGTATTTATAAAAGCGCTCACCGTCAAAACGTGTTGTTACCAGATACTCGTCCGAGCGGTTGCCATCCGTCAGCGCAAATAGCGTATCGTCATAGGCGGCATTGTCAATCGAACACTCAATCAGAAATGAGTTTGCGAAAAAGGGAAAAACTCCGTTGCGAACGATTGCTTCCCGAACTTTGCCCTCGTCAGCAACGACTGGTAAGTCTTTCGTGTAATTATGGGAGTAATACAACGGCCCTCCCATTAGGTGCTGCTCTGCAGGTAAAAATTCATCCGTGAAAACCGAACGGGGGAGCTTATAGTCGGGCATGGGGTAGTAGAACTTCTGGTTCACAAGTCCTGCTTCGGACAAAAGAGCGCACAGCTCCTGCCTGTCAAACGTCATGGCTTTTTTCGCCGCCCCGCCATGTGCAAAGCTGTTTATTGAATCGAATGGGACACCTGAATGATCCTCCCCTTCACCTGTCCAGTATTTCAAACCAAGCCTGTTCTCAATCGCAAGTATAATTTTGCCGCCGGGCGCAAGCAACTCTGTCAGCGCCTTTAAAAAATCAAGATGGGGTGTGGCGCTGCTTCCGTACACACTTTGGTATTCCAAAACCCCAATTACGGTTATGTAGTCGTATTTTCTATCAAACCGCATTTGCGCAAAATCGCCTACCATAATCTCAAGGTTTTTATGCTTTCTGCATCTAATTTGAATGGCAGTGGCTCTTCTTTTAGACATTTCCACAGCCGTAACGTGCCCGCATTTTTCGCAAAACAGAGACGTAAGCGCACCCATCCCGGCGCCGATTTCCAGTAACGCAGCCCCTGACCTAAAGCTGTACCAGTTTAGAAGATTTTTGCGTATCTGGGTCAGGTGATAAAAGACTGGCCAGTTATCATCTTTTTCGAAAATACCGGAATAACATTCAGGTTCGTGGGTAAAAATGTAATCAAGAATTCTATCTTCTGCATCGCCGTCTGAATATTTGTCTTCACCTTCGTAATATTGGAGGTTTACCGGTACAATAGGGCTTATACCACCCGAATTCACCAATTCTTTTTTTAACCATGCTCCGCCCCAATGGCTAACATTTGAAGCATTTTTTAAATAATACTTTTGATCATCTGTCATTTTATTGGGATCAAGATACCAATCAAGGTGGCGTGCCCAATAAGGCTGATATGTTCGATACCCCTTGCTAAGCCTATGGAATTTATAGCTCTTGCGGTACATACCAAAGGTCGTGTCAATTAACGCTTCTTGAAAACCAACATCACAATTTTTCCATTTTAGAAAAGATGGTTTTTTATGCCAAAACTGTTCATTATGGCGTTGAATAACTTCATTTTTTAGAGGGTAATAGTCTGGAATATCATCTATCCGGAGCATTGGCCCAACAACTTCAATCGACGGATTTGTATCAAGAATATGCGCATAAAAATCAATAATGTCATCACACTGTTGGACTAATGCAATATCAGGGTCGGTAACAATGTAATAAGGCGCATCATGTTCATTAAACCAATTTTCTATTGTCGCAGATACATTGTTTAACTCATAATCAAAATTTACCTTGGCGCTGGAGCGGTAAACTAAAACGCCTTCGCCTTCAAGCTGTTCCAAATAGTTGAGCAAAGGGACATATGAAGAGCAGTTGTCATGTATAACGATCTGAAATGGAGCTGCAATAAATTTCCTGAATGAATTGATACATTCCTGCAAAACAGTAACTCTATTGCAGCTAATGATAAATATGGGAATTTTTGAATCTTTGGTCACAGTTCATTTTTCCCAAACGAGATATTCTTTATTATTGAATGTCGAATCTTTAACAAAGCTCTAACTGCTTTGGTGTTTAATATCTTGTCTCTGCTATTTATCTCTTGCAGTAGCGATGCGTTGTCATTTACCAGCTTCAATTCACGCTCTCTTATTTCTTTCAGGTTTTTATACACAATAAGCCGCTTGCCAGGCAAAACCGCATCCAGTATCTGTGCGCTCTCTGACCAGTACGCCAGCTTCGCCGTTACACAATGATCCCAAAGCCAAGCATAGGCATCGAATATTTCCTCGACTTCATCATTGAGTAATTTAGATTCAAGAACCTTATTGAAGCAGAAAGACAAAAAAGCTGCGGCGCATTGACCCAATAACGCAGATTGCCCATTTTTGCCAAGTAGTTCCATATAGAGTTTATACGCCTGATTTAGCCCCAAAAAATAGCTCTTTGAGCCTGAATATGAAATGCTTTCCAGATGCCTAGTGTATTTGTAGACGGGCTTGTCAATATAATATGCGGTTTTGCAGGCAAGCAAATAGCTTAAAAAAAATACAACATCCTGTCCGGGAATACCGTGCGGCAAAGTAAGACTTTTCTCGCGGACAAGCGCAGTTTTGTATATTTTAGTAAAAAAGCCTCCTACCGGTACAAAAGATGCAAAATCACCGGGAAAGTGGAAAACCTTCTCCCCGTTGTCGAAAGCTTTATTTTTTTCAAGAAGAACCGTGCCTGCTGCATCCACTTCGCTAAAGTAACCGTAGGCAAAATCAACATCCGTACGTTCTATCGCATCATACAGCAGCCGGCAGGCATCTATGGTAAACTCGTCGTCCGAATCGAGAATCATAAAATACTTCGCTTTAGCCAGCCCCAACGCAGCGTTTCTGGGCGCGCCGCCCGATCCGCTATTTTGGGGCAGGCGCACCGGTTCCACATTGGCATGCGCCCTGCCAAATTCCTGTATGATTTCCCAGCTTGTATCGGTGGAGCAGTCATCGGCAAAAATGACTTGCAGGTTTTCAAAACCTATGGTCTGGAGCTTAAGGGATTCAAACGCTCTTCTAAGAAATTTTTCTCTGTTGTATACGGCTATGATAATGCTGATTTTGTAATTCACGCTACTTTCTCTTATTCAAAACAAGCTTCCAAGAGCTTATAAGCGCTTTTCTCTGGGTAATACCCGCATATATCTCCCGCCGCTTGATATGCCAGCTTATATAAATACTCATGATCATCAATAAGGCGGCGCAAAGCCTTTAGGCAAGCGGCTTTATCCGTTGAATCCACTACAATTCCGTTCTTTCCGTCAACAACAAACTCTGTAGAGCCGCCGTTTTTGGGAACTATTACCCCACATCCACAAGCCATAGCTTCCATTGATGTTAATCCCATAGCCTGGAAAGAAGAGAAATCCGCAAAAACATCTACACAAGACAATAACGATGCCATCTCATATCTACTAAGCTTTCCAAGATTGATTACTTGCGGATCTTTATAGTTTGCATTCCAGAAATCCTTATCGCAAAATGACTCTTTCGGATCTGAACCAAAGACTAATATCACTGCCTTGTCACCGTATGTTTTAGCTATTTCATTCATAACTTCCAACGTCAACTCTGGTGCCCGCCTGGGACTATCAGGCCTAACCATAGCAGCGATAATCGTTTTATCCCGGTTCGGAAAAAGCTTTCTGGGACAATATAGATCAATGTCTACACTTTTTCCTATGACTGTAGCTTTGGCTCCTGTCATATGTTCAACAATTAAACGATTCCATTCGGTTTTCGTTATATGTGTCATTTCAGGTATGGATGTATAAGATTTAATGGCTTTTCCATACTCTGGATCTCCCTCTTCTAAAAAGTAGGGCTCAAAGTCCTGTATATAATAAGCGGGGCGTGTTTTTATTATACCAAGACTGCTAAAATCGCATTCTTGCACAGTATAATACGCAGTTGCGCATACAATATCAAATTCACTTGCAAATTTCCGGAAAGAGCCATGTCTATCACCGTAAATAACGGGAATGTCCAAATCGGGATAACTAGCCTCAAAGCCGTTCCTAAATCTTTTAAGATTATATATCCTTACATCTATGCCCATTTTTATCATGCTGCGGGCTTCCTGTATTATTACATTACCCCCACCGCCAGCACTATTCGCGTGTAAAAGAAAAAGAATGCGTTTCCCTACCCACCGCTCTCTTGCGTTCTTAATAAGACGCTCTCGTTCCGCTACAATTCTCGTTCTTGTGCGTATGCCTTCCAATACAAAGTTATACTTCATAATATGGACGCTTGTGTCTAACAGCGCATCGCCATGTTTTTTTCGTAATTTCACGCCATTCTCATTGCACAGAGCAATTCTTCTTTCATCTGAATAACTTTTTGACTGGGCATGAAAAATAAAGGTGTCATCTGCAAGCGCTAATTGAAATCCGGCTTTACCGGCTCTAAGATTATAATCGTCTTCTTCCCCAAAACCATTGCCAAAATTCTCTTCGTCGAAATACCCAATTGAATCAATAACTGATCTATGAATCATTAAGCAAAACCCATTAAGCAGGGGGAGCCTTGGATATAACTGTTTTGCTCCTTTATCTAATAACTCAGAAAACTGTTCTAGGCCAATGTCCTCAGGCAGTCTATTATGCGCCCAATCTCCATTCCCATTAGAAACCTCAGGTACTGATTGCCATGACGCTGTGTTTGATAAAGCACTGACAATGCCAATATTATCTCCGCTTTTTTGGCATTTTATCATTTTATCAAGCCAGCCTTCAGTAACAATGGTATCGCTGTTCAGAAGAAGACAATACTCCGCATCGGAAAACTTCAACCCAATATTTGCCGCGCGTGTATAGCCAGAGGCATATTCATTTCGAAATAATTTAACGTTTGGGCGTTCCATTAAAAGCGATATCAAATAATCTCTTGTTTGTTCGCCACTTCCATCATCTACCAATATAATACGGAATGGTTCTAAAGTAAATTTGAATACAGATTCAATACAGTGTTTCGCATCTTCATAAGCGTTGTGAACGCATATTATAATATCGATAGTTTCTGTATGCCTCGATGCCGGTTTCCGGAAATTCAAAGGTGGAATTTGACCGCAATATATCTGGCGGGCATCATTGTCCGCAAACGCCAAAACAGGAGCAACCCGTACATTACTATTAAGCGCCCTCTTAATTTTTCCTTTTATCCCCTTTAGCCCATCATATCTAATCTGTTGAATTACTTTTTTGATATACCCATTTGATATATACCAGGGTAAGTTAAATAAAAATCTTGCCAAAGAATAAGGTTTCATAATCCGGTTATGCTATTATTGTATGGTTCATAATTTTTCGGGTCATTCTATATAATAATCTGCTCTATCAAGTGAGAAATTGCAATTATAGTAGGGATCTCTCTGAACAAGCTCTTTTCCCCATTTCTCTTTAAACAAAGCAATTTCCTGCGCAAGCACATTTTGTTTCTCAGGCGTATCCGGATATCCTCGTGTTTTTGATTCATGGTGGTAAGCTTCGGCAAAAGGTGTCCACACTATCAAAAAATTTGCCTTACGGATTTTCATGCATAAATCAACATCATTAAACGAAGCGGGAAACTCTTGTGAAAAGCAACCAACACCTTCATATACCGACCTTCTAATCATAACACAGGCAGCGGTAACCGCACTCATATTTTGTACAATTTTTAATCTTGCCATATAGCCCACAGCCTCACGAGGAGCGAGGTGAAAAATATGTCCTGCTAATCCATGCAACCCTAATATAACGCCAGCATGTTGAATTGTATCATCCGGATAATATAATTTTATTCCAACAGCTCCAACATCATTTCGCTGGCTGTACATGAGCATTTCTTCAATCCAGTTAGGCGTTATTATTTTTACATCATTGTTCATGAGGATTAACTGTGTGCCTCTTGAATATTTAAAGCCAAAATTATTCAATTCGCTGTGATTAAATCCTATGCCTTCCCAATATACAACACGGATGTTTTGATATTTTTTTAACTCTTCATAATAAGCAAACGTAGCATTGTCTGTACTATTATTTTCAACTATGATAACCTCATAATTACTATATGTTGTTTTCTCCATAATTGAAGCGAGGCAATCTTGCAGTAATAAGATATTATCTTTATTTGGAATAATTATTGAAACTAACGGTCTTTCAATTAAATCATAAACTATCCTGTAAAAAACTGGTGACTCGATTGTGCTCTCAACTTCAGCGGTAATTCCATGTTTTAATAACTGCTCCTTTATAGCATTTTTTCCGGCAGTAATCGCATATAACTTCGTACTTGTATCAGATGCAGCAGAATTTATATGGCTTCTCCAGAAGTATAATAATTTTGGGATATGAACTATTTTAGATGCGATCTCTGTATATCGAAGTATCAAATCATGATCTTGACTTCCGTCAAATTCACTCCTAAATATACCTGCTTTTTCTTTTGTTTCTTTTGAAAATACCGAAAAATGGCAGATATAATTGTAGGAACGTAAAGTATCAATCGCATAATCTGGTTTAAAATGTTTTAAAGTAATGTTTCTATCATGGTTAGTAAAAGTTGCTTCGTCAGTATAGATAAAATCAGCATCTTCATAACATATTGCTTTCATAACTTCATAGAGAGCGGAAGGGTGTAGCATATCATCATGATCCAAAAGCCCGAAGTAATCACCCGTTGCCATTTCTATGGCTCTGTTGGAATTCCCCGATATACCCTCATTTTTGTCAAGTTTTTTGTATTTTATTCTTTCATCTTTTCTAGCATACTCTCTGCAAATACGCTCGACCTTTCCGTGTTCTTTGTCACTTCCATCGGCAAGACATAATTCCCAATTATTATATGTTTGATGCCTGACAGAGTCTATCATTTCTTTTAGGAATTGTTCTGGCGTATTATACAGAGGGGTAATAATACTTATCAATATCTGTTTCGGGAAAATTGTATTTCTTTGTGACAATAATTCGTGTTCTGTTAAGCAAATATGCTCGTCAAGTGAAAGTAATCGCTTTCGCTGGCGTTTTTTATAATCTTTAACCCTATTCAGGGTCTCTCTAATTCCAACTCTCTTTAAGGATAATAATCCTTTCGCAAAAAGACGCAAAACCTTATTAAGCCTGTCTCGTTCTCGATTAAAAATTATGTTATCATCGGGACTTTTATAAACCATTATGCAGACAGGTATCCGAAAATACCATCTCTCCTCTTTACCGTTAAAGTCAAATTATTATTTTTTACGAATTTGCACAAACATTACTTAACTTGATTATAACACCGTGACAAAATCCTTTTCAATTTTTACCTTAAAGACTGGCGAAACCGCCAGTTCCGAACTCTCCGTTTCGATTACCGCTTCCCGTAGTTCTCTTCTATCCAGCGCCGGCAGTCTCCACTGCGTATGCCATTAACCCATTCCTTGTTGGACAAATACCAGTCCACGGTGCGTTCAAGCCCTTGCCGGAAACTAACGGCTTGTTTCCAGCCGAGTTCGGCCTTGATTTTGGAACAGTCGATGGCATAGCGGCGGTCATGACCGGGGCGGTCTTTGACATACGTAATGGTAGAACGCATTGCCACGGCTTGCGCTGCCGGAGCGTCCGAATTTGATTTGGCGGCAACGACGTCAATAAGCTCATTAAGCAGCCTTATATTTTCCCATTCGTTTTCGCCGCCGATGTTGTACGTTTCCCCTGCCCTGCCCTTTTCCATAATTGCCCAAACCGCACTGTTGTGGTCTTCCACATACAGCCAATCGCGGACATTTTTTCCGTCCCCATAAACCGGAAGCGGCTTGCCTTCCAGCATATTTGAAATCATCAGGGGAATCAACTTTTCAGGAAACTGGTAGGGGCCGTAATTGTTGGAACAATTGGAAAGGGTAACCGGCAGCCCATAGGTGTGATGGTACGCCATTGCCAGATGATCGCTTGCCGCTTTGCTGGCCGAATATGGCGAGCGGGGATCGTAGGCGGTAGTTTCCGTAAAATAGCCGGTTTCCCCAAGGGAACCGTACACTTCATCGGTACTGACATGGTGAAAAAGCACATCGCTCCCGAATGAGCCGTCGCTTTTTTTCCAGGCACTTCGGGCAACGTCCAGAAGGGTAAACGTTCCCAAAACATTGGTTTTAATAAACGCTTCGGGGCCCAAAATTGAACGGTCTACATGGCTTTCTGCCGCAAAGTGCACCGCCGTATCAATATCGTATTTTCTAAAAATAGCTTCGACAAGGGCACGGTTGCCAATATCGCCCTTCTCAAAGAAATACCTTGTCCCTCCGAATTTTTCATCTATTTCTTTAAGGCTTGCGATATTCCCAGCGTACGTAATAGCATCCAGATTAACAATACGGCCCTTGAATTCAGGCGCTACAGTTCCCTGTCCAAAAAGAAAACGAATAAAATTGACGCCTATAAATCCAGCGCCGCCCGTAACAAGAATGTTTGTTAATTTACGCATATTCGGAAAGGAACCTCTTTAAACTTTCGTCCCATGCGGGAATGGGTATTCCCAGCGCCTTCTTGATTTTGCCCTTGTCCAGCACCGAATACGCGGGGCGTTTTACCTTTGCCGGAAAATCGGCGCTGGCGCACGGCTTAACTTCGCAACCTTTCGGCAAAATACCCAAGGCCTTGGCCCGCTCGTAAATCTCCTTGGCAAAATCAAACCACGTAATTTCACCTTCGTTTGTATAGTGATACACCCCATAGGGAATTGTTTTGCCTTCGCCCGACAAACGAATGAAAGCGCAGATTGCCCCTGCAAGATCGCGCGCCCATGTGGGGCTGCCCCGCTGATCGTTGACAACGGAAACGCTCTCCCGCTCTTTCATAAGCCTGAGCATGGTATGTACAAAATTGTTGCCGTGCTTGCCGTAAAGCCACGCTGTCCGGATAATGTACGACGCTTCGTTTTCTTCAAAAAGCTTTATTTCCCCGTCCCGCTTTGTCATGCCGTAAACGCCTATGGGATCGGCAACGTCTTCCTCGGTATAGGGTTTGTTTCCCTTGCCGTTAAACACATAATCGGTTGAAATGTGAATTACCTTGGCGTTTAGCTCGCTCGCCAACGCGGCTATATTTCCCGGGCCCTCGACATTAAGCAGGCGGCAGATTTCTATATCATCCTCCGCCTTGTCAACCGCTGTATAGGCGGCGCAGTTAATTATCCAGCCGGGAGGCGGTGTATTGCCAAACCGCGTTTGGGCAAAATCCCTAAGGGCAGGGCCGGTAATATCTACCTCGCGTCCCGTCCCGATAAATGGAGCGCCGGATTTTTTCAGAAGCAGGGCCAGAAGCTGGGCAAGCTCTGTTCCCAGCATACCTTTATTGCCGATAAGCCATATCATTGCGGGTTAAACCCCGGTAGCTTTCTGTCCTTGTCCGATAAAACATACTCCATGCCCAAGTCGGGCCATGTAATGCCGATAAAGGGATCGTTCCAAACAATGCCGCCCTCATCTTCGGGGTAGTAAAAATCCGTGCATTTATAGGCAAAAATCGCCCCGTCGCTTAAAGCTAAAAAACCGTGGGCGAACCCCGGCGGTATATAAAACTGGTTTTGCTTTTCGCCGCTTAAAATAACGGCGTGCCACTTACCACAGGTTGACGAGCCGGGGCGTATGTCCACCGCTACGTCAAAAACCTCGCCCTGTATGGCCCGCACCAGTTTTCCCTGAGGCCGCTGCCTTTGGAAGTGCAAGCCCCGGAGCGTACCTTTGCCCGAGCGGGACTGGTTATCCTGTACAAACGGGAGCGTAAGCCCGGCGGCGTTAAAGTCCCGCTCGGAATAACTTTCAAAGAAATAGCCCCGCTCATCGCCAAATACTTTCGGCTGTATTTCATAAAGGCCGGGAATTGGGCATGGTGTAAAAGTAAACGGCATTAAGTATTCTCCGCGATATACTTTAAATATTCACCGTATTCGGCCTTATAATCCGCCGCAAGCCGCAAAAGGTCTTCCTTTTTTATCCAGCCGTTGGCGTAGGCTATTTCCTCTATGCAGGAAACATACATTCCCTGCCGCTTCTGTATGGTTTCTATGAAGTTGGCGGCTTCCAAAAGGCCATCGCAAGTGCCGGTATCAAGCCAAGCCATGCCCCGGCCCAGAGTTTCCACGGAAAGTTTGCCCATCGCAAGATATGCGTTGTTGACTGCCGTAATTTCAATTTCTCCCCTTGCGGACGGCTGTACATTTTTGGCTATATCGATTACCGCGTTATCATAAAAATAAAGACCGGGGACAGCGTAATGGCTTTTGGGGCGGGCGGGCTTTTCTTCAATGGAAAGCGCCTTGCCGCTTTCGTCAAATTCCACCACCCCGTAGGATTTTGGATCCTTAACGTAATACCCGAAAATCGCCCCTCCCCCATCCTTTTCGATCCGGCTTTTTGTCTCCCTGAGCGTGCGCCCAAATCCACGCCCGTAAAAAACATTGTCGCCCAGCACCATAACGCAGTTTTCAGTGCCGATAAAATCTTCGCCAACAATAAAAGCATCGGCAAGGCCCTTGGGGCTTTCCTGAACCTTGTAGTCAAAGTTCATGCCAAGCCAGCCGCCGCTCCCAAACAGCTCCCTGAAAAGCGGAATATCCCTTGGGGTCGAGATAATCAGAATCTCCCGAATCCCGGCAAGCATCAGCACCGAAAGGGGGTAATAGACCATCGGCTTGTCGTACAGGGGTAGAATCTGTTTGGATACCGCTTTTGTGACAGGAAAGAGCCTAGTGCCGGAACCCCCGGCTAAAATAATGCCTTTCATTTGTAATGCTCCGTATAAGCCGCGCAGATTTCTTTAGCGCTACCGGTCATTACTACTTCGCCCTTGCGTAGCCAAAGCGCCTTTTCGCATAGCTGCTCTACCATAGTGTTACTGTGGGACACAAACAACAGCGTTACGTTGCCTTGCAACATTTTCTGTATCCGGCTTGCGCACTTGCGCTGGAAAGCAGCGTCCCCCACAGAAAGAGCCTCGTCAATAATAAGTATTTCGGGCTTTACCACGGTAGCCACAGAAAAAGCCATGCGGGCCTGCATACCGGTAGAGTAATTTTTTATGGGCATATCCATAAACTCCGCAAGTTCGGAAAATTCTACGATCTCGTCATAGTGTTCCTGCATAAAAGCCCGGCTGTGGCCAAGCAATGCTCCCTGCAGGTAGATATTTTCCCCGGCTGTTAATTCCGGGTCAAACCCGGCCCCCAGTTCCAGTATCGGGGATATGTTCCCATTTACCCTGACTGAACCTGTGGTTGGAGCGATAACACCGCAGATAAGCCGTAACAAGGTTGATTTCCCCGCTCCGTTACGGCCTACTATGCCCCAAGCCTCGCCCCGTTTTATTTCAAGGCTGATATTTTTAAGGGCAAGAAACTCCCTGAAATGGAGCTGGCCCTTAAAAAATTTCACAAAATATTCCTTGATGTTGTCGATTTTTTGCGAGGCTATGTTAAAACGCACTGTAGCGTCTTCTACTTGGATGACTGTCTCTTTCAAAGAATACCTCGTATGAAGCTATTCCAAAATCTGATGTTCTGGAACAGTTTCATATATGCAGAATAAATTTATTCTTGCTGTAAGAGAAACTTACAAGCCCCAATAACAGCATTGCCCCGGCCGCAATCGCCCCGCGAATTGCCAAATCAAGACTGCCCATATAAGCGCCGCCGATGGTAAAATTACGGAACATGGTTATGTAGAAAAACATGGGGTTGTAGTTTGTAACAATGTAGTAGAGCCTGTCGGGCAGAATCTCCACTGGGTAGAATATCGCGGAAAGAAACATCCATGCCGTAGTAACAACACCCCAAATATGCTGGGTATCCCGGAAGAAAACAGTAGCCTGGGCAAGAAACAGGCCCAAGCCGATGCAAAAAATATACAATTGAATAATGGGAATAAGGACAAAAACAAAACGCCCCGTAATGGGGACACTGGTAGCGATAATCAATACAACAAGCGCCCCAAGCGAAAAAATAAAACTTACCATCTCGCTGCTTACTATCGCCAAAGTAAAAATATACTTGGGGACATATATCTTCTTTAAAAGGCTCGCGTTTCCTATTACCGAGTTAAGAGAGCGGGAAGTCGCCCCGCCCATAAGCGAAAAAAGCAACTGCCCAATAATGACATAAATGGGAAAATGTTCAATTCCACGGCCAAATATGTTGGAAAAAACAACGGTCAAAACAATCATGGTAAGCAGGGGATTGAGCATACTCCAAATGTAGCCCAAAAAACTGCGGCGGTATTTAAGTTTAATGTCCCGGGACACAAGCTGGAAAAAAAGTTCCCTGTATCTTAAAAGGGTACGTAAACGAGAAATGGTTCTTTGCATGCTTTCAAAACATCCTGCGCAATCTACTGGTCAAGCCAAACGACAGCCTTACCGCCCAAAGCGGCTTTTTTACTTGAATTCAACAAAAACACCCGGTCGCCGCCGAAACAGGCTGACAGGGCCACGGCTAAGAGCTATCTTTTCCCGCTTGGTTGTATCATTTTAATCCTATAGTCAGTCTTGTCAAGAGAGAAGTTACAGTTGTAGTACGCATCCCCAACAGCCAGCTCTTTTTCCCATTTTGCCTTAAACAAGGCTGTCTCCCGCATGAGCTTGCGCTTTTTTTCGGAATTTACATTGTACCCGCGTGTTCTTGACTCTAGATGATAGGCTTCGGCATAGGGAGTCCATACAATTGAATACCCTGCCTTTCGTATGTTCATGCATAAATCGACATCGTTAAACGAATCGGAAAACCCAGGCGCGAACTGTCCGGCTTCTTCGAAAACCTCCCGCCTGACCATCATGCAGGCGGCGGTAACCGCGCTCATATTCTGCACGATCTGCAATTTCCCCATGTAGCCTGTGGTATCGTAGGGGGCCCCGTGGTAAATATGCCCGGCAACCTCGCCCAAGCCCGCTATTACGCCCGCGTGTTGAATGCAGCCGTTAAGATAGTACAATTTTGCCCCCACAGCCCCCACATCGCTACGCTGGCTGTACATGAGCATTTCTTCGATCCAGTTCGGCGCAATTACCAGTACATCGTTGTTCAAGAAAACCAGATGCCTGCCACGGGCGTTCAGAACGCCGAAATTGCATATTTCACTGAAGTTGAACCCCCTTCCTTCCCAGTGCACAATGCGGATGTTTTTGTATCTTTCAAGTTCTTCGTACAAGGCAAAAGTGGCGGCTTGCGAACTATTGTTCTCTACAACGATAATCTCGTAATTCTCGTAGGTTGTTTTTTCCGAGATGGAAGAAAGGCACTTCCGCAATAGCGGCGCGTTATCCTTGTTGGGGATAACTATGGACACGAGCGGCTTGTCCGCCAAATCATAGATTACCCTGTAATATCCGGGAAGTTCGATTTTGCTTTCTACACGGGCAGGCTTTTCACGCTCTTTCAGGAACCCGGCTATGGCTTTTTCCCCCGTTAAAACAGCCTCCATTCTTTTCCCGGTATCAAGCGCCGCTGTTTTTTCACCATCTCTGCGGAAGTACAGCAGCTTGGGAATATGGCATATTCTGGACGCCGCGTCCGTATACCGGAGGATCAGATCATAATCATGGCTTCCGTCAAACTCGCTTCTGAATACGCCGGTTTTTTCCACAAGCGCTCTGGAAAAAACGATGAACCGGCCAATATAGTTGTGGGAACACAGGGTATCAGGGGCGTAACCGGGTTTATGATGCCTGAACGTAACGTTATGAATACCGGAAAAAACGGCTTCGTCGGAATATATAAAATCGACGTTGTCGCTACAGATGCTCTTCACCGCTTCGTAAAGGGCAGAGGGATGAAGCACATCGCCTTCGTCCAAAAGCCCCAAGTAGCCGCCCGTGGACATTTCTATTGCCGTATTCAGTCTGCCGGATATGCCAGAATCACCGTCAGATTTCCTGTATTTGATCCTGTTGTCGGTTCGGGCATAGGTTTCGCAGATATGGCTAGGGGTTTCATGGGCTTCGCCGCTTCCATCGACCAGGCAAAGCTCCCATTCGCCGTATGTCTGCGCCACGACTGATTCTATCATTTCCCTGACAGACTCCTCCGGCGTGCCGCATAGGGACACTATTATGGAGATTTTTACCTTTTGGGGAAAAACCGCCCTTTCCTGGGCTATTTTTTCGTGCTTTGGCAACAGGACATAGGTCTTTAGCGGGGCCCACTCCCCCCGCAGTCCGGCCGAGATTTCCCTGATTGTCTTTCTGATTCCGTGCCTTTTTATGGAACGCAAACTTTTCGCAAAAAGGAACAGCCGCCTGTTGCGCCGTATAAAATTAATCAAGCCCCAAGTTGGTCTAACGAGACACAAGCATCAGCCTCCACTTCACGACCTTTCTTTTTGGACACAGGTATTCTTCGCATACATTACTAATACTATAATATAATACAATTAGTTCAACCTTGTCCAGAGGCTGATATTTACTGCCATCGGCAACTTCGCCACACGGGCTTGCATGATTACGCGTATGTTGAAAAGTAGCGTAAGTCCTTACAAGATAAGGACTTATGGGGGAGGGGGGGGGGGGGGGAAAAAAAAAAAAAAAAAAAATACCCCCCCCAAAAATTCTCCATTGGGTGCATTTAAATCAAACAAAGGGGGGGGTGCCAGCGGAGGGAGAAAGGCA
>Ga0123355_10000802_pt1 | contig 42974 bp, 18 predicted proteins | sample TergutEmb28metaG_3_FD_89872 | JGI IMG/M metagenome (GOLD analysis project Ga0123355, IMG submission 89872) | Embiratermes neotenicus P1 segment gut microbial communities from Petit-Saut dam, French Guiana - Emb289 P1 | ecosystem: Host-associated > Arthropoda: Insects > Digestive system > Gut ...
GAAAACAGAGATTAACGGCCGTGGGGACCCGTTGCGCTAACCACGTGACACCCCTCTATCCGCAAAAGTTGGCACTAACTTCGCCTACCGGCGGCGGCCGCTCTGTCGTTATGGTTCGCTCGCTCGCGGACTAAAGCCACGGAGTTTAGTTTTAGTTAGAACATCGACAGGGTGTATTCATCTTGTAACGAAAACCACTCGTTTACCTTCGGGACTCTGATACACCTACGAGGAGCCTGTTTAACCATTTAAAGCCTGGCTATTACTGTATGTACCGTTGTGCTTAAAACCACAGTCCTGCATTTTGCCCACACGGCGTATTTATGTATTCCATATGATTCTAACTTGAGATGGCCGGGGCATGTAGCACGTATGGGGGGAGGAGACTTGTATATAGGGTTTTGGTGAAGAAACCTGAGGGAAAGAAACCACTGGAAGACCCAGGCGTAGATGGGAGGATAATATTAAGATGGATCTTCAGGAAGTGGGATGTGGGGGCATGGACTGGATCGATCTGGCTCAGGACAGGGACAGGTGGTGGGCACTTGTGAATGCGGTAATGAACCTTCAGTCTCTATTAAGTGCGGGGAGTTTTTTGACTATCCGAAAACCGGTTAGATTCTCAAGAGGGACTCTGCTGCATGGAGCAAGTAAGTAATATGATTCTAACAATACAACAAACAGCGAGTATTTCCTTACAAACAATTCATTGATTGATATTTATAATGCGAGCACACTGGGTTCTCTGTGAGGTAAACATGAATTTTCGAACATGACGTAGAATGAGTTTGGTCTTCAGTGGGTTGATACTGTGTGAAGCACCTTAGTGTTTTACGTATTAGAACTACACAGCATTCGCCTCCTTGTCGTAACAGTAACATGCGCAAGATGACTGAGGTGAATGCTGGCAAGCACGCAGGATAATTGTCCGGCATAAGCCGGTCACGTGATACCATGGTATTCATGTCACTGGTATAAGTAATCCGTAACTAACGGGTAACCGCAGCGCGATAAAAAAAAAGTGCAGCAAAGTGTATAAATTACATCATGTAACATATTTTACGAGGGTATATTGTGCGAATATTTTGCTTGTAGCACACAAAGTGTAGCAGTAGTGGTTTGGCACGCTAATGAGTTTCGCGGAACATCAGAGTAACAAGAGGTGATTAAAAACACATGAATGGTGTTTTCTGTTATAGGGATTGGAATAACTAGTCAGTGTTTGAAATGGTAAAAATAATTTTGATTTCGGAGGTACAGAGAGAGGTTGGAGTCTGGATGGATGTGTATGGCTGTCTCAGAAAATACTGTAATACAAGGATACGAGAATATTTCTGTGGAAATGTCTTGCATAATAACATCAAGAACATTTCTTTGGAAATAAATTTTACAGTGACCAGAAATTTGTCACTTGACATTGCAGCATTTCGCGGTGGCGATGTTTAGCTAAGTCGCTGTAGCATTACAGTACATCTATTTGTGACTCTTTATGCTGCTCTTTAGACGCAATCAAAATTCAGTCCCACGGTTTTCGAGGACCATTCAAGTTATCATTTGCGCATAACTGACTTTTATGACAGTAAGAACTACCTTTTTTTTGCTTTAAACTCTCGCTATCTGTTGGAATGACATCAGGCTTCGGTTGTGTGAATTTTATTTTTACCTACGAGTTTTGATGTTCAACACAATGCGCGCGCACACAAACACACAAGTGAACGTGTGTGTTTGTTATGTACAGATTGGCCCAGAATTCACTGTACCATTACTATGTACTGACCAGGGGGTGCTTTATGTACACGTCTTGTGGCGTGGTACATTGCTACGCGGCACACGGGTTGCTCATACAAATCCGAAACCATGAGTGGAGGCAAACTTTGATCGAATAACACCAAGCGGTAAAGTTCAAGATGTTTTACGGACAGAAATAAACCTGAGAAGTTTGGTGACGTGGTAAATGTTATGGTGATGTTCACAAAACACACTCCGGTTAAATTGTGCTTGCGCAATTTTCTTAAGGTTAAAATTCGGTATTTTATTTTGGTCGGAAATCCTGAAATGAAGAAATAACTTGGATTAACCACGAATAGATGGAAGAATTATATTTAACTGATTTTTAAAAGACACGGTGGAAGTAAGGAGCAAGCCTAAGGCTCTGTTAAACAGCACGGTAACCGACTGAGCCACTGTTCATTACATGCAAAGTATCATTCTCTGTGCCTGTTAACAGGAATAACTGGAAGTCGTTTATATATATATATATATGTCTGTGTATTCTTACTCTTTGGAAGCTCAAAATATATGTACTTAATACAGTGTGATTAAAAAAGATGGACTCAATTGAAGAGTAAACGGCGCCTCAACAGACGCCAGACAGTTGGTTGCGGTATTCCAAGTTCTGTGCGTGCTCTACGGGTTGACTTGCGTGGGCTAGGCTCAAAACTCTCTTGAATTCGTCTCACGTTCTCCTCTGATACACGTGGTCGGCCGGAGCTTTTGCCTTTACACAGACAGAGTATTTGCTCAAATTGGTGATTCCAACGACAAATGCTCTTCCTCGTTGGAGGTTGAATGTTGAAAAGAAGACGAAACGCACGCTGCACAGCAGTCGGCGACAAAGTTTTAATGAACTCATGAACGCAAAAAATTTTGTGCTGCATAGTAGCCATTTTTCTCTCAACGGACGCTGCTGCACGGCTGTGCAATAGACAAGCACTCTAGGGATGGAATTTGAAAACGTAGGATCTCCTCTTTCAAATGTTATGTAGCTCATTCACATACCCTATATAGTTCAGGGAATATAGATGTACGAAATTGAGTCCATCTTTTTGAATCACGCTGTATTTAAAGGGGGTTTCTTCCTCATTGACAGTGCACCGCACCTTCATTATAAAGATGTACAATACTGCTGTTGACAGAATCAGTCGCTGTTTCTGTTTAGAATCTTACGAAATCCATAAGTAAAATCCGTTGTTCGGATGAAGAGTTTCTTAATACTGAAGGTGGTTATAGACCTACATGTACGCACCGGCATCTTCAATTTGAAGGGTCAGTGTCGACACCATATGGAGGTCAGACAATTTTACCGTTCGGCTGCTTTAATCCTGGGATCAGAACCTGTCTGTATCTGTCGGATTGTAGACAGGGTGTGCCCCAGTGTTTGTCTGAATTTGGCAGCGAGGAGACCAAAAACAGATGAAAAAATGAGATCGTAATACGAATACTATTAAACAAGATGTTGAATTACTGTAGCCGTTGATTATATACCACGTAATCCTACAAATGCAATTCGTGGTACAACACACGACATTCATCAACTCCTGCATGTTTCGACACCGAGATGCCATTTTCAGGGAGTTATTACAACAAAGCTGTACATGCCAACTTGCCAATATATTGGCAGGTTGGCATGTACTTGTAGGAGTTTATGTGTGTCATGTGTGTTTTATTACGAAGTGCATTTGTTTGATAATATACTGATCGTAAGAACATGCACAGTATGAATAGCATAAAATTTACTATATCCAAGTTCGTGTAAGAGGATTATGGCTCATTATGAATTCAGTTTAATGCGTCCTGTATCTTTACATACCACTCATAGTTTAGGATATTCTGTGATATTAATTAATTAACAAAACATAGCGAATTTCGCGAACGCTACAGGGGCTTTTATACATTGCACGCTGCATTATTTGCTGGATTAGTGGCTGTAAGGAAGGAGGTTACTGGGTGAATTTGGAAGAATCTTGTCTGGAATGCGTCTAGAGACCTCAGTGCAAATAAAGTAGTTACAACGAATACTATCTTCTGGAATTTGATGCCATGTAATCTGGTTGGACTTTATCGACATTTCGTAAAAACCCGAAAGCTCTGCCTTAAGGACACTATTTTGATACGAATATTAAGTCAGTAGTATTTTCGAAAAAATGTGTAAATTTTTGCCAGGTTAGACGGCCCCATATTCGAGAAGATTCTGCGTGTTTGTTGTAGTCACCACCATGACAACTCCAGATCTCACACAGTTACGATAACTGAGATCCGGGTCTGATTCCGAGGTCATGTCACTGAGTAGAAAGACCCGTTTCTTCTTGTGTTGTGTTTAATCTGGTGATGTATCCGAAAGACATATTGTACGGTATAAATTACAGACTGTATAATGATAATTAATGATTTACATTAAAATGAAGAACATATATAAAGGAACCAGAACCAAGAGAAGTGCAATTATCCTAATTATCCTGAAGTTACCTGACATGCAGATCTGCCAACAACAGTAACCCGACATTACCACGTCCGTTCTGTTACTGCAGCCTTTCATAGTGCGACTCCACTGTGAAGACAGCAGAAGAGATTAATGTTTGCCACTTCTCATAGACAGTAAGCTTTGAAATCGGTGTGCAAACTAATTGGCACGCGCTAGTAATTAAGAAGGTGGTTCCGACCGATGGACTGAACAATCGACACCAACGCCCACAGTAAGGCAGAACGCAGTGCCCAAAAGAAAGCGTGAGCCCGGCAGATCTGTAGTAGGAAAATGGACACTTGCGAGATTAACTACATGCAATAATGAAAATCTGTGAAGCTGAGGGAGTCGGTGGAGCCTACTCTGAATCGTGACTAGGCTATGGGCTAGACGGTCCGGCTTTCGAAGCCCGTTAGGGGCAAGAGATTTAGCTCTTCTCCTAAACGCCCAGAAAGGCTGTGAGGCCTACACAGCCTACTATTCGATGGGTACTGGGATTCTTTCCTGGGAGTAAAACGGCCGGTAAGTGAAGTCAAACACTCACCTCCATCTAGTGCCGACGTTAAGAATGAGTGGAGCTATACGTCTATTCCCCCTCTGTGCCATAATGGCGTGGGCAACTTTACCTTTCTTGTAATGCTGCGAAGTGCAGTCAGTAAAGTTACCGGGTTTCAGTCATCGGTGGGGGCAAAGATATGTGAGTTCGCCACGCCTGTCAAGATCATATTAGATGAGTACTGAGAGTAAAGCGGCAGGAGCGCGAAGCTGGTACTGATCTGTGCGTGTTGTTGAGGATGTAATAAACAATAAATTTGCCTCTTTTTCTCCTTTCACTCTTCGTCACATGGTGACTTAAGAAGCAGAGTCAAAATGTTTTCTTCTTTGCTTGGTATACTGAGAAGCTGTTAACAAAGAATGATAAAGTCAATCGAAAATGAGGGAATGAGTTAGATTTCATGGAAAAATTGTAGTAGGATTCTGTAAATATTCAATGTTATATTTAATTGAAGTTTTTTTTTTTTTTTTGGGGGGGGGGTCTAGATTTTTTGTATATGGGCAGATAGATACGCAGACAGAGAGACTGCGTGAGGCAAAGAGCCGCGTTTCTGGAAAATTTGAAACAACAGGAGATCGAATAAAATGTAGATTGGAGATGCTAAGAGAAACGACGAACTGGTATCTGGTATACCAGGAGGAATGGGATGAAGGGTGGCATCGTGAGAGATTATTTAGCGTCTTCGGAGGGATTGAAATGGCTTGGGGCAAATCTAAAGGGTATTCTAGTCTTCTGGATTATGACATCATGTTGATGGGTAAATAATTACCAAGGTTTCGGGGAAGTCTCTTGCCTCCATTTTCAGGGTTCAAGTAGTCCAAGAAGAAGATAAAATGGTTGTCGTTTTTGTTATGTTGATGGATATTCGGTTCTTGTAACAATAGAAAATGTTATGAGCAGCTTGAAACTGTTTAGGGAGGACGTGAATGTTTATTACTACAGCAGTGGCTGAGGTGCATTAGACACAAGTATTTGCTCTTATGCATGTTTTCATGTCTGTACACGAGCCATATGTAATTTGCATTCAAAATATACACGCTGTTACCAACCGGTTATAATGAAGCAGCCTATATACGCAATAAGAAAGTCAGCAAGAACTCTGTGCTCTGAACAAATCAAATATGTAACTTTAAAACAAATGAATGACGAACAGGTCTTTCATGTTCAGCATGCTTAATGGACATGAAGATCTTAAGGTCGGAATTTGTCGTGAATGCTTGTCAGCCCAAAAAAGGACTCAGACCACAGGAGGACTCCGTCTCAACTGTGATGTGTATGGAGTGCTTATGGTCCTTGGTGACTTAACGACACTGTTTCAACTGCATATTTTGTATAAAATCGAATGATTTGGAATCGGTGTTCTTAAACTGTGAGTGGGTAAAGATCTGTTAGGAGATTTTATATATTTCAAGAAACTCTCATTGTATCTGTTAGAAAGATTTCATAATTTATACCCATCGCAAAATATTGTAGGTTGGCCAAATTAAGGAACTGGAAAATGACACTCTGGGAGATCAGAATTGCGTACAAAATGTTAGTTGTTAAACATGGAGAGAATAAACCTGCTGAGACTCCTGGCTTTAGATTGAATATTAATATTAAACTAGGTATTAAATAGTAAAGGGTCTGAGGTTGTTGAATGTCTTCTGCTAACCCCAAGTAAGGTCCAAGCGGGATTTTGTGGTAACGGCAGTGAAACTTCGGGCCCCGTAGAAGAAGAGGAATTATTGATTGGCGGAGCAAGGCTTAGATTCTTAAGACAGATTGTGGGTTTAGTTGCCCGACATTTGTCTGGAGAAACTGAAAAGAATCGTGACGAACCTCTGACAGGATAATTGGTAATCCGGCCGCTACGTTGGTGGCTACCCGTACGAATGCAAGTGTGAAGTACTAGCGACACTGCTGTGTGCTAGGTAGCCAACATGCCTAACCAGAAAGTTTACACCTAAATAAAAATCTACAGTTTTGACCAACAAATGCACACTATTATTAGATTCACAATCGTATTTTTAAAAACGTTAAAGTCACACATGTTTCGGATCCTACTGGTTCATTATAGGGAGTACATTTTTAAAGTGGTAAATTTGTTTTGCCTGTTGGGCATTAATCAGTTAGCTGGGTACTCAAGCTCGTAAAACGAACTTTTTTTCCTTAGAAGTTTAACCATTTTTTGCTCTATTTGTGGCGAACATTCCTATGAGATCATCTATTCACCTGGACCTACTTTCTAACAGTAATTTAGTACACGTAATTAACTGCCTTGAAACAATTTGTGCTATATTGAACGTATTGACCATCTCCCTCTTAATTATCAGCCGGAACTGCCACAAGTTGAAGCCAAATTTTGTACCTAGCAGTTCGAGGAAGCACTTTCTTTCACTTTCCTGTATTGTAGATCATTATTTCTCCAGGCATGATCCTGTGGCTAATGACGATTGGTAGGCGACTGATTGGGAATCAGAGCCGCTCCGGATTTGATGGCGCAGGAGAAATTTTCTGATCCCAATTGTTCGTACCCTATTAGAATTTTTCTACGAACCATAGTAACGAAGTGAACTGATACAGGGCTAGGTATATACGAGGGATATACCACATTTGAAGTTTGGTAGAGCACTATGTTGTCCTCGCTTGGTCCTTGTCGTTGGCCTGTATCAACAGGCAAGTTTTACCAATAAATATGTACTTGTGTTAAAACAGCTCCCAGTCGCCTGCTTGCAAGCCGTTATCTACTCATCTCATTACACGGCTTGACGTAACTTGTACCGTTGAAATACCATATCTTAAGTGCAAAATTCAAAATCTGTTATGTGTACTATATATATGTGTATATATAGAGTGGGCCGAGTAGCTCAGTCGGTATAGCGACTGGCTATGGACTGGAGGGTCCAGGGATCGAATCCCGATGGAGGCGAGATTTTCCACACCTGTCCAGACCGGCCGTGGGGCCCACCCAGCCTCGTGTACAATGGGCACCGGGTATTTCCCGGGGATAAAGAACGGCCGGGGCGTGACGCTTCTAGTGCCGTGGTCAAGAAAGTGTAGAGCTATACCCCTGTTCCCCGCATGGGCCGTACGGCCTGTACAGAACCTCAGTGTCTGTACAATGGTGCACTTTACCTTTACCTTATATATGTGTGTATACACACACACACACATATATGTACGAATATATATATATATATATATATATATATATATAAATGACCAGTTCCAGTGGCCGCGCGGCCTAAAGCGTGGGTATTCGACCGCTCGCCTGGTGGGATTGAGGGTTCAAATCCCCCGCCGGGGGCGTGGATGTATGTCTGTTGTGAGTGTTGTGTGTTGTCAGGTAGAGGTCTCTGCGACGATCCGATCACTCGTCCAGAGGAGTCCCACCGACTGTGGTGTGTCGTTGTGTGTGATCTAGAAACCTCAAGAATGAAGAGGTCCTGGCCCGCTTTGGGCCGCAGCGCCACAGGAAAAAAATGCATATAAATACAAAGGCTCGTACTATTGCTTGGTTGCTTGCGCGCGCGCACGCGCGTTTGTGTGTTGTTATTCGTAAAACGTGTTTTCCAGCCCATTTTCTGGTTGGCCAAAACACTGTGCCAGCAGGATCGGTAGATTAAATATCACTAAAAACAAACCACACGATTCTTAATTAGTTCCTTATGTCTGTCCAATAGCCTGTGTAACTAAGATGAACCCGTACGATATCTTGTAACTTCATTTTCAGTTATCCAAATAGTCAATTTGTAAAGATTCCACAGAAAATATGTGCATAGAATCTTGTTCCCATCCTTCCTAACCACATATCCAGCCCGTGAATCTCCTCATATTTCACTGTTCTGACACTACCAGGTCTCCTGTAGAACAGAGATTGCTTTTCATAGCCGGAATGAGCACTTCAAGAAAGCAGAATCGTCTGTCGATATGCAGCGCAGGTATCACCCTCTCTGCGGCCAGCAATCTGGCGAAAAAAGTGACGATGTTTATGAATCATAGCAAGAATATGGCGAGAATTTTAAGCGTCTTAAAGACTCGGAAGAAACTAGACAAAACACAGTGTATACCTAAGTGGAAGCGCGGGGCATCAGTCATGTTGTGCAGAATGCGGGAACAAACGGATCACATCTGTCAGGATGCCTCAGTGTCTTGACTCGCTGCCCAAGGAAAATTTCCCGTTAGTGTTCGTGCTGTGAAAGACGAGGCAGGCTTCTTAGTGGAGCGGTAATTAAAACAGCATCGCGGTATGCGTGCGATACATTGTGGAAGGGGAAGCCTGTATCCTGTACAGCGAAATACTTATCTTCGTCCATTTTATTTTTGAGAACGTATTTCGAAAATAAACTATTCATAGAGGTCGTCCATTGTGTTTTATTGTTTTTTAACTTTAGAACCATTGGCCTAGTCTTATACCAGAGATTTCAATTGCACAGTACACGCAGTAGCTTCAAAAAGTTCTCGGAATTCACTGGTATAACTTACAGGGATTGCTGCTTGAAGGAAGTTTCTGTCTCATAAGTTGACATTGATACCCTTCGTCGCGTTAGGGATGCGGTCAGAAGGAAATACACCGAAAAATGGGGAACCAACAGTTGGTTTCTCCTTTGTGACAATGCTGCAGCATACCGGCTGGTTTTGGTCAAACATTTCTTAGCCAATAACGATGTGACGGCACTGGAACCTCTCCCATACTCTCCTAACCTGGTTTAAGTTGATTTTTACCTGCTTCCTCGATAAAATCAGTAGTGGAGGGAAGGCGCTTTTGTGATGCTACTGACGTCATTAAGACTGCGGCGGGAGAGCTGAAAAGTCTTTTACAAAATGGCTTCCAGCAATGTTTCCAACACCTATACAGTCGCTGGCAGAATTGTATCGTTGCACGAGGAGTCTATTTTGAAGGAAATGTTGCTTAACCCTTTGATGCCTAATGACGACTATAGTGATCGTACCGCACCGCTAACCTCTAAACGTTGCATTTCATGTATTAATTCAACACATATAGGTACTGAATATTTTAAACATGGTATATACTCTCCGTTTTTTCCTCTTCAGAATGCAGTTTGTTTCATAAATCTAACATATTTGGTTCCTGTATTATTCACATTTTATATAGAGAGTGTGCTAAAATTAAAAAAAAAAATAATTCCGGCGCCAAAAGGTTAAAATGATTGTATTCTATTTTTCAGAAATAAAGCGATTCCGGAAACATTTTGAAGCTACCAGATATTTTTATAGGTAGAAGAAGCGTTTATTTAATGCATGTATGCATTGATTCATGTATTTAGTCTCATTCTGTTTGGTGACTAAGCTACGCGCCAGGCGATCAGGGAGCTGGGTTTCGATTACCTCTTAGGGGCAGAGGGCTTTCTCGTCTCCAAAACCTCCCGACCGAACATGGAGCATACCCAGCGTCCCAGCCAAAGTTTGCCGTTCGCTCTTTCCCGTAAGTAAAGTGGCCGGAGCGTGTGAAGTTGACCACGCATTTCCGTCTGGTGCAGAAGTTAAGAATACGTGGTGCTATACCTCCATTCACCCGTACACCTTTATGGCGTGATGCATAAATATAGAATCACCTTTATCTTATTACTGGTTTATCAAACACTGTTGCCAGTAGCTCATTCTACATAGGGCCGAATGTAAGGTTCGGCAATGAAAGTTTGTGGAAAGAAGTGGTCATGAACTAATTTTGGTTAATAATACCATTTAGTGACTTGTCTAGAAGGACTGGGAATCACAATAAACACCCTCTGGCAGGACAACCGCTTTCAGATAAATATTTTTTAAAACGAACTCTACCGAAGACGAAGCAGTATTCCTAGACTAACAACCGTGATGTAAAATTAGTGCACAGCGAATATGACATTAAATAGGAAGAGAAAAATCTCTTGTTTGTGTTGTTAAATATTCACTTTGATAGAACATGTTTAACTACGAACTGGCCTTAACGCTGACTACACTTTTTGTCCTATCAGCTTTTTTACGACGAAACCCAAAAAAACAGCGATAATTTTTGTAAAGTTTTTTAACTCTGAACCTATGACACTATTTTGATGTTTTGCTGACCGTGCATCTCAGTATAATCTTAGCAATTGACCAACTTAATGCACAAATTCTTGGTTTATAATAAGTTTATTATATTTATCTACAGGTTACGAGCACTATGTGCTCATCATAAGGGGTCAAATTGTATTATACAGCGTCTGGTATCATCACACTTGTAGGTGGCCGTCCGGTGCACAGGTCGAGAGGGGACTCTTGAGTCCTCTCTCAACCTGCGCACCGGACGGCCACCTACAAGTGTGACTATACCAGATGTTGTATAATACACTTTGACCTCCTGATGGTGAGCACAACAGTGCTCGTAACTTGTAGAGGATTATAATAAACTTATTATAAAACAAGAATTTGTGCATTAAGTTGGTCAATTGCTAAGCTAAGTCTACGATACTATGTCATTCGTCATATCATTTGAAAAACACTCCCAACAATTATAATATCTTAGGAACATTTACGTATATCTGTAACTTTTAACGTCCCTTTTTCAAAATGTAATTTAACGACGCTGTCAGTTGCCAATATAGCGTCGGTGATTGACGAATGACTGAGTATGGAGCGTAGGTCGAATGATAGTGACAGCGGAAGGTCGAAGTTCTTCGAGTAAATCCTATTCCAGTACCACTTTGTCCACCACAAATCCACATAGACTGGCCTGGGATCGCACCCGTGAGAGGACGGAGACAAACCGCCAGAACTGTTGCATGACAAACTTCTCTTCAAATACCAGTCTACATTCAAAACTGTTGGACCCGATACTGAATGGTACCCATATACCATTCAAAGCTACAAAGTTTGCTGGCATCGACTGTCGCGTGCAAGTAAGTAGCCTCCGTATTAGTCTTCTTTGCTAGTTTTGAGGCTTTCGCACCGATGTAGCTGGGGATTTCATTCTGCTAGGATATTTCGAAGCTTTAAGGTAAAGAAAGTATATTGCATGACTTCTGCCTTCCGACGCGGTACATATGACGTCTTCGCTCTACTGGCATGCTACGCAGCTTTGATTGGTAGTTAGGTACCGAAGTTTCGGGACACCTATGTGTCCAATCTTCAAGGGTCAAGCAGTCCAGTCTTCTTGGACTGAACTCTACGTGATTGGTGTACTTATACCTTATTTTACTGTCCAGTAGACAAGCGGTGGAACTATTTTTTGTTCTGGTCAGTAATATTCCATTCTTGCGTAAAATGCCTCGGTCATATATTTGTGTATATAAACACGCATACAAATATAATACATGTGTGTCTTTGGCGTATCTTACTTTCTGCTAGTCATTCATACGTACAAGTACACTTGTGAAGTTTAAATACGAGCCAATATAAAATAAGGATAATTTTTTCTACTGGTCTTTCTATTTCGTCGGATGTTACGCTGAGTGCGAATGAGCTGGTATATATGCGTGTGGTGTTACAAAACGAGCATGTAATTTACAGAGATTAAGAGGTTGTTTGAAGCCTTTAATGCTGAAGTGATTCATACAGTTGTACTTTAAAATATACCTTGTGGCCTCTTTGCCATGTGAAACGTCTTAATATTTAAAGAATAAAGTTAGTGTTTGTTCTTAGTGCTTGAACTTTCCGATTTTTTTTTTTTGCACGAAAATATAAAGGTAGAAGTAGTTACCCCGCGACATGCCTGTGCTGGCACAGAGGTTAGCTAGAGGTAAAGCTCCTGCCCATTCGCAAACTGGCACTAGAAGGAGGTTAGTGTTCAGCACGACGCTCCGGCCACTGTACCACGAGAAATACTCGGTACCCATTGTACAGAATTCTGGTACTAAATTACATGCACAACAAATTGTAACATTTATATCGATCGTATTTATTCTTGTTCTTATGTCCAAAATCCACAGTATGGTGTTAGTAAATTACTGTAGATGCTTCATAAATACACCATAACGCTCTTATAGGCTTGCATGCAGCAGCAGTGTTGAAGGGGGTGGTGTCTTATGGAAGAACTGAGAAACAAGTTCGAATTATGGGAACATTGTAATTAAAATGTAGGTATTGTAACAATAATTACACTTCAGCACACAGACTAACATATTGACTTTACTTAACTAAGTAGTTGTTAGTAACATGGCCGTACATCGAACATGTCATCGGGCGAGGGAATATTAAATTCGCGCAAGGTTAGTTGGCAACATTTACACGATTGTTATGGCATATGAAATGTACAGCCTTTCTCCCGCGAAAATGTCGGACACCCCAAGAACCGTAATGCCGCGTGCTAGATGATGAAGTTCAAAAAGTTGCATTACATCATCCATATCGACGTTTTCTGAAGAGACTTACCAAAGAAGGTGAAGTGTAATTTGTACCGGCTTTGAAAATCTGGTTCCGTAACTGTGAATCCCGGTTGTGATCCGTTATATCGAGCGGCTGACTTAACACCGACAGAATACAAGACCACTCACCGGTCTGGGGAGGAGCCAGGGGCACGTATATGCACTGGTAATATAGGGTACCATCTGATTGGCAGCTCGAGTTCACATGTGATTGCACTATTAACTGTGCGGTGTGCTCTCGTAACGAAAGAAGAAAGCAGTACGTAGAGAAGGAGAGAATAAGGGGCATAAATACACGATCTGAGGAAAGTGGTGCAACAGACGAAACTGACACCATGGAGCCGAGTCCTGGAGGAGGTGGTCCGGTCTGTTGTGGGACTCCAAAATATAATTGTGTTCTTCACAAAATCCTGTCTCGAGTCAACGTCTCAACCAAATCAATCAATCACACAACCCCACGTCCTCTTAACACCATTTAAATATCACCTCCCATCAAGACACTGTTATTCAAAGCGGTCTCTTTACATGTGGGATTTCGATCGAAATGTTTTATGTCTTTCTCACGTCTGCTGTGCATGCTGAAGTCTCACAAAGTAAGGTGAAGTGAAAAACCACACTTTTCTGACATACACAACACATTTCTTTCTTTTTTTTTTCTTGTGGCGCTTCGACCCGATTCCGGGTCATGGCCTACCCTTACGGGGCTTTACGATAGCACTCAGACACACCACACTCCGTAGATCTGCTCTGGACGAGTGATCAGCCCGACGCAGAGACCTCTACCTGACAACACACGACACTCACAAGAGACGGACATCCGTGCCTCCGGCGAGATTTGAACCCGCAATCCCAGAAAGCGAGCGGCCGCAGACCCACGCCTTAGATCGCGCGGCTACTGGGATAACCACACACAGTATATGTGCATATATAATTCATGCATTGAAGGATGACCTCAGTAACTAAAATTATATTATGTATGACGGAATAATTGCGAAATACTGAATTGGAAAGAATGCGCGGTGTTCTGATTTCAGGGAGGCCGAGATCCCAGCATTTACCTGGAGGAATTAAGGATTGAGGGAAAACGCAATGGTGGTGCAGGCAGGAGAGCTGCTCTGTAGGCCGAGAATTACATCCGAAACATCTGGAATTCGGGGTAGGTGTCCTGGACACTAAACATCAACAATCGATAGAACGTGGAGCTTCGTCTAACGAAGAACAGCATATTTTGTAATAACGACTTTTATCTGTCAAGTAATGAATTTTAGTGAGAGAGAGTGAGTGAGTGTTACTTGCGGGCCTTTTTCTTTATACTGTTACTTTGCTTTGTTTCTAATAAATCTTCTTATATTACACTTAATTGGTACAAAGAAGGTCGCCGTCCGTCCATAGCAGACAGTCGTTTTACTGCTTTGCGGTAATTGACACTGCTTTTTAAAAAGGAGCTAGCTGTCTGCCATTGAAACGCCGCTGGTGCTTTTAATTGGGACACTCGGTGGCGCAATTGTTTGAGGCACTGCTCTACAAGCCGGAACGTCGCGGGTTCGATTTCCGTTATTGTCATTGGGATTTTTCTTTGACATTATCCTCCTGGCTGCATAAATGAGTACCTGGAGTATTTCCTGGGGGGTAAAGTTGGCCGGTACGTGGGTCTGAGAACCTTATGATCTTCATGTGCCGAATGTCTCGAATTCTGGGAGCCTCAACCTCCTAGAACCCTCTGGGCATGTAAAAAGCCTGTTGAATGCTTTTAACTGAATTACTGAGAATTTGTTTGTAAAAAAATATACCCAGTAGTACAGGTATATTGCTCGGTTACATGTTATAGAAACAATATACATTCTGTGAAAGACTGACTTGTACAATGGTCAGCTCTCGATAGGGTAAAATTGTAATTACCTGCGAGTTATGAAACAATTCGAACACTAACAGAATCAAGTCCAGTTTGGTCGATTCGAATAAGATTTTCCAGAGAAGCTGCAGAGGCAGACCCATTTATTTTGCATATAGAGTTCCAATATAATTTCTGTCATGCTGCTAGAGACAATTCGAGATCGAAGCTGAGGTTCAGACCTCACAGCGTTTTAGTGAGACGACCTACTCGAATCGACTTGACAAGCATGCACGAGCGCGCGCGCGAACACACACACACACACACTTACACATTCGCGCAAGCACACAAAATGTTTAATTATAATATAGAAATCAGAGGTCAGTGTATTCTCGATTATTCGTGCGCGGATTATCCGGTTTGCGGATTAACCGTGCAAGATGGTAAGTTGCTTATTACCAACGACGAAGGTGGGGAATAACGTGAGTTTGCTCGAACAAAATCCTCCGTACAAACAAAAATCACGGACTGTTTACCTAATCAACAACCATAAGCTATGCACTTGTTATGTCTATAATAAACAAATTATAGAATTATTTTTTGCTCGTGGCTCAGTGCAGTACCTATTTTGTATTATCCGTGCTTATCAATTATCCTTGCACCCGCACCGCACCACTACCCCGGATAATTGAGCTTGCACTATATATGTGTAGACACAACGTTCTGTTAGTTGTTCTAAACATTAATTTCAGAATTCGCCCATTTTCTATTATTATTATTATTATTATTATCATCATCATCGTCATCTCCTTTATGCAGGGCATTTATACTTATATTCCTAAGACAAACTGTGTCCCTAAGGAATACAGTGTTGCAGCTATTCTGTTGGTGCTTATATCGTTAGTTTCAGTGTTGAATCTATTGTACTTTTACATTAGTACTTTCCGAAGTATGTGTGCAGTGCCCAATATGGCTGTTTTCTGGAGTTCCTTAACTACATGGTTTCCTGGTATGTTGCCCACGTATTTTCTGAATGACATTATTTATTATTATTATTTTTATTATTATTACGTTACCCATTTGTACCTTGCCCACGATCACGTTTGTTATCACCCTTCCTATTTTACAGGTTGCTTAAAATGCGTCACAACCGCTGTCTTCTTCTTCTTCTTCTTCATTCTTTCTCATTAGCTCGTCACATTGACTGTTCCTTACCTGTTCGACTGAGAACTGTCTTTAAGGAAAGTAAGAAAGACGTCAGTTATATAAGCTATTTAAATACAAAATTAACGTAAATTCTGTACTAAAATAGTTTTCATAATTGTTCAAACCAACGTTACATATAATAAAAATAAGGTAAAGAAAGAAAAATTAATTAATAACGTCTATTATTAGCAGTAATACGAACATCTTACAAAGAATTTTATTTTTAAGCAGTAAAATAGATGAATTTAAGGGGTTGTTTAATCTCTAGCCATCTTCCAATGAAGTAAAATAAGCAGCGTACAATGAGAATTGGTTTATCAGATGATTTGAAAATGAAGTGCATGAATCAAAAGATGAGTGACGCACTCTATATATTTTGAAAATATGATAGTTCTAGATGGAGAGAGAAATTTTATAATAAAGAGCAAATATTTGTGTCTCCTAAACAGGCGTAATTTAGAGATTTTTTGATACAATAATGTCGCGGAGAATATATTTCAAATTGTATTCCTACAGTATTGTATAAACGCGAGATTAAATAGCCTAGAATTAAGACATAGGATGGAACACAAAAGAACATAAATCAGTTATTTAGATTGGAGTGAGTGAGAGAGAGAGAGAGAGAGAGAATACTTTGTGTGTGAGGAAATTAGGGTACATTGACTGGCTGTGTGGATCCGAAGAAGGAGTTTGATTCTCCAGTCCTGCAGGGACTCTTCCACTGGTTCTTGCATCAGCAATGGTTATTGGGGGACCTCTCTTGGGAGGAAAATTGGTCTCAGCGTGAAGCTTACCTCGCACTTCTGTCTTGTACCTAAGTTAAAATGCGTACTGTATATGCAACCATAGTGTGTTTTGTTTATACCCAGATTAGTTTAACCCTGTGTTACCTCACTACATACAAGATTATTTCGATATATCCCACATGTCAATGACTGTCAACATTGTATGATTCACAGCCCGGTAAGACTACAGTTTATTGTCGACGGCCGATATTGCGTTTGTTTCATGAGAAGCCTGTAAATGAACTTACGATCGAATAAAATGATAACCACAATGTCCATTTATGTTTATTTGGGCCACAATATAAAAATTGACGCTTATTTGTTGCGTTAAAATTAAATGATTGTCACAATCACTAATAAGAAACAGCGTTAATTGAAACTTATGTAGGAATGCGGGTCACATGAAATATTTACCAAACGTGATCTGTTTTTCAAGAACCCACTGTCGGTAACACGGTACTACCACCTCGTTTCTGATGGATGTTTAAATGTGCATCAGAACCTGGCATCTTCTACAAAACTGCATATCGCAAGCATTAAAAGTCGCGGGATTCAAGGAGGAAAGTAAAATCTGATGATGCTATACGCCCGTTCTTTGGCGTACAGGTAAACGGTAATGACAGGAAGGGAAGGATGTCCACTGTGCTTTAACCAGTGCCTCCTTATACATGTATATGTGTGTGTGTATGTGTGTGTGTGTATGTGTGTGTGTGTGTGTGTGTGTGTGTGTGTGTGTGAAATTTTACTCAAGAACAGGCCATGAAGGCACATAGAGAGAGTAGATATACAGCTGTACTCTTTATTTAACTTTGGCGCTAGATGAGGGTGGGAGATGATGCCAATTCCAGGCCACTTTCCCGCCGGGAAAGAGACCCTGTACCCATTTGTACAGGAGGCTGGGTGGGCCACAGGGCCGGTCAGGACGGGTGCGGAAAATGTGTAAATGTGTATGTCTATATGTGTGCAATGCTAACTAGAATTTTTGAAACACAATAAACTGAGCCAAGGACCAGCAGTAGTTGCTGGACCATTCGCTCAATAAAACATATGAACAGAACAGGTGACGACAAATGACCAAGGGTGGTGTCTGATTGTAGACCTAGCGGTCGGAGAATAAAAGAGGCACAAAGCGAGGAGATGACAGGCATTAATATTGCATAAGGCGACGCCCAACGAAACAATAGGAGCCTGAATAGCCCAGTCGGTATTGTGACTAGACTAGTGGTTGGGCGACCGAGGAATTGTAGTTCGATTCGATTCCGGGTAGGGGCAAGAGATTTTTGTCTTCTCCACAGGGCCCAGATCGATATTGCGTTCTGTCTTGTCTCCTATTAAATGGGTGCAGAAGGCTCTGTCCCTTTGGGGAAAAGCGGCGAGAGAGTGACACTGCCCTCTCTTCTCCAACTAATGCAGAAGTTAAGACTCTGTGGAGCTATATCTCCAATCTTGATTTGAGATGCCCCGTTGTGTTTACGATGTAAGGGCCATATGTAAACAAACACCAGTCTGATACAACCTTATTAATGAAACCAATTGCTTTGTTTCATTTCGTAGCTACACGTTTCGGCTTAAAGACAAGCCATCATCAGGTCAACTGTAAAAAAAGAACACGCAGAATTTTATTCACAGATGTAGTGTAGTGTTTTAGAAAAGTGTTGAGATCTCAACATTCGGGGCAGTATCTTTGGTCTTCCAGCTGGGTGTCCGAAAATATAAAGCTCTAAATATAGAGAATTGTAATTTTGTCTCTTGTTTTGTATGGGTGTGAAGCTTGGTCTCTCAAATAGTGGGAGGGACGTGGGCTGAGCATGTTCGAGAATAGGGTGCTGAGGGTGATATTTGGGCCTAAGAGAGACAAAGTAATGGAGTAGTGGAGAAGACTACAAAAAGAAGAGCTTCATAATCTGTACTCCTTACGAAATATTATTTGGGTGATCAAATAAAGACTGAGATGGGCGGAGCATGTGGCACGTATGGAGGCAGGAGAGGTGCATACAGGGTTTTTGGTGATGTAGAGAGACCACTTGAAAGACCTATGGTAGGTGGGAGGATATTATTAAAATGGATCTTCAAGAGGTGGAATGGGGAGACATGGACTTGGTTGCCCTGGCTGTGGGTAGAGACAGGTGGCGGGTGCTTGTAAATACAGTAATGAACCTTCGGAATCCGTACAGTTTAGGGAATTTATTGATTAAGTGACGACCTGTTAACTTAATCAGGAAGGACTCTGCTCTGTGGAGTTCAGCTGGTTGAGATCGCAACCCTCTCACGAACTCTATCCCCATACTTAGAATTGGTCCAGTTTGTTCTATTTTATTGCTTTGGGTAGGAGTTTAAATTTAAAACACTCGTTTTATTGCGTGGAAACTGTAGCGTTTTCTGAATTACAAGTTATAATCGGAGGATAGCGCTCACAAATAAGAGTACAGGAATGTTCGACCACAGTTCAATATTGTTAGGTGTTTATTCCCAAACTTCAGATCTAAGTAGAAAAACTTCACTTTTAACATGAAGAGACATGCAATGGTAAGTGTAATAAAGTTAAACAGTGATGTTTCAGAAGCCTTGTGTGTGTGTGTGTTTTTGTGTGTGCATGTATGTATGAATGTAACAGATCTTCGTCCTCACTTTTTCCTCTGTATAAACGAAGTTCCAGTAGATTTAAAATTGAAGATTGAATTCTTCTTGGGTGTTACTCCGTGTTAACAGTTACATAATTGACGAAGATTTGTAGGAACGTACCGTCGTCATGTTAAAGATCTATCAGTCCGACCCTGAAGAGGAAGGAGTTATTCTCCTTCGAACTCTTTACCAGTTGGCAATGCGTAACAACCTGCAGCCCTTGAATCTTCTTGAGCAAATTCATACCATTGTGGTTATTAAATCGCCTTCTGTAGTTATCGGACCAATACACCAGCATAAATGTTCTGATAGTAATTTATTTCTCATACAAGCGACATGTTTCGACGGACAGTCTCTTCCGTCATCAGGCGATATTGCAAAAATATAAACTATTTGTAACAGAGAGGACTCTTCCTTAGTTATATGAGTTTTACCTTTTAAGATGGCCGAAATGGCTGGCCGAAACATGCCGCATATATGAGAAATAAATGAATGTCTGAACACTTATGTTGTACTGGTGTGATAACTGTAGAACACGTTGATTTGAAACTTTATGAACACTGCTATGAGAACGTAAAAGTAGCACATCTTAATATCGTCTGCACAGCCACGAGAAGCAAACGGAGAAAATAAGTGCCAGTTTGATGAAATTTTCGTAATAGCTACTGCATTCCATGTCTTAAAACATCGTCTTTTTGTGTGGACGGAAACAACAATAGCTAATGCATATTTCGTCATTTCAGACGCGAGACGAACTGGGCGCAGTGGCTGCAGAGGGCGCGGCATGCTACTACAGCATACTTTGCTAGTAGCCTGTCTCCTACTAAAGGGGGTGAGTATCGAATTATGGCCTTCTGATGCGTGAAACGGTGTTGTTTGGTAGATATACTTTATCTTAATATACTCTCACAGCGAGAACAATGCAGTAGAGGATTAGTCCTAAATTTAAAATTTCCTCTGATCATCCTAACGCATAAATATGGAACGCACTTTTTCTGAGAAACCTTGCTGACAGCCGCATGTCGTATAACAAAATGATAAAAGATATAATTGTAAGAGCAGTTTTGTGTGTTAGCACAAATTATAAGCTATAAGCTAACTATAACGAGTGGTGGATTCGTATGAAGTGAGAATGAGACGCGTCTGTCATTTCAATCCGAGACATGCAGATTCTAGATTATACACGCTCTGAATGCGTCTACGTAAACTGTCAGACGCAAATTTGTGTTTGCGGGATGTAGCCTATCAAAGATTCAACCCGTAGTGATCACATTATAACTGGATATTGTCTCACTTTGTGTTTCTTTTGTCCCCTTGACTCTTCGCTTACTGTTGCGCTTAATTCACATCTTGTCTGGATCTCTTGTCCGCCTTATTCTTAGAACTTCCAAGCTATCAGGTTCGTCATAAATGTAAGCTTGCGGCAGCCAACTGATTCTTTTTGTAGTCTCAGGTAATTCGCGGGTCATAAGCACTTCCGTCCAACCATCTTTTTTTCCGGAACTGTGTTCATGACTGCAAAGAATTTGAACTGTTAGGCGCCTGCTGTTTCACTCCACTTTTTCATCACATCGAATATTTGAATTGCATGATACGAAGCATTATGCACCATAGAAGAGACCAAGTGCAGGCAAATGTTGCCTTCGATGGACCAGTTTAATATTACTGACAAACATAAAGGAATGTTTTCATTTTTGTTCCGTGCAATAGTTTATGATTGTAGACATGGGCCAACTACTTGCACTGTGTTATGTTATTAAAATATTTATTTACATATAATACTTTAAAACATCAGACTTATTTTTTAAAATATGCTAAAACTCCTACATGTTTCGGTCATAACTTGACCATCCTCAGGGAGTATAAAAATTCCTGTAATGAAGTTGCTATTATTTTTCTTCCGGTGGTGTGGTGGCATGCCTGCAGGCATGCCACCACACCACCGGAAGAAAAATAATAGCAACTTCATTACAGGAATTTTTATACTCCCTGAGGATGGTCAAGTTATGACCGAAACATGTAGGAGTTTTAGCATATTTTAAAAAATAAGTCTGATGTTTTAAAGTATTATATGTAAATAAATATTTTAATAACATAACACAGTGCAAGTAGTTGGCCCATGTCTACAATCATAAACTATTGCACGGAACAAAAATGAAAACATTCCTTTATGTTTGTCAGTAATATTAAACTGGTCCATCGAAGGCAACATTTGCCTGCACTTGGTCTCTTCTATGGTGCATAATGCTTCGTATCATGCAATTCAAATATTCGATGTGATGAAAAAGTGGAGTGAAACAGCAGGCGCCTAACAGTTCAAATTCTTTGCAGTCATGAACACAGTTCCGGAAAAAAAGATGGTTGGACGGAAGTGCTTATGACCCGCGAATTACCTGAGACTACAAAAAGAATCAGTTGGCTGCCGCAAGCTTACATTTATGACGAACCTGATAGCTTGGAAGTTCTAAGAATAAGGCGGACAAGAGATCCAGACAAGATGTGAATTAAGCGCAACAGTAAGCGAAGAGTCAAGGGGACAAAAGAAACACAAAGTGAGACAATATCCAGTTATAATGTGATCACTACGGGTTGAATCTTTGATAGGCTACATCCCGCAAACACAAATTTGCGTCTGACAGTTTACGTAGACGCATTCAGAGCGTGTATAATCTAGAATCTGCATGTCTCGGATTGAAATGACAGACGCGTCTCATTCTCACTTCATACGAATCCACCACTCGTTATAGTTAGCTTATAGCTTATAATTTGTGCTAACACACAAAACTGCTCTTACAATTATATCTTTTATCATTTTGTTATACGACATGCGGCTGTCAGCAAGGTTTCTCAGAAAAAGTGCGTTCCATATTTATGCGTTAGGATGATCAGAGGAAATTTTAAATTTAGGACTAATCCTCTACTGCATTGTTCTCGCTGTGAGAGTATATTAAGATAAAGTATATCTACCAAACAACACCGTTTCACGCATCAGAAGGCCATAATTCGATACTCACCCCCTTTAGTAGGAGACAGGCTACTAGCAAAGTATGCTGTAGTAGCATGCCGCGCCCTCTGCAGCCACTGCGCCCAGTTCGTCTCGCGTCTGAAATGACGAAATATGCATTAGCTATTGTTGTTTCCGTCCACACAAAAAGACGATGTTTTAAGACATGGAATGCAGTAGCTATTACGAAAATTTCATCAAACTGGCACTTATTTTCTCCGTTTGCTTCTCGTGGCTGTGCAGACGATATTAAGATGTGCTACTTTTACGTTCTCATAGCAGTGTTCATAAAGTTTCAAATCAACGTGTTCTACAGTTATCACACCAGTACAACATAAGTGTTCAGACATTCATTTATTTCTCATATATGCGGCATGTTTCGGCCAGCCATTTCGGCCATCTTAAAAGGTAAAACTCATATAACTAAGGAAGAGTCCTCTCTGTTACAAATAGTTTATATTTTTGCAATATCGCCTGATGACGGAAGAGACTGTCCGTCGAAACATGTCGCTTGTATGAGAAATAAATTACTATCAGAACATTTATGCTGGTGTATTGGTCCGATAACTACAGAAGGCGATTTAATAACCACAATGGTATGAATTTGCTCAAGAAGATTCAAGGGCTGCAGGTTGTTACGCATTGCCAACTGGTAAAGAGTTCGAAGGAGAATAACTCCTTCCTCTTCAGGGTCGGACTGATAGATCTTTAACATGACGACGGTACGTTCCTACAAATCTTCGTCAATTATGTAACTGTTAACACGGAGTAACACCCAAGAAGAATTCAATCTTCAATTTTAAATCTACTGGAACTTCGTTTATACAGAGGAAAAAGTGAGGACGAAGATCTGTTACATTCATACATACATGCACACACAAAAACACACACACACACAAGGCTTCTGAAACATCACTGTTTAACTTTATTACACTTACCATTGCATGTCTCTTCATGTTAAAAGTGAAGTTTTTCTACTTAGATCTGAAGTTTGGGAATAAACACCTAACAATATTGAACTGTGGTCGAACATTCCTGTACTCTTATTTGTGAGCGCTATCCTCCGATTATAACTTGTAATTCAGAAAACGCTACAGTTTCCACGCAATAAAACGAGTGTTTTAAATTTAAACTCCTACCCAAAGCAATAAAATAGAACAAACTGGACCAATTCTAAGTATGGGGATAGAGTTCGTGAGAGGGTTGCGATCTCAACCAGCTGAACTCCACAGAGCAGAGTCCTTCCTGATTAAGTTAACAGGTCGTCACTTAATCAATAAATTCCCTAAACTGTACGGATTCCGAAGGTTCATTACTGTATTTACAAGCACCCGCCACCTGTCTCTACCCACAGCCAGGGCAACCAAGTCCATGTCTCCCCATTCCACCTCTTGAAGATCCATTTTAATAATATCCTCCCACCTACCATAGGTCTTTCAAGTGGTCTCTCTACATCACCAAAAACCCTGTATGCACCTCTCCTGCCTCCATACGTGCCACATGCTCCGCCCATCTCAGTCTTTATTTGATCACCCAAATAATATTTCGTAAGGAGTACAGATTATGAAGCTCTTCTTTTTGTAGTCTTCTCCACTACTCCATTACTTTGTCTCTCTTAGGCCCAAATATCACCCTCAGCACCCTATTCTCGAACATGCTCAGCCCACGTCCCTCCCACTATTTGAGAGACCAAGCTTCACACCCATACAAAACAAGAGACAAAATTACAATTCTCTATATTTAGAGCTTTATATTTTCGGACACCCAGCTGGAAGACCAAAGATACTGCCCCGAATGTTGAGATCTCAACACTTTTCTAAAACACTACACTACATCTGTGAATAAAATTCTGCGTGTTCTTTTTTTACAGTTGACCTGATGATGGCTTGTCTTTAAGCCGAAACGTGTAGCTACGAAATGAAACAAAGCAATTGGTTTCATTAATAAGGTTGTATCAGACTGGTGTTTGTTTACATATGGCCCTTACATCGTAAACACAACGGGGCATCTCAAATCAAGATTGGAGATATAGCTCCACAGAGTCTTAACTTCTGCATTAGTTGGAGAAGAGAGGGCAGTGTCACTCTCTCGCCGCTTTTCCCCAAAGGGACAGAGCCTTCTGCACCCATTTAATAGGAGACAAGACAGAACGCAATATCGATCTGGGCCCTGTGGAGAAGACAAAAATCTCTTGCCCCTACCCGGAATCGAATCGAACTACAATTCCTCGGTCGCCCAACCACTAGTCTAGTCACAATACCGACTGGGCTATTCAGGCTCCTATTGTTTCGTTGGGCGTCGCCTTATGCAATATTAATGCCTGTCATCTCCTCGCTTTGTGCCTCTTTTATTCTCCGACCGCTAGGTCTACAATCAGACACCACCCTTGGTCATTTGTCGTCACCTGTTCTGTTCATATGTTTTATTGAGCGAATGGTCCAGCAACTACTGCTGGTCCTTGGCTCAGTTTATTGTGTTTCAAAAATTCTAGTTAGCATTGCACACATATAGACATACACATTTACACATTTTCCGCACCCGTCCTGACCGGCCCTGTGGCCCACCCAGCCTCCTGTACAAATGGGTACAGGGTCTCTTTCCCGGCGGGAAAGTGGCCTGGAATTGGCATCATCTCCCACCCTCATCTAGCGCCAAAGTTAAATAAAGAGTACAGCTGTATATCTACTCTCTCTATGTGCCTTCATGGCCTGTTCTTGAGTAAAATTTCACACACACACACACACACACACACACACACACACATACACACACACACATACACACACACATATACATGTATAAGGAGGCACTGGTTAAAGCACAGTGGACATCCTTCCCTTCCTGTCATTACCGTTTACCTGTACGCCAAAGAACGGGCGTATAGCATCATCAGATTTTACTTTCCTCCTTGAATCCCGCGACTTTTAATGCTTGCGATATGCAGTTTTGTAGAAGATGCCAGGTTCTGATGCACATTTAAACATCCATCAGAAACGAGGTGGTAGTACCGTGTTACCGACAGTGGGTTCTTGAAAAACAGATCACGTTTGGTAAATATTTCATGTGACCCGCATTCCTACATAAGTTTCAATTAACGCTGTTTCTTATTAGTGATTGTGACAATCATTTAATTTTAACGCAACAAATAAGCGTCAATTTTTATATTGTGGCCCAAATAAACATAAATGGACATTGTGGTTATCATTTTATTCGATCGTAAGTTCATTTACAGGCTTCTCATGAAACAAACGCAATATCGGCCGTCGACAATAAACTGTAGTCTTACCGGGCTGTGAATCATACAATGTTGACAGTCATTGACATGTGGGATATATCGAAATAATCTTGTATGTAGTGAGGTAACACAGGGTTAAACTAATCTGGGTATAAACAAAACACACTATGGTTGCATATACAGTACGCATTTTAACTTAGGTACAAGACAGAAGTGCGAGGTAAGCTTCACGCTGAGACCAATTTTCCTCCCAAGAGAGGTCCCCCAATAACCATTGCTGATGCAAGAACCAGTGGAAGAGTCCCTGCAGGACTGGAGAATCAAACTCCTTCTTCGGATCCACACAGCCAGTCAATGTACCCTAATTTCCTCACACACAAAGTATTCTCTCTCTCTCTCTCTCTCTCACTCACTCCAATCTAAATAACTGATTTATGTTCTTTTGTGTTCCATCCTATGTCTTAATTCTAGGCTATTTAATCTCGCGTTTATACAATACTGTAGGAATACAATTTGAAATATATTCTCCGCGACATTATTGTATCAAAAAATCTCTAAATTACGCCTGTTTAGGAGACACAAATATTTGCTCTTTATTATAAAATTTCTCTCTCCATCTAGAACTATCATATTTTCAAAATATATAGAGTGCGTCACTCATCTTTTGATTCATGCACTTCATTTTCAAATCATCTGATAAACCAATTCTCATTGTACGCTGCTTATTTTACTTCATTGGAAGATGGCTAGAGATTAAACAACCCCTTAAATTCATCTATTTTACTGCTTAAAAATAAAATTCTTTGTAAGATGTTCGTATTACTGCTAATAATAGACGTTATTAATTAATTTTTCTTTCTTTACCTTATTTTTATTATATGTAACGTTGGTTTGAACAATTATGAAAACTATTTTAGTACAGAATTTACGTTAATTTTGTATTTAAATAGCTTATATAACTGACGTCTTTCTTACTTTCCTTAAAGACAGTTCTCAGTCGAACAGGTAAGGAACAGTCAATGTGACGAGCTAATGAGAAAGAATGAAGAAGAAGAAGAAGAAGACAGCGGTTGTGACGCATTTTAAGCAACCTGTAAAATAGGAAGGGTGATAACAAACGTGATCGTGGGCAAGGTACAAATGGGTAACGTAATAATAATAAAAATAATAATAATAAATAATGTCATTCAGAAAATACGTGGGCAACATACCAGGAAACCATGTAGTTAAGGAACTCCAGAAAACAGCCATATTGGGCACTGCACACATACTTCGGAAAGTACTAATGTAAAAGTACAATAGATTCAACACTGAAACTAACGATATAAGCACCAACAGAATAGCTGCAACACTGTATTCCTTAGGGACACAGTTTGTCTTAGGAATATAAGTATAAATGCCCTGCATAAAGGAGATGACGATGATGATGATAATAATAATAATAATAATAATAGAAAATGGGCGAATTCTGAAATTAATGTTTAGAACAACTAACAGAACGTTGTGTCTACACATATATAGTGCAAGCTCAATTATCCGGGGTAGTGGTGCGGTGCGGGTGCAAGGATAATTGATAAGCACGGATAATACAAAATAGGTACTGCACTGAGCCACGAGCAAAAAATAATTCTATAATTTGTTTATTATAGACATAACAAGTGCATAGCTTATGGTTGTTGATTAGGTAAACAGTCCGTGATTTTTGTTTGTACGGAGGATTTTGTTCGAGCAAACTCACGTTATTCCCCACCTTCGTCGTTGGTAATAAGCAACTTACCATCTTGCACGGTTAATCCGCAAACCGGATAATCCGCGCACGAATAATCGAGAATACACTGACCTCTGATTTCTATATTATAATTAAACATTTTGTGTGCTTGCGCGAATGTGTAAGTGTGTGTGTGTGTGTGTTCGCGCGCGCGCTCGTGCATGCTTGTCAAGTCGATTCGAGTAGGTCGTCTCACTAAAACGCTGTGAGGTCTGAACCTCAGCTTCGATCTCGAATTGTCTCTAGCAGCATGACAGAAATTATATTGGAACTCTATATGCAAAATAAATGGGTCTGCCTCTGCAGCTTCTCTGGAAAATCTTATTCGAATCGACCAAACTGGACTTGATTCTGTTAGTGTTCGAATTGTTTCATAACTCGCAGGTAATTACAATTTTACCCTATCGAGAGCTGACCATTGTACAAGTCAGTCTTTCACAGAATGTATATTGTTTCTATAACATGTAACCGAGCAATATACCTGTACTACTGGGTATATTTTTTTACAAACAAATTCTCAGTAATTCAGTTAAAAGCATTCAACAGGCTTTTTACATGCCCAGAGGGTTCTAGGAGGTTGAGGCTCCCAGAATTCGAGACATTCGGCACATGAAGATCATAAGGTTCTCAGACCCACGTACCGGCCAACTTTACCCCCCAGGAAATACTCCAGGTACTCATTTATGCAGCCAGGAGGATAATGTCAAAGAAAAATCCCAATGACAATAACGGAAATCGAACCCGCGACGTTCCGGCTTGTAGAGCAGTGCCTCAAACAATTGCGCCACCGAGTGTCCCAATTAAAAGCACCAGCGGCGTTTCAATGGCAGACAGCTAGCTCCTTTTTAAAAAGCAGTGTCAATTACCGCAAAGCAGTAAAACGACTGTCTGCTATGGACGGACGGCGACCTTCTTTGTACCAATTAAGTGTAATATAAGAAGATTTATTAGAAACAAAGCAAAGTAACAGTATAAAGAAAAAGGCCCGCAAGTAACACTCACTCACTCTCTCTCACTAAAATTCATTACTTGACAGATAAAAGTCGTTATTACAAAATATGCTGTTCTTCGTTAGACGAAGCTCCACGTTCTATCGATTGTTGATGTTTAGTGTCCAGGACACCTACCCCGAATTCCAGATGTTTCGGATGTAATTCTCGGCCTACAGAGCAGCTCTCCTGCCTGCACCACCATTGCGTTTTCCCTCAATCCTTAATTCCTCCAGGTAAATGCTGGGATCTCGGCCTCCCTGAAATCAGAACACCGCGCATTCTTTCCAATTCAGTATTTCGCAATTATTCCGTCATACATAATATAATTTTAGTTACTGAGGTCATCCTTCAATGCATGAATTATATATGCACATATACTGTGTGTGGTTATCCCAGTAGCCGCGCGATCTAAGGCGTGGGTCTGCGGCCGCTCGCTTTCTGGGATTGCGGGTTCAAATCTCGCCGGAGGCACGGATGTCCGTCTCTTGTGAGTGTCGTGTGTTGTCAGGTAGAGGTCTCTGCGTCGGGCTGATCACTCGTCCAGAGCAGATCTACGGAGTGTGGTGTGTCTGAGTGCTATCGTAAAGCCCCGTAAGGGTAGGCCATGACCCGGAATCGGGTCGAAGCGCCACAAGAAAAAAAAAAGAAAGAAATGTGTTGTGTATGTCAGAAAAGTGTGGTTTTTCACTTCACCTTACTTTGTGAGACTTCAGCATGCACAGCAGACGTGAGAAAGACATAAAACATTTCGATCGAAATCCCACATGTAAAGAGACCGCTTTGAATAACAGTGTCTTGATGGGAGGTGATATTTAAATGGTGTTAAGAGGACGTGGGGTTGTGTGATTGATTGATTTGGTTGAGACGTTGACTCGAGACAGGATTTTGTGAAGAACACAATTATATTTTGGAGTCCCACAACAGACCGGACCACCTCCTCCAGGACTCGGCTCCATGGTGTCAGTTTCGTCTGTTGCACCACTTTCCTCAGATCGTGTATTTATGCCCCTTATTCTCTCCTTCTCTACGTACTGCTTTCTTCTTTCGTTACGAGAGCACACCGCACAGTTAATAGTGCAATCACATGTGAACTCGAGCTGCCAATCAGATGGTACCCTATATTACCAGTGCATATACGTGCCCCTGGCTCCTCCCCAGACCGGTGAGTGGTCTTGTATTCTGTCGGTGTTAAGTCAGCCGCTCGATATAACGGATCACAACCGGGATTCACAGTTACGGAACCAGATTTTCAAAGCCGGTACAAATTACACTTCACCTTCTTTGGTAAGTCTCTTCAGAAAACGTCGATATGGATGATGTAATGCAACTTTTTGAACTTCATCATCTAGCACGCGGCATTACGGTTCTTGGGGTGTCCGACATTTTCGCGGGAGAAAGGCTGTACATTTCATATGCCATAACAATCGTGTAAATGTTGCCAACTAACCTTGCGCGAATTTAATATTCCCTCGCCCGATGACATGTTCGATGTACGGCCATGTTACTAACAACTACTTAGTTAAGTAAAGTCAATATGTTAGTCTGTGTGCTGAAGTGTAATTATTGTTACAATACCTACATTTTAATTACAATGTTCCCATAATTCGAACTTGTTTCTCAGTTCTTCCATAAGACACCACCCCCTTCAACACTGCTGCTGCATGCAAGCCTATAAGAGCGTTATGGTGTATTTATGAAGCATCTACAGTAATTTACTAACACCATACTGTGGATTTTGGACATAAGAACAAGAATAAATACGATCGATATAAATGTTACAATTTGTTGTGCATGTAATTTAGTACCAGAATTCTGTACAATGGGTACCGAGTATTTCTCGTGGTACAGTGGCCGGAGCGTCGTGCTGAACACTAACCTCCTTCTAGTGCCAGTTTGCGAATGGGCAGGAGCTTTACCTCTAGCTAACCTCTGTGCCAGCACAGGCATGTCGCGGGGTAACTACTTCTACCTTTATATTTTCGTGCAAAAAAAAAAAATCGGAAAGTTCAAGCACTAAGAACAAACACTAACTTTATTCTTTAAATATTAAGACGTTTCACATGGCAAAGAGGCCACAAGGTATATTTTAAAGTACAACTGTATGAATCACTTCAGCATTAAAGGCTTCAAACAACCTCTTAATCTCTGTAAATTACATGCTCGTTTTGTAACACCACACGCATATATACCAGCTCATTCGCACTCAGCGTAACATCCGACGAAATAGAAAGACCAGTAGAAAAAATTATCCTTATTTTATATTGGCTCGTATTTAAACTTCACAAGTGTACTTGTACGTATGAATGACTAGCAGAAAGTAAGATACGCCAAAGACACACATGTATTATATTTGTATGCGTGTTTATATACACAAATATATGACCGAGGCATTTTACGCAAGAATGGAATATTACTGACCAGAACAAAAAATAGTTCCACCGCTTGTCTACTGGACAGTAAAATAAGGTATAAGTACACCAATCACGTAGAGTTCAGTCCAAGAAGACTGGACTGCTTGACCCTTGAAGATTGGACACATAGGTGTCCCGAAACTTCGGTACCTAACTACCAATCAAAGCTGCGTAGCATGCCAGTAGAGCGAAGACGTCATATGTACCGCGTCGGAAGGCAGAAGTCATGCAATATACTTTCTTTACCTTAAAGCTTCGAAATATCCTAGCAGAATGAAATCCCCAGCTACATCGGTGCGAAAGCCTCAAAACTAGCAAAGAAGACTAATACGGAGGCTACTTACTTGCACGCGACAGTCGATGCCAGCAAACTTTGTAGCTTTGAATGGTATATGGGTACCATTCAGTATCGGGTCCAACAGTTTTGAATGTAGACTGGTATTTGAAGAGAAGTTTGTCATGCAACAGTTCTGGCGGTTTGTCTCCGTCCTCTCACGGGTGCGATCCCAGGCCAGTCTATGTGGATTTGTGGTGGACAAAGTGGTACTGGAATAGGATTTACTCGAAGAACTTCGACCTTCCGCTGTCACTATCATTCGACCTACGCTCCATACTCAGTCATTCGTCAATCACCGACGCTATATTGGCAACTGACAGCGTCGTTAAATTACATTTTGAAAAAGGGACGTTAAAAGTTACAGATATACGTAAATGTTCCTAAGATATTATAATTGTTGGGAGTGTTTTTCAAATGATATGACGAATGACATAGTATCGTAGACTTAGCTTAGCAATTGACCAACTTAATGCACAAATTCTTGTTTTATAATAAGTTTATTATAATCCTCTACAAGTTACGAGCACTGTTGTGCTCACCATCAGGAGGTCAAAGTGTATTATACAACATCTGGTATAGTCACACTTGTAGGTGGCCGTCCGGTGCGCAGGTTGAGAGAGGACTCAAGAGTCCCCTCTCGACCTGTGCACCGGACGGCCACCTACAAGTGTGATGATACCAGACGCTGTATAATACAATTTGACCCCTTATGATGAGCACATAGTGCTCGTAACCTGTAGATAAATATAATAAACTTATTATAAACCAAGAATTTGTGCATTAAGTTGGTCAATTGCTAAGATTATACTGAGATGCACGGTCAGCAAAACATCAAAATAGTGTCATAGGTTCAGAGTTAAAAAACTTTACAAAAATTATCGCTGTTTTTTTGGGTTTCGTCGTAAAAAAGCTGATAGGACAAAAAGTGTAGTCAGCGTTAAGGCCAGTTCGTAGTTAAACATGTTCTATCAAAGTGAATATTTAACAACACAAACAAGAGATTTTTCTCTTCCTATTTAATGTCATATTCGCTGTGCACTAATTTTACATCACGGTTGTTAGTCTAGGAATACTGCTTCGTCTTCGGTAGAGTTCGTTTTAAAAAATATTTATCTGAAAGCGGTTGTCCTGCCAGAGGGTGTTTATTGTGATTCCCAGTCCTTCTAGACAAGTCACTAAATGGTATTATTAACCAAAATTAGTTCATGACCACTTCTTTCCACAAACTTTCATTGCCGAACCTTACATTCGGCCCTATGTAGAATGAGCTACTGGCAACAGTGTTTGATAAACCAGTAATAAGATAAAGGTGATTCTATATTTATGCATCACGCCATAAAGGTGTACGGGTGAATGGAGGTATAGCACCACGTATTCTTAACTTCTGCACCAGACGGAAATGCGTGGTCAACTTCACACGCTCCGGCCACTTTACTTACGGGAAAGAGCGAACGGCAAACTTTGGCTGGGACGCTGGGTATGCTCCATGTTCGGTCGGGAGGTTTTGGAGACGAGAAAGCCCTCTGCCCCTAAGAGGTAATCGAAACCCAGCTCCCTGATCGCCTGGCGCGTAGCTTAGTCACCAAACAGAATGAGACTAAATACATGAATCAATGCATACATGCATTAAATAAACGCTTCTTCTACCTATAAAAATATCTGGTAGCTTCAAAATGTTTCCGGAATCGCTTTATTTCTGAAAAATAGAATACAATCATTTTAACCTTTTGGCGCCGGAATTATTTTTTTTTTTAATTTTAGCACACTCTCTATATAAAATGTGAATAATACAGGAACCAAATATGTTAGATTTATGAAACAAACTGCATTCTGAAGAGGAAAAAACGGAGAGTATATACCATGTTTAAAATATTCAGTACCTATATGTGTTGAATTAATACATGAAATGCAACGTTTAGAGGTTAGCGGTGCGGTACGATCACTATAGTCGTCATTAGGCATCAAAGGGTTAAGCAACATTTCCTTCAAAATAGACTCCTCGTGCAACGATACAATTCTGCCAGCGACTGTATAGGTGTTGGAAACATTGCTGGAAGCCATTTTGTAAAAGACTTTTCAGCTCTCCCGCCGCAGTCTTAATGACGTCAGTAGCATCACAAAAGCGCCTTCCCTCCACTACTGATTTTATCGAGGAAGCAGGTAAAAATCAACTTAAACCAGGTTAGGAGAGTATGGGAGAGGTTCCAGTGCCGTCACATCGTTATTGGCTAAGAAATGTTTGACCAAAACCAGCCGGTATGCTGCAGCATTGTCACAAAGGAGAAACCAACTGTTGGTTCCCCATTTTTCGGTGTATTTCCTTCTGACCGCATCCCTAACGCGACGAAGGGTATCAATGTCAACTTATGAGACAGAAACTTCCTTCAAGCAGCAATCCCTGTAAGTTATACCAGTGAATTCCGAGAACTTTTTGAAGCTACTGCGTGTACTGTGCAATTGAAATCTCTGGTATAAGACTAGGCCAATGGTTCTAAAGTTAAAAAACAATAAAACACAATGGACGACCTCTATGAATAGTTTATTTTCGAAATACGTTCTCAAAAATAAAATGGACGAAGATAAGTATTTCGCTGTACAGGATACAGGCTTCCCCTTCCACAATGTATCGCACGCATACCGCGATGCTGTTTTAATTACCGCTCCACTAAGAAGCCTGCCTCGTCTTTCACAGCACGAACACTAACGGGAAATTTTCCTTGGGCAGCGAGTCAAGACACTGAGGCATCCTGACAGATGTGATCCGTTTGTTCCCGCATTCTGCACAACATGACTGATGCCCCGCGCTTCCACTTAGGTATACACTGTGTTTTGTCTAGTTTCTTCCGAGTCTTTAAGACGCTTAAAATTCTCGCCATATTCTTGCTATGATTCATAAACATCGTCACTTTTTTCGCCAGATTGCTGGCCGCAGAGAGGGTGATACCTGCGCTGCATATCGACAGACGATTCTGCTTTCTTGAAGTGCTCATTCCGGCTATGAAAAGCAATCTCTGTTCTACAGGAGACCTGGTAGTGTCAGAACAGTGAAATATGAGGAGATTCACGGGCTGGATATGTGGTTAGGAAGGATGGGAACAAGATTCTATGCACATATTTTCTGTGGAATCTTTACAAATTGACTATTTGGATAACTGAAAATGAAGTTACAAGATATCGTACGGGTTCATCTTAGTTACACAGGCTATTGGACAGACATAAGGAACTAATTAAGAATCGTGTGGTTTGTTTTTAGTGATATTTAATCTACCGATCCTGCTGGCACAGTGTTTTGGCCAACCAGAAAATGGGCTGGAAAACACGTTTTACGAATAACAACACACAAACGCGCGTGCGCGCGCGCAAGCAACCAAGCAATAGTACGAGCCTTTGTATTTATATGCATTTTTTTCCTGTGGCGCTGCGGCCCAAAGCGGGCCAGGACCTCTTCATTCTTGAGGTTTCTAGATCACACACAACGACACACCACAGTCGGTGGGACTCCTCTGGACGAGTGATCGGATCGTCGCAGAGACCTCTACCTGACAACACACAACACTCACAACAGACATACATCCACGCCCCCGGCGGGGGATTTGAACCCTCAATCCCACCAGGCGAGCGGTCGAATACCCACGCTTTAGGCCGCGCGGCCACTGGAACTGGTCATTTATATATATATATATATATATATATATATATATTCGTACATATATGTGTGTGTGTGTGTATACACACATATATAAGGTAAAGGTAAAGTGCACCATTGTACAGACACTGAGGTTCTGTACAGGCCGTACGGCCCATGCGGGGAACAGGGGTATAGCTCTACACTTTCTTGACCACGGCACTAGAAGCGTCACGCCCCGGCCGTTCTTTATCCCCGGGAAATACCCGGTGCCCATTGTACACGAGGCTGGGTGGGCCCCACGGCCGGTCTGGACAGGTGTGGAAAATCTCGCCTCCATCGGGATTCGATCCCTGGACCCTCCAGTCCATAGCCAGTCGCTATACCGACTGAGCTACTCGGCCCACTCTATATATACACATATATATAGTACACATAACAGATTTTGAATTTTGCACTTAAGATATGGTATTTCAACGGTACAAGTTACGTCAAGCCGTGTAATGAGATGAGTAGATAACGGCTTGCAAGCAGGCGACTGGGAGCTGTTTTAACACAAGTACATATTTATTGGTAAAACTTGCCTGTTGATACAGGCCAACGACAAGGACCAAGCGAGGACAACATAGTGCTCTACCAAACTTCAAATGTGGTATATCCCTCGTATATACCTAGCCCTGTATCAGTTCACTTCGTTACTATGGTTCGTAGAAAAATTCTAATAGGGTACGAACAATTGGGATCAGAAAATTTCTCCTGCGCCATCAAATCCGGAGCGGCTCTGATTCCCAATCAGTCGCCTACCAATCGTCATTAGCCACAGGATCATGCCTGGAGAAATAATGATCTACAATACAGGAAAGTGAAAGAAAGTGCTTCCTCGAACTGCTAGGTACAAAATTTGGCTTCAACTTGTGGCAGTTCCGGCTGATAATTAAGAGGGAGATGGTCAATACGTTCAATATAGCACAAATTGTTTCAAGGCAGTTAATTACGTGTACTAAATTACTGTTAGAAAGTAGGTCCAGGTGAATAGATGATCTCATAGGAATGTTCGCCACAAATAGAGCAAAAAATGGTTAAACTTCTAAGGAAAAAAAGTTCGTTTTACGAGCTTGAGTACCCAGCTAACTGATTAATGCCCAACAGGCAAAACAAATTTACCACTTTAAAAATGTACTCCCTATAATGAACCAGTAGGATCCGAAACATGTGTGACTTTAACGTTTTTAAAAATACGATTGTGAATCTAATAATAGTGTGCATTTGTTGGTCAAAACTGTAGATTTTTATTTAGGTGTAAACTTTCTGGTTAGGCATGTTGGCTACCTAGCACACAGCAGTGTCGCTAGTACTTCACACTTGCATTCGTACGGGTAGCCACCAACGTAGCGGCCGGATTACCAATTATCCTGTCAGAGGTTCGTCACGATTCTTTTCAGTTTCTCCAGACAAATGTCGGGCAACTAAACCCACAATCTGTCTTAAGAATCTAAGCCTTGCTCCGCCAATCAATAATTCCTCTTCTTCTACGGGGCCCGAAGTTTCACTGCCGTTACCACAAAATCCCGCTTGGACCTTACTTGGGGTTAGCAGAAGACATTCAACAACCTCAGACCCTTTACTATTTAATACCTAGTTTAATATTAATATTCAATCTAAAGCCAGGAGTCTCAGCAGGTTTATTCTCTCCATGTTTAACAACTAACATTTTGTACGCAATTCTGATCTCCCAGAGTGTCATTTTCCAGTTCCTTAATTTGGCCAACCTACAATATTTTGCGATGGGTATAAATTATGAAATCTTTCTAACAGATACAATGAGAGTTTCTTGAAATATATAAAATCTCCTAACAGATCTTTACCCACTCACAGTTTAAGAACACCGATTCCAAATCATTCGATTTTATACAAAATATGCAGTTGAAACAGTGTCGTTAAGTCACCAAGGACCATAAGCACTCCATACACATCACAGTTGAGACGGAGTCCTCCTGTGGTCTGAGTCCTTTTTTGGGCTGACAAGCATTCACGACAAATTCCGACCTTAAGATCTTCATGTCCATTAAGCATGCTGAACATGAAAGACCTGTTCGTCATTCATTTGTTTTAAAGTTACATATTTGATTTGTTCAGAGCACAGAGTTCTTGCTGACTTTCTTATTGCGTATATAGGCTGCTTCATTATAACCGGTTGGTAACAGCGTGTATATTTTGAATGCAAATTACATATGGCTCGTGTACAGACATGAAAACATGCATAAGAGCAAATACTTGTGTCTAATGCACCTCAGCCACTGCTGTAGTAATAAACATTCACGTCCTCCCTAAACAGTTTCAAGCTGCTCATAACATTTTCTATTGTTACAAGAACCGAATATCCATCAACATAACAAAAACGACAACCATTTTATCTTCTTCTTGGACTACTTGAACCCTGAAAATGGAGGCAAGAGACTTCCCCGAAACCTTGGTAATTATTTACCCATCAACATGATGTCATAATCCAGAAGACTAGAATACCCTTTAGATTTGCCCCAAGCCATTTCAATCCCTCCGAAGACGCTAAATAATCTCTCACGATGCCACCCTTCATCCCATTCCTCCTGGTATACCAGATACCAGTTCGTCGTTTCTCTTAGCATCTCCAATCTACATTTTATTCGATCTCCTGTTGTTTCAAATTTTCCAGAAACGCGGCTCTTTGCCTCACGCAGTCTCTCTGTCTGCGTATCTATCTGCCCATATACAAAAAATCTAGACCCCCCCCCCAAAAAAAAAAAAAAAACTTCAATTAAATATAACATTGAATATTTACAGAATCCTACTACAATTTTTCCATGAAATCTAACTCATTCCCTCATTTTCGATTGACTTTATCATTCTTTGTTAACAGCTTCTCAGTATACCAAGCAAAGAAGAAAACATTTTGACTCTGCTTCTTAAGTCACCATGTGACGAAGAGTGAAAGGAGAAAAAGAGGCAAATTTATTGTTTATTACATCCTCAACAACACGCACAGATCAGTACCAGCTTCGCGCTCCTGCCGCTTTACTCTCAGTACTCATCTAATATGATCTTGACAGGCGTGGCGAACTCACATATCTTTGCCCCCACCGATGACTGAAACCCGGTAACTTTACTGACTGCACTTCGCAGCATTACAAGAAAGGTAAAGTTGCCCACGCCATTATGGCACAGAGGGGGAATAGACGTATAGCTCCACTCATTCTTAACGTCGGCACTAGATGGAGGTGAGTGTTTGACTTCACTTACCGGCCGTTTTACTCCCAGGAAAGAATCCCAGTACCCATCGAATAGTAGGCTGTGTAGGCCTCACAGCCTTTCTGGGCGTTTAGGAGAAGAGCTAAATCTCTTGCCCCTAACGGGCTTCGAAAGCCGGACCGTCTAGCCCATAGCCTAGTCACGATTCAGAGTAGGCTCCACCGACTCCCTCAGCTTCACAGATTTTCATTATTGCATGTAGTTAATCTCGCAAGTGTCCATTTTCCTACTACAGATCTGCCGGGCTCACGCTTTCTTTTGGGCACTGCGTTCTGCCTTACTGTGGGCGTTGGTGTCGATTGTTCAGTCCATCGGTCGGAACCACCTTCTTAATTACTAGCGCGTGCCAATTAGTTTGCACACCGATTTCAAAGCTTACTGTCTATGAGAAGTGGCAAACATTAATCTCTTCTGCTGTCTTCACAGTGGAGTCGCACTATGAAAGGCTGCAGTAACAGAACGGACGTGGTAATGTCGGGTTACTGTTGTTGGCAGATCTGCATGTCAGGTAACTTCAGGATAATTAGGATAATTGCACTTCTCTTGGTTCTGGTTCCTTTATATATGTTCTTCATTTTAATGTAAATCATTAATTATCATTATACAGTCTGTAATTTATACCGTACAATATGTCTTTCGGATACATCACCAGATTAAACACAACACAAGAAGAAACGGGTCTTTCTACTCAGTGACATGACCTCGGAATCAGACCCGGATCTCAGTTATCGTAACTGTGTGAGATCTGGAGTTGTCATGGTGGTGACTACAACAAACACGCAGAATCTTCTCGAATATGGGGCCGTCTAACCTGGCAAAAATTTACACATTTTTTCGAAAATACTACTGACTTAATATTCGTATCAAAATAGTGTCCTTAAGGCAGAGCTTTCGGGTTTTTACGAAATGTCGATAAAGTCCAACCAGATTACATGGCATCAAATTCCAGAAGATAGTATTCGTTGTAACTACTTTATTTGCACTGAGGTCTCTAGACGCATTCCAGACAAGATTCTTCCAAATTCACCCAGTAACCTCCTTCCTTACAGCCACTAATCCAGCAAATAATGCAGCGTGCAATGTATAAAAGCCCCTGTAGCGTTCGCGAAATTCGCTATGTTTTGTTAATTAATTAATATCACAGAATATCCTAAACTATGAGTGGTATGTAAAGATACAGGACGCATTAAACTGAATTCATAATGAGCCATAATCCTCTTACACGAACTTGGATATAGTAAATTTTATGCTATTCATACTGTGCATGTTCTTACGATCAGTATATTATCAAACAAATGCACTTCGTAATAAAACACACATGACACACATAAACTCCTACAAGTACATGCCAACCTGCCAATATATTGGCAAGTTGGCATGTACAGCTTTGTTGTAATAACTCCCTGAAAATGGCATCTCGGTGTCGAAACATGCAGGAGTTGATGAATGTCGTGTGTTGTACCACGAATTGCATTTGTAGGATTACGTGGTATATAATCAACGGCTACAGTAATTCAACATCTTGTTTAATAGTATTCGTATTACGATCTCATTTTTTCATCTGTTTTTGGTCTCCTCGCTGCCAAATTCAGACAAACACTGGGGCACACCCTGTCTACAATCCGACAGATACAGACAGGTTCTGATCCCAGGATTAAAGCAGCCGAACGGTAAAATTGTCTGACCTCCATATGGTGTCGACACTGACCCTTCAAATTGAAGATGCCGGTGCGTACATGTAGGTCTATAACCACCTTCAGTATTAAGAAACTCTTCATCCGAACAACGGATTTTACTTATGGATTTCGTAAGATTCTAAACAGAAACAGCGACTGATTCTGTCAACAGCAGTATTGTACATCTTTATAATGAAGGTGCGGTGCACTGTCAATGAGGAAGAAACCCCCTTTAAATACAGCGTGATTCAAAAAGATGGACTCAATTTCGTACATCTATATTCCCTGAACTATATAGGGTATGTGAATGAGCTACATAACATTTGAAAGAGGAGATCCTACGTTTTCAAATTCCATCCCTAGAGTGCTTGTCTATTGCACAGCCGTGCAGCAGCGTCCGTTGAGAGAAAAATGGCTACTATGCAGCACAAAATTTTTTGCGTTCATGAGTTCATTAAAACTTTGTCGCCGACTGCTGTGCAGCGTGCGTTTCGTCTTCTTTTCAACATTCAACCTCCAACGAGGAAGAGCATTTGTCGTTGGAATCACCAATTTGAGCAAATACTCTGTCTGTGTAAAGGCAAAAGCTCCGGCCGACCACGTGTATCAGAGGAGAACGTGAGACGAATTCAAGAGAGTTTTGAGCCTAGCCCACGCAAGTCAACCCGTAGAGCACGCACAGAACTTGGAATACCGCAACCAACTGTCTGGCGTCTGTTGAGGCGCCGTTTACTCTTCAATTGAGTCCATCTTTTTTAATCACACTGTATTAAGTACATATATTTTGAGCTTCCAAAGAGTAAGAATACACAGACATATATATATATATATAAACGACTTCCAGTTATTCCTGTTAACAGGCACAGAGAATGATACTTTGCATGTAATGAACAGTGGCTCAGTCGGTTACCGTGCTGTTTAACAGAGCCTTAGGCTTGCTCCTTACTTCCACCGTGTCTTTTAAAAATCAGTTAAATATAATTCTTCCATCTATTCGTGGTTAATCCAAGTTATTTCTTCATTTCAGGATTTCCGACCAAAATAAAATACCGAATTTTAACCTTAAGAAAATTGCGCAAGCACAATTTAACCGGAGTGTGTTTTGTGAACATCACCATAACATTTACCACGTCACCAAACTTCTCAGGTTTATTTCTGTCCGTAAAACATCTTGAACTTTACCGCTTGGTGTTATTCGATCAAAGTTTGCCTCCACTCATGGTTTCGGATTTGTATGAGCAACCCGTGTGCCGCGTAGCAATGTACCACGCCACAAGACGTGTACATAAAGCACCCCCTGGTCAGTACATAGTAATGGTACAGTGAATTCTGGGCCAATCTGTACATAACAAACACACACGTTCACTTGTGTGTTTGTGTGCGCGCGCATTGTGTTGAACATCAAAACTCGTAGGTAAAAATAAAATTCACACAACCGAAGCCTGATGTCATTCCAACAGATAGCGAGAGTTTAAAGCAAAAAAAAGGTAGTTCTTACTGTCATAAAAGTCAGTTATGCGCAAATGATAACTTGAATGGTCCTCGAAAACCGTGGGACTGAATTTTGATTGCGTCTAAAGAGCAGCATAAAGAGTCACAAATAGATGTACTGTAATGCTACAGCGACTTAGCTAAACATCGCCACCGCGAAATGCTGCAATGTCAAGTGACAAATTTCTGGTCACTGTAAAATTTATTTCCAAAGAAATGTTCTTGATGTTATTATGCAAGACATTTCCACAGAAATATTCTCGTATCCTTGTATTACAGTATTTTCTGAGACAGCCATACACATCCATCCAGACTCCAACCTCTCTCTGTACCTCCGAAATCAAAATTATTTTTACCATTTCAAACACTGACTAGTTATTCCAATCCCTATAACAGAAAACACCATTCATGTGTTTTTAATCACCTCTTGTTACTCTGATGTTCCGCGAAACTCATTAGCGTGCCAAACCACTACTGCTACACTTTGTGTGCTACAAGCAAAATATTCGCACAATATACCCTCGTAAAATATGTTACATGATGTAATTTATACACTTTGCTGCACTTTTTTTTTATCGCGCTGCGGTTACCCGTTAGTTACGGATTACTTATACCAGTGACATGAATACCATGGTATCACGTGACCGGCTTATGCCGGACAATTATCCTGCGTGCTTGCCAGCATTCACCTCAGTCATCTTGCGCATGTTACTGTTACGACAAGGAGGCGAATGCTGTGTAGTTCTAATACGTAAAACACTAAGGTGCTTCACACAGTATCAACCCACTGAAGACCAAACTCATTCTACGTCATGTTCGAAAATTCATGTTTACCTCACAGAGAACCCAGTGTGCTCGCATTATAAATATCAATCAATGAATTGTTTGTAAGGAAATACTCGCTGTTTGTTGTATTGTTAGAATCATATTACTTACTTGCTCCATGCAGCAGAGTCCCTCTTGAGAATCTAACCGGTTTTCGGATAGTCAAAAAACTCCCCGCACTTAATAGAGACTGAAGGTTCATTACCGCATTCACAAGTGCCCACCACCTGTCCCTGTCCTGAGCCAGATCGATCCAGTCCATGCCCCCACATCCCACTTCCTGAAGATCCATCTTAATATTATCCTCCCATCTACGCCTGGGTCTTCCAGTGGTTTCTTTCCCTCAGGTTTCTTCACCAAAACCCTATATACAAGTCTCCTCCCCCCATACGTGCTACATGCCCCGGCCATCTCAAGTTAGAATCATATGGAATACATAAATACGCCGTGTGGGCAAAATGCAGGACTGTGGTTTTAAGCACAACGGTACATACAGTAATAGCCAGGCTTTAAATGGTTAAACAGGCTCCTCGTAGGTGTATCAGAGTCCCGAAGGTAAACGAGTGGTTTTCGTTACAAGATGAATACACCCTGTCGATGTTCTAACTAAAACTAAACTCCGTGGCTTTAGTCCGCGAGCGAGCGAACCATAACGACAGAGCGGCCGCCGCCGGTAGGCGAAGTTAGTGCCAACTTTTGCGGATAGAGGGGTGTCACGTGGTTAGCGCAACGGGTCCCCACGGCCGTTAATCTCTGTTTTC
>Ga0123355_10000803_pt1 | contig 42903 bp, 29 predicted proteins | sample TergutEmb28metaG_3_FD_89872 | JGI IMG/M metagenome (GOLD analysis project Ga0123355, IMG submission 89872) | Embiratermes neotenicus P1 segment gut microbial communities from Petit-Saut dam, French Guiana - Emb289 P1 | ecosystem: Host-associated > Arthropoda: Insects > Digestive system > Gut ...
AACGTCTCGCAAATGCGGCCAGGCACTAACCACCCGCTGACAGACAGCTATCCCCATAGCACAACATACCCAACAAACTAAATCTCTTGCCCTTCCCCCAGCATGCCGTGAGATCCGCAAGGGAGGGCGGTTAGTCCTTCGCCGCTGTTGCGAAGGCGTCAGGGAGACTCGGGGTTGGGAAAACGCCATTTTTGCGGGTGATAACCCGCAAAAAATGGCATTTTCCCCGCCCCGAGGCTTCCTGGCATCAGCCGTAGCTTGCGGCGAAGGGCTAACCGCCCTCCCTTGCGGGGCCCTGAAGAAAGGCTGTGTATACATGAGCAAAGCACAAAAAAACACAATCAAACTAGGAAAATTAACCCACGGCGGCATAATGCCCAACTACAAATGCACAGCCGCCTGCAGACACTGCCTATACGCCTGCTCTATGGATTACACCGGAGGATACATGTCCCAAAAATCCATGGATGATGTGTGCGCCACCCTAAAAGAGGGCGGCTGCCGCAGCGTACACATAGGCGGCGGCGAGTCCTTTTTAGACTTTGACGGCCTTCTAGCCTTGCTGAAGACGTGCCGCCGTCACGGCATCACCGTGGAGTATATAGAAACCAACGCCTACTGGGCCAGCAACGAGGAAAAGGTAAGGTCCCGACTGGAGGCTCTGTCCAGCGCCGGGGCAGACACCTTTTGTATTTCTGTGGATCCATTCCATGCAGAGTATGTGCCATATGCCGCGCCCCTTCGTCTGGCAAAGTGGTGCAGAAATTATGGCTTTGGATATTTTTTATGGCAAGAGAGGTTTCTCCCCATGATGAAAGGGCTGGATGCAGAGAAGGTTCACAGCCGGGCCGCAATAGAGGCGGGAATTTCCAAGGATTATATCTGGGACACAGCCCAGGCATACGGCCTTAGGATGGGTGGCCGGGCTGTCAATATCGCGGAGGAATATAGCCCGCGAAAACCCATATCAGAGGTTGCGAACAACACGCCCTGCCATAGACTGCTTTCCACAGATCACTTTCATGCAGATATGTATGGGCGGTTTATCCCGCCTGGATGTACCGGGATAGCCATTCCGCTAAAGGAGGCTATCCGAGGTATCCCTGCCGGGAAATATCCCGCCTTTGAAGCATTGCTTGAGGGCGGTGTTGCGGCGCTGCTGGAGTACGCAAAGGGATGCGTATCTCCTGACAGAGATGTGCTCTCATCTGACAACGCCGGCTTTTCACAGGATAGACCCGCGCCTGCACCGTGCAAAACCATATCTGCCATCGACACGGGTAGCTACACCTCTGGGTGCAATCTATGCTTTCACCTCAGACACTGGCTAAGCAAGCAAGGCTGCTGTCCCGAGCTGGACCCCGAGCACTATGACGCATCGCTGCAATACTATAGCACCTAAAGCAACCGCAGCTCACGGGCCCAAGCCCGCGGCATCCATATCTCCAGGCTTACGCCGGGGCTTGCAGTTATAGTCTGAGAGGCTCCAGCCGGTATATTAATCAAGCCATGCAGCGGCACTTCGTTGCCCCTATTCCGCTGCCCCTGGCGACTACCCAGGAAAAACCCTGCCCCGCCAGCTCTGCTGTTGTTGGACAAATCAAAACCATTGTTGGTTAGGTTGGTTATGGTAATGCTCTGGCCCGGGCGCAAAGTTATGCGGTGTAGCAAAGGGCTACTTGCCTGGGTCACACGCAAATCCCGTCCGTACCACTGCGCCGGGAATGCCACGGACACGGCCAGCCCTCTAGAGGGAGCTATCTCTATACGGCTGTTGACTAAAACGGAATGCCCTGGTAAGCCACTCATTCCATATGCCACTACGGCACGGTTTTGAGTGAGTACATATTCATAGAATTGTCCACCGGCAGGCAGACGCCCCTGCTCATGCTCTATCAGCAGAGGACGGTTAAAATTACGGTTTGTGTTGTTGATATTAATGGCCTGGCCGTCTTCGATTATTTGTCTAAAAAGCGCAGGGGTGCTGGAAGCCTCTATTACAAGTATTTCGTCATGCCATACTTGCAGGGTTTGGATAGATATGAGATTGTCGCCTGGGTTTGTTAATATTAGCTTGTCACCATAGCTAAAATATACAGTTTCGCCTGTATCCATCCGGCCAAAGTCCGTCGGATGCTCTGCATTTTCGTGCCATAGCACAAAATCCATATAGCTGTCTCTATCCGCATTAAACTGCACCGTAGCATCGCCTTCACTGAGGATAATTATTGTTTCCCCAGGATACAGCCGGCGGATATACAGCGCCGAGTAACCCTGTGCTACAACAATGTTAGGGATTTTTGGGACAAAAACCGCCAGCCCGCTGCCCATTGCGTCAGCGGTAAGGGTGATATCTGCCCCGGCAGGGATATTAAGCCGCATTCGGCTTACCCCGGTGGCAAAATAAAGCTCGTCATCGTAGTACATTACATAGTCATAGCTGATTTCATCGTCGTTTTCATCAAGGCCCCTTATGAAAACAAACTGTCCCAGCCGGCCATCGGTATTGGATATACTTAAAGACTCACCCGGGGCAAGGGCATAATACAACGGGAAATCAGCCCCACTATCTATTACCAAATCCCATGCATATGGGAATATAAGCTCGGCATCAACAAGGGGTGTGACAGTAATGTTTTGGCCGGGCTCTATTCGTATGTTGTCACCTGCGGCGGTTCCGTAATTAACCACATGCCCGTCTCTGCCCCTTATGGCAAAATCGTATCTGAACATTAAATCACCGATAGCCGCCACAGCTCCCGGAGACAAGGCGTAACTTCCAAGATTGGCTAGATTATACGCCTGCCCCGCTTCCAAGGGATGAGCTACCAAGGCAGGATGGGATAAAACCACCGCAACCAGCACATCATCGGCCCAAGCAGACGGGAAGTATACAGTTACATCCCCAGCTGCGGCTATCATTGCCTGGCCGCCCCCAGGGATATATATCTGTGGATAACGCACATCCCGCCCAAAGCCGTGAATCTCACTAAAATGGTTAGTCACCAAATAGTCAAATTGCCCGCCTCGGTCTGTACGCACATCCACACCAGTCATGGAATAATTGCGCAAGATTAAACTTTGCCCTTGGCTAAGTTCTACCTGAGCCAGTGCTGAGCCCTCGATTTCATAAATCCGCAACCGTGACGAGTTAAAGGTGACGGTAATAGGCGCAAGAGGGGTCACCGTAGCCCGCCCCGTACCGCTTACCGAAAATCGCCATCTAGAAAATCCAAAGCTAGTTACCTCACCACGGGCATTGGTTTCAACCAACTCAAACCGTTCACTGCTAGACACATTTACATGAGAAATTACCCGCGCGTCATTGCCCACAAACTGGTATGTCCGCCCCGGCTGCAAGGTTCTGGTATTTTGCGAAGCCATTGTGTACGCAGGAGTAAACAACATAACCGCAAACAATATAACTGCAAATAAAATCCCCGCCAGCAATAAAAATTTTTTTGTCATTTCATCATCCCTCCTATTAATCCTCCCCAAGCTTCAAGGCTTGGTCAATCCGCATTCTAGTAATATACGTAATCAGCACCCCAAGGCACATAACAATCATCGCCCCCATAATCATATACAAGTTAACATAATCACCAGCCTCCATCACAACAAGCAATGGAATAACCTGGTCAGTAAATGCCAGTTGAATAATCGGCACAAAAAGCCGCGCACTTATTTCCCCCACCAAAGCCCCAATCAAAAGCGCGGTAAGGGTAGTAAATAGCTGCTCGTTAATCAACAGCCTAATAACACTACGCATACTCATGCCCAAGGCGCGGAAAACCCCAAACTGCAACATCCTATCCCGAATAGAAAGAATCCAATAGATAAGAAACCCAGTAAAGCAAATCAACAAGGTGACGATAAAGTTCACGGTAAGCACCCCATTTGTCCCCTGAATCAGTGGGCCAAGGCGAGCCTGAGCCACCGCGGCACTGGTATCGCGGAAATAAGTAAGCCAGATAGTATTTTCCTGCTGAAAATCGCGGAAGAAACGGTTATTATCCGTGTTGGTGCGCATCCAAATCTCATAGGGCCATACTCCCCACTGGTTTCGGATATGCCCGAGATTGACTACCGCCAAGTGCTGCTCCGCATAAATCATCCGGCCATCACTGCCGGGGATTTCAACCCGTACCTGGGGCCTGTAAGTCGGCCAATAGTCCACAAATCCGGCAATCATAAATGATGAGGTATTTCTGATTATCAAAGGTGTGAGACGGGGAATAGTCCTGGTGTGTTCAAGGTTGATTCTATCTCCGACTGCAAACCCCATCTCCATGAAATTTACAGAAAGCAATACCCCATCCGGCACTTGAGACAAGGCATTCAGATAGTGATTGACATGGGTCTGCAACAAATCATCCCTAAACCAAATAGCTTCGCCAAAGGTAAAAGGCTCTATTGCCATAAAAGTAACATCCTCAACTTCCCCAAGTACACCGCCTCGCGCTGTCACCGAGTCGGACATGACTCTGGTCAGGGAGTCCACCTCTTCAAACCCGGTAAATCGCTCGAAGCTGGGCTCCGAATAAACTATGTCATTTGTCCAGCCAGTCACAAGGGGCTCCATATTGTCCCACCAGTGTTCTTGAAACCGTAAGTCCGCCCCGCCCAAGTATCGGATTTCGTGCTCGGTATTTAAGTTAATAGTGCGAGCGGCTTGGGCACTGTAGATGCCCAAAGCCATGGTAAATACCAAAAATATCATAATAAACTGCTCTTCCCCGGCAGAGCGGGAGATTCTAAGCATAGAGGCATAAAGAGAAACCGGCAGAAAAGACCGGCAAATGGTAAAAATCAGCCTCATCAAATAAGGAAAGAGCCTAAGACAGAATAAGCCAAGCCCAGTCATAAAAAGAGTAGAAGCAATAAAGTGCATAGGGTCAATCCAGCCCCCAGCCGGGGCCAACTCCTGCTGTATATTAAAGGTATAAATCACATAAATAGCAACTCCCAGGCAGATAACATCCAAGAAATACCGTTCCCATAAAGGTTTTCTAGACCGGCCCGATTTATTTAGCTTATGCTCAATTATAGCGGTGCGGGAGAAGCGAATAACGGGGAGTATCATAGTCAAGAAGGAAAACAAGACCGCCACCCCACCAAAAGCCAAGGACAATGCAGTAATCTCCACCTGCAGATGAGTACGGCTTGCCAGATATAAAAACCCAGCAGAGGCCCCAAGTATCCGGCATATAGCCGTCCCAAGCATTACCCCGGCAGGGAAGGCTATAGTCCCGATAAAAATCCCCTGCATTACATATATACCAAAAATCTGCCCCCGGCTTGCACCACGGCTTTTTAGCACAGAGACATCATTTTGCTCCATTTGCAAAATCTTACGGCTTACAACAAAGATATAAAATGCCAGCAAAAAATACAGCGGCATCTGCAGAACAAGCAAGGTTATATTAAACGCTGCCATCTTCTCCCTGTGGGCAACCAGCACATCGTAATAGTTGACATTAAAAGCCAAACCCCGCCGGGCCGCAAATAACTCCTGCTGGCTATGTATGCCGCTAATGTACTGCGCAGTGCGCCTGGCAGCCATTGACTCAAAATCATGGATATTTGTCCACATAACCGACAAGCGGTAATCCGGGTGATAGTCCGGTAAAATCCGGTTCTGGACAAAACCTTCTGCCAGCAGCAAGTCCATACTGGGATGAAAAAAATCAATTATCGCCCAAAAAGACCTTGACTCCTCGGGGATTTCATAGATGCCTACAACCCGGAAATATAAATAGGGCTCACCGGCCTCCTGGTCATAAATATTGTCCACCCTAAACAATTCGCCATGCAATATATTCTGGCGATACAAAGTAATTTCCAAGGCCAGCAGTTCGATAACGCTCACTTCCATGTCTCCACTGGGGCCGGCGATAACTTCGGTAACAACATTGTCGGAAGGCATTCTTCCATATATCAGCCGGATATGTTCCTCCGAGTCTGTAAAGCTAAAAAAGTTCATGTTGCGCCTTCGGGCATTGGGGTATTCCCTTCTAACTTGTGGAAAGGCCTGTATCCCGGTCATGGTATAGGTGCGCACAGTTTGAGGAATCGGGACGGCTAAGGCGTCCTTCATCTCCGGCAGCCACGCATCCCGTGCGCTTTCGTAGGTTGGTATTCGGGCTGTGGCAGGCACATCATTGAAGTCATAGCTTAGTTGGCTAACTGCCGGATATCTGCCCTGGTCGGCCTGAATATCCCGCATTGCGTGGCGGATCATCCGGGTGGTGGTGGCCGAGGAATACATGGGAGCCGCCGCCGCAATTGCAATAAGCAGCACATTCCCCACAAGCAGGCAGAACATCATCCATTTGTTTTTCCAGATTTTTTGAATGAGGAAGTTTATCATCGCCTCGGCTCCCTCCATACCCGCTGCTCCGGCGTCAGGCCCGATATTACAACTAAGCGTCTTTCAGGTACGATAGAAACATAGGGGGCCAAAAGGACAAACCGCCGGCTTATCTGGCCATCTTCATATACAAACACAAAGTGGCGCTCGGTCACGGCGTGGGTCTCACTGTGTACAGCCAACTCAGGCACGGCAATAATCTCGCCGATTCTGTTCCAGGTAGGATGGACATGCAGCACCCCACTTGTTAACGACATCCAGCAGCCTTCGAAGTAATGTAACAGGCTTTCAATATCCTCGGGATTAAGAGGGGCGAGGTAGTATAGTGGATAGCGGTTGGCGGCAATAGGGTCGTTTACCGCCCGCACATAAAATATTTCTTCCCGCGACACAGAAAAGGGAAATACATCGCCATAGCGTATAAGCACATCCCATTCGTATGCAGGCACAGTAATAGGGCGTGAGGCGGTAAAAACAAGGGAATCCGTATCAACTATGCCTATAATCCGCTGACCTTCCCCAAAATTGTCCCCAGAGGATATATTGGCGATAAAAACAACCAATCCATCAAAGGGGGCAATAAGCTGTTCACTGGCAATCAGGCTCTCCATTTCTTCTATTTCCTCGCGCATATATCTGCGGCTGCGTGCGGCATCCGCAACAAAAGACTCAAGATTCAATTCCTTCATAGCAAGGCGGATAGCGTAGCGTTCCCATTCACCATCAGGCTCGGTGTATACAGAAAGGCGGGTATCTTCTATTTCACTTAAACGCCGGTAATATTCGCGAGTAAAGGCAGCTTCGAAATAGCCTAAATCCTGCCGAGCCTGACGTAGCAGGGCCAAAGACATAATCGACGGCTCAGGGCTTTGGGATGACGCAAGCACATCCCCGGCAGCCACCAGTTGCCCTACCTCTACATAGAACTCTCCGAAATATCTGTCCATATGCTGGAATCGCAGGTATTTCCGCACATGAAACTCTGCACGGACAGGTATCTCGCGCCGGAATGCCGTGTTGGTTATCCCAACTGGATGGACATATACATTTTCATCCACAATATCCGCTACAGTGTCAATGGGTAAAAGCATACCATCGGCAATAGCCTGCTCGTGAGATTCGTCAAAAGAATACGTGGATTGTGCCGAGCAAGCGCTTAGCAATACAGCCGCCATCAACAACAATATCTTACATAACAATGATTTCATCCCCTTCCTCCAAGCCTTCCAGGATTTCAAAATAAACGGCCGACCGCACGCCTATACGCACAGGAGTTGGGATTCTGCGTCCATTATCATAGCGGTAAACATAGGGGCCTTGGGTTGAAAACACCAGCGCGTTGAAGGGGATTCTCAGCGTGTCCGGGACCCAAACGGTATAAAACATCAGCGAAGCATAAGACCCCTTTGGAGGCAGATTCTCAGTCCCGGAAGCGAAACGGAAACGCGTTGGTATCGCCAGCCCATGACTGCGGTATTGAAATGCCTCTTGCGGGCTTAGCCTGACATGCTCAATTTCATATGTTTCCCCGTTGATGCGGGCTGTTATCCGATGGGCCCCTACCAGCGATGTTACTTGAGGCAGCAGTGGATTCGGGTGGGGGATAAGGCCGACATAATCAATAAACACCTCATCACAAATGTTTATGAACATGAAGGGAGTGACGGGGGTCACCCAGACGCCTAAATCAATTTGTTCAAGAAAAGTAATTGTTCCTTCAGCCGGGGCGCGAAGCTCCATATGCCTATGGGCCTCCAAAAGCTCGTTCAGGTAACGCCGGGCATCTTCTATGCCAAGGGCACGAAGCTCCATATCCTGTGCATGAACGAGCTCCGCCCTTTCGATTTCATAGCTTTGCGCGTTGTCCAACTGCATCAGGGCGATTTCCAGGACAAACAGCTCGTTGGCAATGGCACTGTCGCGGCTCATGCGGGCGATATCCTCTTGAAGCCTGTCAATGGCCGTTACAAAATCTGTCCCGTCAAGCCGCGCAAGCAGCTGCCCCTCATGAACACTGTCCCCCGGGAACGCGTAAACAGTATACAAAAACCCGTATGTATCAAAAAACATAGGAATTGAGCTTACCCGAACCAAACCGCGCCGGGAATAAACCTGCTCAACGGTCCCACGGTCAACAAACACCGTATCGGTCGCAATCTCTCCAAAACCCGCAGGCTGAAGCAAAGGCGGAGCTAAACCCGCTTCCAGCGCAGGAGAGGCACAGGCCGCCAGCAACAATCCAGCCGCAATGCAAAGGGCGGAAAAAAGCTTCCATAGGGCTGAAAACGCTAAAGGAAATGACTTCGTTGAATAAAACAGCCTCATATTATAATCAACTCCCCAACCTCAAGACCGCTTATGATTTCGGTATAATCCGGCGAACCAAACCCGGTTTCCACATAGCGCAGCCGGCGTACACCATTCTCCATTACATATACAAATGTGCGGCCCTCCACACTTTGCACAATCCTTGTAGGCACGGCAATGACATCAACCGCATAGGTGATAACATGGGTAATCCGCCCTCTTGTACCGTATTCAAAGGGATAATCCCCGTATACCACCAAAAAAACATAGGGCGCAGTTGTATCAGACAGTATTTCAATGCCATATTCCTCTGGATCAATTGCCGTAGCTGTTACCTCAAAAGCCCCCCCGCCTCTGGCAACCGTCATCACAAATACATCACCTGGCCGGATAGTTGCTGCGCCTGGCTGAGATAACCTGAAAATAGAAACATCCACCGCGGTGACATCAGCTTCCGCAATAACCGCGACATCAACCCTAGTGGATGAGACTTGTCCTTCTATAAATTCCATCGCACGCACTACCACACCGCTTATGGGCGATACTACGTAGCTTTCGCGTACTTGTTCGTTTAAGTATGTAATCTTCACATGAAGGAAGTCCAGCTCTTCCTGCATCCTGGCCCTGCTGTCAATATAATAAAAGTCATCCACTGGGGTGTCCGTCTCTTCCGCAATCCGCAGGCTTAATGCGTGACGCTGGGCAAGATGACTTATTTCAAGGGCCAGCCGCCTTTCAAGAAGCCGGGCTTCTTCCAGCATCTCGTCAAGCTCTGGGGTATACAGTGCCGCGATAATCTGTCCCTCTTGCACCATATCCCCACTGGACACAAAAATACCCGCTATTTCCAAATCGTCTTGAGAAAACTGAACAGCAACCCGCTGGGGAGCCGCATAGGCCGCTATCAGTTCGACATGTTGGGACACATCTCCCCGGCTTACTGGTGTGGTTTGCCAAGGCGCAGACTCTGGCAATCTTATCATCGGGGGCAGCGGCAGGACATCTTCTTCCGGCAACGCAAAACATCCGGTCATCAACAATGGCAACACAACCAATGAAAAAAATCCTATAAGCAAAAGAAGCGGTTTTTTCACACCATGCCCCCCTTCCCTTATGCATTTTATTCATTATACACAAAACGTTTTCATGCTTCAAATGCCCGCTACAACACCACTTCAACCCGAAACAAATCCCCAATAACATGAATAGTAAGCCCGCCGCCCATAAGCTCCACCAAGCTTTTGGCAATATAAAGCCCAAGCCCGCTGCCCTCCGTATTGCGAGCCTTATCCCCACGGATAAATTGCTCCGTCAGCTCCCTACCAGAGGTTTCTATGGGCAGGGCTGACGTATTTTGCAGGGAAAACAATGCCTTCCCCTCCCCAGGCAATGACACAATCTCCGCAAAAACCCGAGTCCCGCCAAGGCCATACTTGGCCGCGTTGGCAAATAGATTCTCCAATGCCCGGTACAGATGACGGCTGTCCGCAACAACATTAATAGAGGGCGTGACATCGTTCGTTATTTCATTAGAGCCCTCGCCTCCCGGTTGCCGGATAACCAGCGTAAGCCCCTTATCAACAAACCCATCCTCAAATTCCCCAGCAACCTGGCCAACCATTTCAGAAAGATTAATCTCTTGCATGTCCACCCGCAAGTTACCAGTGCCAGCCTTGGATGCCTCCATCAAATCATCAATAAGCAGCTTAAGCCGGGCGGATTTCCGTGTAAGCACATCTACATATTCCGCCGCCTGTCCTTCAAGATTTTCCGCGTTAAGCAAGTCAACATAGTTGATGATGGAGGTCAGAGGCGTTTTTATGTCATGAGACACATTGGTGATAAGCTCGCTTTTAAACCTCTCGGCACGGATTTTATCGGCAGCGGCAATATCGTATTCCGCCGCCAGGCTAATCATGTGCACCGCATAATACGTAAGGGCCCCCATCACAAAAAGGGCTACCAACACCACAAGAGACACCCCGATAAAGAAAATGATTAATATAATCTGCAACGACATCAGCAGAAACGCTAAAAGCCCGATAGGCTTCCAAATAGAATAAACCCGGAAAAACCCTATCCAGTACAATGTCTTGACAAAAGTCCCATCCCGCAAGCGGGCAACCAACTCCCCATAAGCCAGCAGCGCAAAGCAATACGCCGCCAAGGGAACCATAAAGATAAACACAAACATAGGATTCTGCCACACCCCCCCAGGGAACCCCGCCACCAGCAGCATCCGTGTGCATATGGCAAATCCCGCACCACACACAACAAACAAGTACATATAATCTACCCTACGCAAAGGATACGAAGGCGCACCCTGCCTAAGTGCAATAGAAAAAGTAAACGCCACAAGGGCAAACAAAAACAGTACAGCAGAAGGCCCAGTGCCAAAGTTAAAATCAAGAGCACTATTGAAACCCAGCCCTAAATTAAAGCCGCCAAGCAGCATCCTGGAGTAATACCAATCAAAGGCCCGGTTCTGGTTGCGCAAAAAAGACACCGCTGCAACAAACCCCACGGGCATGGATGTAAGCCTTATCGCAAGCAGTACCGCCGCATTCATATGGCTAACCGTTTTCATCGCAGTCCAACCACCTTATACCCCAGCCCATATATTACCTTGAGATACCTAGGCTCTTTTGGGTTTATCTCAATTTTTTCCCGGATATGCCGTATGTGTACACTTACAGTCTTGGACACGTGAAAGGCAGGCTCGTTCCACACGGCCTCATATATTTGAGCAGAGGTAAACACCCTATCCATGTTGGACATAAGCAGATGCAAGATATTGTACTCAAGCTGGGTAAGACTAATGGCCTCCCCCTCGGCCTGCACCAATTTTTTATTATCGTCCATTACCAGCCCGCCGGTCTGGTATACTCCTGCCTCAGAAGGGCCGGGTTTCATGCCGCCGAGGCCGCCAAGGCGAGCATAGCGCCTGAGAGCTGCCCGCACCCTAGCCAGCAGCTCCACTGGGTTGAAGGGCTTGGTAATATAGTCATCGCCCCCCATGTTTAACCCCAGAATGCGGTCTGTGTCTTCGGATTTTGCGGAAAGAAACACTATGGGCACATTGCTGAACTCCCGGATTTTAACTGCCGCGTGGAGGCCATCCATCTTGGGCATCATTATATCCATAAGAATCAAATGTACATCTGAATCCTTTGATATGCCCGTGAAACCATCACCACGTCCTTCTTTCTTTGCTCCCCCAGCAGAATCGCCCTCATCTTCACATGCCCCCGCCAAAAGCCTTAGTGCTTCCTCACCGTTGACAGCCTTTATGACATTATGTCCATCCTGCCTAAGATACACTTCCAAGGCATTAAGGATGTCTATGTCGTCATCGCAAATCATTATATTGTAGTTCACACTATATACCCGCCTTTCATCTATGTTACGTTTCTGGCAAACCTGGATCGCTTTTGACAAAATCATCAAAAGCGCATTTTCGGCTCGGCAAGACTGTTTTCATTGTGCTTGCTTTACTGCACAGCCCACACAACATACCCACCCATATTATCCCCAGATACAACAAAATCCCGCCCATCGGGCACATAAATCATGCCATCTGTTGGAACCTGATGGAATACATAATGGGTAATGCCACCCTTTTCAAAACTAAAATACCCTTGGTCACGAATATACTGGATATACTCCTCCAACACAAAGCCCTGTTGCATAATATAGTAAGCATGAACCCGTCCTACATATCGAAAATGCCACGGCTCAAAAGCTATCCCAGTAATATCCTCCGCTCCCTGAGGGTAGCGTAGAATCAGCCCATAACGGTAAGAGTTGGCCGCCAGCCACAGCCCCTCTGGCGCAGTAACAAGATCCCACATGCCAAGGCCAACCACCAGTATATCAGCAGCAAGTCCGGTATGGTGCTCACTAAACCCGGGCGGCATAACCAAATCGCCGCTTGTGCCATCACCATACAGATACGCCTGCTGATAAAAATCCCTAAACCCGCTGGACACAAAAAACGCACCAACCTCCGCCGCCCTTGCCGTGGCAAACATATACGATATAGCCCTAAGTGCCGAAGAATGCAGGTACATGCCATCTATCCGGCTAACCGCCACCGTAGGCCATGCCGATTCCAGCAGATGTGCATCAGGCTCGGATGGGGCGGGGTGGCTGTGGTTTATCAATGATAGATATCCCGTGTCAGTTACATCGCGCGTGGATATTAGGGTAAGGGGGAGCCCCGGAAGGCGAGGGCCCGGCTCGTAGTTATCATTGTTGCCGCTGCTGGCATTGCCGTTGGCGCCTCCATCTACACCGTTGTCACCTTCCGGGTCATCTTCATCCTCAATCCAATTGCCAGAACGTCCCTCGGCCCGCCGATGCCCAGCTCCGTTACCGGGCTCATCGCCATTAGAGTCACTGCCGAACAGCGCATATGCTCCAACGCCCAAAATCAATGCAATTATAACAAGGGCAAGAACCCGAGGGGCACACCCTTGCCGCCTGCGCCTTCTTCTTACTGGCCTTCCATGATGAGGCCGGTTAGTTGCGGTTCTTCTTGGTTCCAAAAGCTCATCTCCTAGTCTTTTTGGAGGATAATATAAGAATAATGCAAAATACAAGGATAAAAAATACTAAGAATTTTCTAAGAATAAAGCATTCCGCAGAAAATACCATACATGCCAGCAATAACACATAGCATCCCCTATACCCCTGCCCTATAATAGCATCCTACATATGTAGCAATTCCCCCTTTAAGTGCTCCCGTCCGAGCCGAAAATCGCGAACGGTTCAACGCATTTTCGGCGACAGACGGGACAGACTTAAAGGTGAATTGCTATATCGCCCATGCAACAATCTTGTAAGAAATCCTACATATTATCCACCAATAGGCTTTACCATTGGCTTGTAACCCGCCTGTCACAAGCGTGTAATTAACACTTAACTTTACACGGCACAAAGCAGCACGGTAGAATGCGGGAAAAGCTGAATTGCTTTCAAGTCAAAAGATTAATCAACCAAGAGAGGGCTGTAAATTATGAAACTTAAACGTTTAGTTATCATGCTGGCTTTTGCGGTATTTATTGTGACAATACCCTTGCTTGCAACATCCAGTAGCAACGACTATATCCCCGATTCCATGAACCGTCTTCCTGTAATCGAAGATGCAGATTACATATATGACGGCATAACTTCTGTTGGTGATTCAAGAGATGGGGTTACCGTTGTCGGTGACGGCGGCCTTAGTATTATCGGAGACATGGAGCCTGTCCTTAACTTTGCTGTGTACGGCTACGGAACCCTACAAGCCATGAGCCCAATGGGTTCTATTATCAGCGGTTCCCAGATTCCTTCTGGCACTGTGATTACCTTCACCGCCGTGGGCATTGGCGCAGCAGGCTTTGAGCTAATAGGGTGGCGTATAGACGGCAGACTATATCCCGGCGCAATATCGTATACCCATACACTAACAATAACAGATGATACCGTTGTTGTGGCTGTTTTTAACCACCCATGGAACGAAGCGGCCACCCCTCCTCCTAGCTCATACACACAGGTTGTGGCCGTAAATGCAACAGCAGATGCCCATGGCGGCGTAACCATAAGGATTCCAGGCCGCACCGGCTTTGTAGAGGTTGAAGACTTTACAACAGACACTACAACAGAGTTTAGAATCTCCCCGCCCGAGGGCATGTACTTTAGTGCTGCCACAACCCTCAACCTAAGCCAAGGCATAACCCGTACCTTTGGCCCAGTTGTGCTGGGGGATGGCCGCCTTTCTTTTACAATGCGGAACTTAGACCCAAACAACGATAACGCAGAGCCAACTGCCTACGAAGATGAATCAGAAGACGGCTACGAAGAAGCCCAATTTGCACTGATCTTTGAGCCAGAAGAAGGTACAATGCCTTCCGGCACGCAGATAATACAATCCGTGCCCTATGGTCACGTAATCAACCCACTGCCAACCCCAACAAAAACTGGCTATACCTTTACAGGTTGGCGGCTAAATGGCAGCAACATGGCTGCCGCACCTCTTACAATCACCACCGATACAATACTCACCGCAGTGTGGGCCCCCATCGAAAACGGCAGCCTGTTTGCAGCCGCCTTTAATCCAGCCCCCGGCTCCTTCTCCGACACAAACGAAACGGGCTTGCGCCCAGGAGCCTATGGCACAGTAGTAACCAACCCACCCGCAAATCCAGCCCGCAGCGGCTATACCTTTGGCGGCTGGCGGCTTCCAAATGGCAACATCCTGGCAGGCCAGCTGACAATACGCAGCGACATAGCACTTACCGCCGTCTGGAACGCAAACGCGGCAGCCTCCCCTAGTCCTAGCCCCAGCCCAAGTGCCAGCCCAACCCCCGCCCCAGGCTCAGCCACACGCCCTAACCCACAAACCAGCCCACTGCACATCAGCTTTATGATTTTTGGCGTAATAACGCTAGGCGGTACAGCAGCATTTGGCATCATGAAACTAACCCGCAAGCAGATAGCTGCTCAAGGGCAGTATGACATGGAAATGGCTAGGTATAACCGCGAGAAACGAATTATGGACTTGGTGGACAAGGAATAGTTGTCTATACAATGATTTCAGTTGATACACCATAATTTGCCTATACTCATTAGAAAACCCCGTTGCGTAGTTACATAAACTACTAGGCGGGGTTTTTTGCTAGAAGAAAAGGGTCATAATATAGGTTGACATCCCCTCCTCTATCTGTTACATATTGCACTGGCATCTGCTCAATGACAGAGGAGGGGCGACAAGAAGAATTTTATTTGCTGATATGTTGTTGAGGAGGTGGGGAGGATATGGCTGTCAATGGCAGAAAAAATGCACCAGGAAAGTATTTGTTAGTAACATCGGGTATTGTAATGTGCTTGTATGGTTTAGGGGGATGCTTGGGAAGTATCGTAGCAGATCCTTTAATTATTTCAATTGCTTATTTTGTGGTTCTGAGTGCTGGAATTTTAGGGATTATAAAATGTAATCGCCTAGAAAGCTCTATCCTTTTGAGTATAATGGGCATCTTGACGTTTGGGATTGCTATTTCGCTCATATTTTATGAAATTAATGTGCATGGATGGGATGGTTTTACTTATTTTTCAGCTATAGTTTTTGTCACAATCCCTTTACTGTACTTGCTTGGTGCACAAGTGAACATTTTATTTAGAAAAAAAGGAGGATATATAACTATATCTTCAACAGGCAAAACTTGTGAAACATGTGCGTATTGCAATTTGGATTATAATCCAATGGCACCTCCATTTACTTACTTATGTGAACATGAAAGGCATGGTTTTATAAAACCTCATACTTGGCCAAGCAAAGACGCCTGTGAATATTATGAGCCAAAATAGAGTTTAACTAAGTGATTCGAATATTGGCGTTGGCCTGAGGATATAATGTGTTGCGCATCAAAAGCAGCCGTGAATCACTCTTTTTCAAGTTGCGCTCATTCTCCACCCCAATACTTATCTTTGAGCCCCATAAGCACCTCTGAAAGCCCGGCCCGGTAGTCACGCATACGACCCAGGCCCTTTTTTATGCGTGCGTTTTCTAGCTGTATTGTAGCATTTAAGGGGACATTGCTGTCCGCTATCAGTGCATTTGCTATGGCTTCACCTGCCCTCTGCCAGTCGTAATCCAGGCGGTAGTATCTGGCTAACTTTGTCCATAGGGCAGCCTGGCTCTCACAATCTTGGCTGGCATGGACATCGCTGTTTATTGTCCCAGCATCTTCTAGGGCCTTTCGCATATGGTGTATTGCCTCAGGCATATGAGAATGGCCTTGAACAGCATATATCTCTGCCGCCTTTACGTGATAATCTGCGGCACTTTGGTCTAGGCTGGCCAGTGCCTTTTCGTAGTGGCCTAGCTGCACATATGCATCTGCTATCATCTTTATATAACGGGCTTGAGGCGTATTCATATAGCAATTCGCCTTTAAGTCGGCCGCGCCCTCTCGCATCTTACGGGGCTGGCCGGGCGGCTCGATGCTTCGCGTCACCGGCTTCACCGGAGCCAATCCTGCTGACGCGGCTTTTTCCAGCCAAGCAATTGCTTCATGATAGTCCCCTTGCTGGTATGCCATCAGACCATGCAGAAATAGTACATCAGGGGTTGCCGGATGGGAGTTCTGCAAAATCCCCTTCGCGGTATCATACTCGCCGCTGAGTATAGCCGCCTCAGCATAATGCAAGCTAATTGCATGATTTTCCGGTTGGGAGGCGTGGGCTTTGGCCAGTAGCTTCACTGCATCCTTATAATTCCCCAGCAGCATGTGCGCAATGGCCATGTTGTTTATCAATTGCGCATTTCCTTGGCTATTCTCTTCATATTTACTCGCCTGGCGGTATAGGGGCAGGGCCTTGGCGGGCTCACCCTTCGCAACCAGGTGGTCAGCCCGGTCTTTCAGGCGCTCCCACTCTACCCGGTGCTCCCAGCTTTCCAGGTCGGATTTTATGCCGGCTAGTTCCGCATTATCGAAGTACTCGATTATGCTAAGGAAGGCCAGCATCCGCTTGCTGAAGGGCTCTAGGCTTGCAAGACCTTTGATTTTTTCCGCCAACTGGAAATGGCCTAGGTTTGCCACCCAGGCTGTTATCTTTGCTGATGCCACATCCTCTACCGACTCCCGCCAGTGGTGATAGGTGTGATACAGGGCTTCCTCAATGGAATAGACCCGTATGCCTGTGGCGCGGAAGGTGTAGGGGGTGTTGGATATTTGTTGGGATGTACATAGTTGCAGCATGGGCGACCTCTTTACTTTCTCTAGTTGTACATATGATACCTGCCGTTCCTTTTGGCAACAGCATCTATTTTATATGATGTGCGCTTTCCCATTCTTCACGCAAAATAGCATACAAAAACCGATCGCACCATTCATTATTAAGCGCACCGCTCCCTAGTTGGGATTTAACAAAATGCCCCTCCCGCCGCATACATAAGCGCTCCATGATTTTATATGAGCCTTGGTTTTCTGCATTGCAGCACGCAATAATCCGGTGAAGCCGGAGGACATCAAAGCCCAGCCGCAGCATGGTTTCGCCCATTTCTGTGCCATATCCTTGCTGCCAATAATCACGATGGATAGTCCAGCCTATCTCTGGGTAATCAGGTAAGCCCATTAACGTAGCTGCCCCAATTAGCTGCTGCTCTTCTTTAAGAATAACCGCGTATTCATAGTTGTTACAATCTTCTTGTTCTGCATTGGCTATTGCCCAATCAAGATAGCTACGGACTTCCGCTTCATTGCGCGGCTCACCTCTGCGATACTTCATGGTTTCAGCATCGCTTAGCCACTCAAAAACCGTAGCGAAGTCATTTAGGTCAAACTTACGATACTCAAGCCGTTTAGATTCCAATAGGATGAATTTCATCTTCTCACACCTTTGCCAAAATCTCAAAATCCATATTGAGCTTATTCTACCAAAAAATAATCTTTTATTTCATCAATCAAAAGGGGCTTGCTCCTTATGTTATGTATTATTGAAACGTTCAGGACTTTCGCGCGGGCAGGGCTGCTTCTCGTTTAATTTGCCATACTCAATTGACTTTAGGCAAGGGGTTTGCGAAAATAAATTGCATAAAGGAGATGATCTCATGCAACGACTCAGCCACCCAAGTTTTTTCGCCCGTCCTGCAACAGATGTCGCAAAAGAGCTGCTAGGTAAAATCGTTTGCCGCAAAACCGAATGCGGGCAAGTAAAGCGCTTGCGTATTACCGAATGTGAAGCGTACGCCGCTGATTGCCCGTATGTATTTAAGGATGCGCCATTTTATACCATTGGCGAATGGGTTGCTCATGAAAATATGCTGATGATTACATGCTGCAGCAAGGAAGGGCCCGACAATGTGGTGATAGGAGGCATTGAAGGCTGTGATGGCTCAAATGCCGTTGCCGATGCGCTGGTAATAGCTTCTGGAGAAGTATATCCTCATGATATGCTTTGGCTGGAAGATGACGGCACAGAGGTTGCGTTTGTAGCTGGTGAGCGTTCGTTTTTACCCGATGGGGATCTGGTCAACTTCAGAGTAACAGGCTAGGAAGCTGTATTCAACTTTGACAGTGTGGCGCTGAACACAGCATCTAAAGCTCTAAGCAATTTTTCAATTGCCTGCAAAACTCCCCGCCATCAATAGCCCCCTTAATCACATCTACCCCAAGAGCCTCGGCCACATCACCAAGGGTAGCCCCGCAAAGCATATCTTCTGACCCGGCCCGAAAGGCATTTTCCGGGACAAACAGCGTATCCAGCCCATTACAGTGCCCCTGCAACTGCGCAATAATATCCTGCCCGGTAATAAGCCCGCTAACAGTAACCCCATGCCCATAAAAATCATTGCGGATAACATGTATATCAATAGTAATATCTGGGAAAGACTGAGTAAAGCGCCTTAACAATTTATCCATAAACGCCCCAGCGGCCTGGCCGGTGACAATGCCGATATGTGTCTGTTTTTGACGGGAGGACGCGCCTTCACGTATCGCTACCATGGGATCTGTCTCAAGTTCTCCTTCATGCACATCGCTAAGCGCCTCAAGAAACTCCGCCTCAAACAGAGCCATCATCCCAACCCCATTATCCAACTGTGGGAAATCATCATAATCCTCATACTGCGGCAGCGGAATCCCCGCCAGCACATACCATTCATCGGCAGCAAAGACAAACCTGTTATCACCCCTTGCCGATAAATCAGCGTCGCACATTCCGGCCGCCCCGATGCCCTCCTGTATCCGAGCCTGCCAACCTTCCACCTGGGCAATAACCGCAGCTGCGTCATTGGCCCCAAACCCCTCCAAAGGATACAATCCCTCCCGATACCGGGTAAGCCCAACAGGCACAATAGCCAAACTCTTGGCCCTATCTCCAAGTCTCAAAAGCCTCTCAATAGTTTTATCCAGCTCAGCCCCATCGTTGATGCCCTTACATAGCACCACCTGAAAATGCATATCAATACCAGCCGCAGCAAACCTCTCCAAAACACTAAGCAAATTTCCTGCCCGTATACTATGCAACATCTTCCGCCGCAGCTTAAAATTAACGGTATGGACACTTATCCGCATCGGGGAAAGTTTATACTTAATAATCTGCCCAATTTCCTCTTCGCCTAAATTTGTAAGGGTAATATAATTTCCCAAAGCAAAGGACTGATAAGGATCATCATCCTTGACATACAAAGACTCACGAAGCCCAGGGGGCTGCTGGTCAACAAAACAAAAGATGCACTTGTTTACACAGCGCCTATCCTCGCCCAGAGACCCCGCAGCAAATGTAATCCCCAAATCATCATCGGCATCCTTCTCAATTTCCAGCGCCCAAACTTCACCGCAGGGCTTCCGCACATCCACCAGCAAAAACTCCTCAGTCATATGCCAGCGATAATCCAAGATATCCTTTACTTCATGTCCGTTTATAGACAGAAGATAATCGCCAGCCTTCAGCTCCATTTCCTGGGCAATACTGCCGGGCGCAACCGATATAATTTTGTGTTCCTTCATCTTAACCTCCATGTAACCACACAGCTGCAACCGCTTTTTCCAAAAGGATCAAAATCGTCCTCATACGGAGTCGTCCCAAATGTATGAAAAAACCTCCTGACCAATAATGGCAAGAGGCGAAAAAATAAGCAAAACTAGAAATATATGCTTGACAAAGAATCCTCATCCTGATAGGCTTTACAACCGATTCACATTTGTCAATAGGAACGATTCTTAGATTTTTGACAACGATATCACATTCCAAGCCTTAAATCAACAATTTTTTATCTCAGTCACAAAACTTCAATATCAAGGGGTTGTTGCATGTGGAAAAAAACAGAGTACGCCCGTCTCTAGGCCGTGGGCCAAGCCGGGCAACCTACTCGCGCATCGGAGAGGTCTTGGACATCCCAAACCTTATCGAGGTTCAAAAGGCAAGCTATAACTGGTTTATCAAGGAGGGGATAAAAGAAGTTTTCCAAGACATCTCGCCAATAACAGACTATAACAACAACCTGGTGCTTGACTTAGTAGACCTGACAATGGACGACAAGCCCAAGCACACCATAGAAGAATGTAAAGAGCGCGACGCCACCTACGCAGTAAGCCTGAGGGTAAAGTGCCGCCTCCACAATAAAGAAGTAGACGAAATAAAAGAGCAGGACATCTTCATGGGTGACTTCCCACTCATGACAGAAAACGGCACTTTTGTAATCAACGGGGCCGAGCGGGTTATTGTTAGCCAGCTAATGCGCTCCCCTGGAATATATTACGGGATAGATTATGACAAGGTGGGCAAGCAGCTTGTGTCCGCCAGCATCATCCCCAACCGCGGCGCATGGTTAGAGTTTGAGTCAGACTCCAACGATGTGCTTTATGTGCGTATAGACCGTACCCGCAAAGTGCCGGTTACGGTTCTTATCCGTTCTCTTGGCGTTGGCACAGACGAGGAAATCCTGGCCAAATTTGGAGAAGACCCAAAAGTTGTAGCTACAATAGAAAAAGACATAGCAAAATCCTACGAAGAAGGCCTCCAAGAGGCCTATAAGCGTTTGCGTCCCGGTGAGCCGCCTACAGTTGAAGGGGCAGAAACTCTTTTAAGAAATATGTTCTTCGACCCCAAGCGCTACGACCTTGCCAAAGTAGGCCGCTATAAATTCAATAAAAAGCTAGCCCTAAGGGCCCGTGCTGTTGGCCGGGTTCTGGCCAACGATGCCATCGCCCCATCTACAGGGGAGGTTATTGCAGAAGCCGGTGCACAAATCACCGCCGAGCTGGCAGACATGATCCAAGATGCTGGCTGCCCCCATGTGGATGTAGTCCAAGACGACAGCCACACCATCCGCATCCTAAGCAACATGACTGTAAATATAGACCAATATCTAGAGCCCTATGGCCTTACCGCCAAGGACTTCAACATCAAGGAAAGGGTGTACTACCCCGCCCTTGAGTCCATCCTCCAAGCCCAAGACAAGGAAGAGCTTTCCCGTCAAATACGGCTTAATATCCACCGCCTTATCCCCAAGACCATTCAGTTTGAGGATATTATGGCGGCTATTTCCTATGCCATGGCCGTAGACTTTGGCATCGGCAACAAGGATGATATCGACCACTTAGGCAACCGCCGCATCCGCGCAGTTGGTGAATTGCTTCAGAACCAATTCCGCATCGGCCTTACCCGTATGGAGCGGGTTGTCAAGGAGCGCATGACCATTCAGGACATGGATATAGTTACCCCACAAGCCTTGATAAATATACGCCCTGTTACCGCCGCAATTAAGGAATTTTTTGGTTCATCTCAGCTATCCCAGTTTATGGGCCAGGTAAATCCTCTGGACGAGCTTAGTCATAAGCGCCGCCTATCAGCGCTGGGCCCCGGCGGCCTTAGCCGTGACCGTGCAGGCTTCGAAGTCCGTGACGTTCACTCCTCCCACTATGGCCGCATGTGCCCTATCGAAACCCCTGAAGGCCCCAACATCGGCCTTATAAACTCCCTGGCAACCTATGCCCGTATCAACGAATACGGCTTCATAGAAGCCCCCTATAGAATAGTAGACCGCTCGGGCCCAGAGCCTGTGGTTACCAATGAGTTCCGCTACGTAACTGCAGACGAGGAAGAAAACTATATCATCGCCCAAGCCAACGAGCCATTAACAGAAGACGGACGATTCGTAAACAACAGGGTAGCCGGGCGCTTCCGCGAGGATATCCACGAGTTCGAGCGCAGTCGCATAGACATGATGGACGTATCCCCCAAGCAAATCGTATCTGTGGCCACAGCCCTTATTCCATTCCTGGAGAACGATGACGTTTCCCGCGCACTAATGGGCTCAAACATGCAACGCCAGGCCGTTCCTCTTATAACCACAGAGGCCCCTGTTGTGGGTACGGGCATGGAGCACAAAACCGCTATAGATTCCGGCGTTATGCTACTGTCCTCTGTAGGCGGCACAGTAGAGGAAGTAACCGCAAGCAATATTGCCGTACGGGACGCCGACACCGGCGCAAAGAAGAATTTCAAGCTTACTAAGTTTATGCGCTCTAACCAAGGCACGTGTATCAACCACCGGCCCATCGTGAAAAAAGGCCAGGTAATAGAAGCCGGGGATGTAATAGCAGACGGCCCATCTACAGATTCTGGTGAACTTGCCCTAGGCAAAAATCCCTTAATCGGCTTTATGGCCTGGGACGGTTACAACTACGAAGATGCAATCCTCCTAAGTGAATCACTGGTACGGGACGATGTATACACCTCCATCCATATAGAGGAATACGAAGCCGAAGCCCGTGACACCAAACTAGGCCCGGAAGAAATCACCCGTGACATCCCCAACGTAGGCGAAGATGCAATGAAAGACCTAGATGAACAGGGCATAATCCGCATTGGCGCGGAAGTAGGCCCCAACGATATATTAGTAGGTAAAGTAACCCCCAAGGGTGAAACAGAACTCACCGCCGAGGAGCGCCTGCTTCGCGCAATCTTTGGTGAAAAAGCCCGTGAAGTCCGGGATACCAGCCTACGTGTACCCCACGGGGAAAGCGGCATAGTGGTAGACGTAAAAGTTTTTGCCCGCGACAGCCGTGACCTAAGCCCCGGGGCCAAAAAGGACGAACTGCCCCCAGGTGTCAACCAGCTGGTACGGGTATATATTGCCCAAAAACGCAAAATCTCCGTTGGCGACAAAATGGCCGGACGCCACGGCAATAAAGGTGTAATCGCCAAAGTGTTGCCTGTGGAAGATATGCCTTTCCTTCCCAATGGCCGCCCACTGGATATAGTGCTTAACCCCCTAGGTGTACCCAGCCGCATGAACATCGGCCAGGTACTGGAAGTCCACCTTGGCCTTGCTGCCAAAGTACTGGGCTGGAAAGCAGCAACCCCAGTATTCGATGGGGCCAGTGAGATAGACATCATGGACACCCTAGACCTAGCCAACGACTACGCCAACATGAACTGGCATGAGTTCTCAAGCAAGTGGATGGATATCCTAGACCCATCAATTTTTACAGAGCTTGAAGCCAATCGCAATAACCGGCTAGAGTGGAAAGGTATGCCCATCACCCGTGACGGTAAAATCCACGTAAGGGATGGCCGTAGCGGCGAGTATTTCGACAACCCGATAACCGTAGGCTTTATGCACTACCTAAAGCTACACCACTTGGTAGACGATAAAATCCATGCCCGTTCCACCGGGCCATACTCCCTTGTAACCCAACAGCCCCTGGGCGGTAAAGCACAGTTTGGCGGACAGAGATTTGGTGAGATGGAAGTTTGGGCGCTGGAAGCCTATGGCGCAAGCTACACCCTCCAGGAGATTCTAACAGTTAAATCCGATGATATTGTAGGCCGCGTCAAAACCTACGAAGCCATCGTCAAGGGCGAAAACATCCCAGAGCCCGGTGTTCCCGAGTCCTTCAAGGTTCTGCTGAAGGAACTGCAAGCCCTGTGTCTGGACATGAAAGTACTAAGTTCAGACGACATGGAAGTAGAAATCAAGGAATCCGTGGAAGAAGGCGAAGACCTTAACGTCAACATCGAAGGTGCGGAAGCATCCTCTGACGGAGATCACGGCTACGTACGCAAGGCTTCAAGCGTGGACGCCGATGTAGACGGAGAAGAATCGGATGTCATGCTTGGTGTAAAGGCCCTGGCAGCAATGGCTGGCCTGGATATGGAGAATGACCCAATAAGCAGCCCCGACATGGATGATGAGTCTGAAGACGATGACATGCCCGATGACGATGCAGACCTTGGCGTAGATATAGACGTCAACATGATAGACGACATAGATATGCCCGACATAAACGAGGACGACATGGGCCCCACCGATGCTGACCTTATAAAGGAAGAAATAGAGCTAGTAAACCTAGACGACCCAAACGAGTTCAACTTAACTGACAAAGAATTAGGGATATATCCCGATGAGGAGGATGAGGATGAATAATATGCAGCCAACTCCAAAGCCAGCTATGGCGTTCTCTTCAATAAAAATTGGCCTGGCTTCGCCGGAAAAAATCCGCGAATGGTCCCGGGGCGAGGTAAAAAAGCCCGAAACAATCAACTACCGCACCCTAAAGCCCGAGCGTGACGGCCTGTTTTGCGAGCGCATCTTCGGCCCAAACAAGGACTGGGAATGCCACTGCGGCAAGTACAAGCGTATCCGCTACAAAGGTGTGGTCTGCGACCGCTGCGGCGTGGAAGTAACCAAAAGCAAAGTACGGCGGGAACGCATGGGCCACGTAGAGCTTGCAGCCCCGGTATCTCATATCTGGTATTTCCGTGGCATTCCGTCCCGTATGGGGCTTATTCTTGGCATGTCCCCACGGGCCCTTGAGAAGATTTTATATTTTGCGTCATATGTAGTCCTTGACCCAGGCGAAACCGGTATGCCCGCAAAAACCTTGCTTACAGACAAGGAATACCGGGAAGCCCTGGACAAATACGGCCATTACCGCCCCGGCACAACCGCGGGCGGGCAGCGCATACCTTCCTTTAGGGTTGGTATGGGGGCCGAGGCTGTTAAGGAACTGCTCCTTGCTATAGATTTGGAAAAAGAATCTGAAGAGCTTAAGATTCTGCTAAAAGACGCCAGCGGCCAAAAGCGCCTGCGCTATATCAAGAAGCTGGAAGTAATCGAATCCTTCCGTCTGTCCGGCAACCGTCCCGAGTGGATGATTCTGGACGCAATCCCCGTTATCCCGCCAGATTTGCGCCCAATGGTGCAGCTTGACGGCGGCCGCTTTGCCACATCCGACCTTAACGACCTATACCGCCGTGTAATAAACCGGAATAATCGCCTAAAGCGCCTGTTAGACCTAGGCGCACCAGATATCATAGTCCGCAATGAAAAACGTATGCTGCAAGAAGCCGTAGACGCCCTTATCAACAATGGCCGCCGCGGCCGCCCAGTAACCGGCCCAGGCAACCGCCCCCTTAAATCCCTGTCAGATTTGCTCACAGGTAAGCAAGGCCGTTTCCGCCAGAACCTGCTGGGTAAGCGGGTAGACTACTCTGGCCGTTCTGTAATAGTGGTTGGGCCAAAGCTTAAGATATACCAATGCGGCCTGCCCAGAGAGATGGCAATAGAGCTATTCAAGCCCTTCGTCATGAAAAAGCTGGTGGAAGGCGGCGAGTCTCACAACATCAAATCCGCAAAGCGCATGGTAGAAAAGCTTGAACCAAAGGTATGGGATGCCCTGGAAGACGTAATCAAGGAACATCCCATCATGCTTAACCGCGCGCCCACGCTTCACCGCTTGGGCATCCAAGCCTTTGAGCCGGTGCTGGTAGAAGGCCGTGCCCTAATGCTGCACCCACTGGTGTGTGCCGCTTACAACGCCGACTTTGACGGTGACCAGATGGCGGTACACGTACCTCTATCCGTAGAAGCCCAGGCAGAATGCCGCTTCCTGCTACTTGCCCCTAACAACCTGTTAAAACCCTCTGACGGCGCACCCATTACCGTGCCCACAAAGGACATGGTACTGGGGATATATTACCTTACCCTGCAGCGTAACGGCGCAAAAGGCGAAGGCAAAGCATACGGCTCGGAAGACGAGGCTGTAGTCGCTTATGACAACGACGAAGTAAGCCTCCACGCCAGGATCAAAGTCCGCCGCTACGACGAATCCACCGGCACGGCCAAAATAGTGGAAACCACTCCAGGCCGGATTATTTTCAACCAGGCTATACCCCAAGACCTAGGTTTTGTTGATAGAAGTGCAGACCAATTCTCATACGAGATAGACGAGCTGGTTAACAATAAAATGCTAAGCAAAATTGTAACCCGCTGTATCAACAAGTATGGCAGCGTCCAAACATCTGATACCCTGGACAGAATCAAAGACCTAGGCTTCCAATACGCAACCAAGAGCGCCCTATCTGTATCCGTAACCGACATGGAAGTCCCCTTAACAAAAGAGACCATCCTAAAAGAGGCCGATGATGCAGTAGATGCAATGGATCGCATGTTCCGCCGGGGCCTTATGACAGACGACGAGCGCCGCGACAGAGTACTGCAAATCTGGTACGAAGCCGCAGAAAAAGTAACCGACGACCTAATGAAAGGCCTAAGCCCGGACAACAGCGTATACATGATGCTGGACTCCGGCGCAAGAGGCTCCAAGGTACAGATGAAGCAGATGGCCGGTATGCGCGGCTTACTGGCAAGCCCATCAGGTAAAACCCTGGAAATCCCCGTTCGTTCCAACTATCGGGAAGGTCTGTCGGTTCTTGAATACTTCATCTCCGGCCATAGCGCACGTAAGGGACTCTCGGATACGGCATTGCGTACCGCAGACTCCGGCTACCTCACCCGCCGTATGGTAGACGTAAGCCAAGATATCATCATCCGCGAGGAAGACTGCACCAAGGACGGCGAAGTAAAACCCGGCATGTGGGTATCCTCCTTCACCGACGGCGCAGAAGTAATAGAGCCCTTAGTAAACCGCGTTCGTGGTCGCTGGGCACTGGAAGATATCGTTCATCCGGAAACCGGTGCATTGATAGTAGAAGGCGACAATATAATAACCCCAGACCAGGCCGATGCCATTGAAGCCGCAGGCATTGAAGAAGTGCATATCCGCACCGTTCTTACCTGCCGCAGCCGTATTGGGCTATGCAGCAAATGCTACGGCGCAAACATGGCCTCCGGCCGCATTGTGCGCATAGGTGAATCTGTAGGCATAATCGCGGCCCAGTCAATAGGCGAACCCGGCACACAGCTAACCATGCGTACCTTCCAGGTAGGCGGCGTTGCCGTAAGCGATGACATCACCAAGGGTCTCCCACGCGTAGAGGAAATCTTCGAAGCCCGGAAGCCCAAGGGCCTTGCCATAATTGCAGAGTTCGGCGGTCTGGTAACCATCGGCGACAACAAGAAAAAGCGTGAAGTAATAATCACCAACCCAGAGGTAGGGGAAGGCAAAGCCTATATGATCCCCTTCGGCTCCAGAATCAAAGTCAAAGACGGCGATATGATAGAGCCCGGCGACGAGCTAACCGAAGGTAGCATCTACCCCCACGACCTGCTTAAAATTAAAGGCCTGCGAGGCGTCCAGGATTATATGATCCGGGAAGTACAGCGGGTATACAACCTCCAAGGCGTAGATATCAACGACAAACACATTGAGGTAATAGTCCGCCAGATGCTGAAGCGCATCAAGGTGGAAGAAAACGGAGACACCGGCCTGCTGCCTGGCTCCATGGTTGACTGGCTGGAGTTTGAGCAGATTAACAAGGATATCGAGGCCCAAGGGCTAGAGCCTGCCACCGGGTCACGGGTGCTGTTGGGTATTACCAAGGCATCACTTGCTACGGATTCCTTCCTTAGCGCGGCGTCCTTCCAGGAGACTACCCGGGTGCTTACCGAGGCTTCTATCCGCGGCAAGGAAGACCGGCTTATCGGGCTTAAGGAGAATGTTATCATCGGGCAGCTTATACCGGCCGGGACTGGGATGCCTGTTTATCGCAGCATTGAGGTTGGTTGTGCGCCTGGGTATGATGATTCTGATGATGACGATCTTCCTATTTATCCTACTGTGGCGCGGGGGTAGGGAGATTTTGGTTAAATAGCGGATATCATCCTATTTTATTGGAGGATATCCGCTATTTTTTTAATCATTCCACGTAATTTCTAGATATAGCAGTTCATCTTTAAATCGGCGCTGTAACTGCATAGCTGATGTGATTATGGGTATCCTGAGACTATCAGTAGTGTCCATGAGCCTATGCAAAATTTAGGAAAATTTGACATGCTGGACAAATACAAGTATATTGTAGCTGTTCGTATGTTGATTTTGCCCTTTTTTGTCGATGCAATGCTTTACGGCCTGTGCCTTTTTGTATATAAATGTGTTCGCGGTTTTATGGCAATCACACCTTACGCCATGGCGAGCATATTATACAAAACCGAAGGAATATCCTTATTCTAAGAGCCAACGAAAGCGCGTTATATTACAACACGAGGACTCTGTTCTCACAACCTCAAAGGGTAGCTAATATTGTAACTACAAAAGGAGTACAACCAACTATGAACTCAGGCCTTAATACAACTGCTCCTAAAGATAGCATCGACATACGTATGCTTCTTGCCCCTATCTTTGAAAACACATGGGAAGGGGTAAGTGGCGCAGATTTGTTAGAGCGTCTGATTGACTTCTACCAAAAAATCGCAAATGAGCTATTGGATGATTTAGAGGCTATAGCCGTTTTTATGGCGAGAAAGGCATGGTGTTTCTTTCTTGTCCTATTTCCTCATTTAGCTATCCCAGATGACAAAAGAGAAGATATCCGTCACCGAATCATTCACGATGGGATGCTTGCACCCTATTTTAACTCATCGGACACGCTTCCAGCAGGCATGCGTGTGATTATCGGCGATGATAGCTGCGTGAACGGGACGGCTTTAAGTCGGTGCGTAAGACGCTTAATAAAGTGCTTTGGTGTAACAGAAAGCAACATAACAGTATACGCCTTTTCGGTTCTTGATACAGATGAACTCAGGCGGCAGCTCCCTAATCGTGCTAAACGAGAGGGCCAGCCTCTTCCTGATTTTGCAATCCGCAAAAATAGCAAAGACCCCATAAGTCCAAGCGACAAGGATTTTTTCTATGTAAAATGGTGCGGCTATAAATACTACATTGTTGAAAGCAGCAAGGATTCGCATATTCCAATGATTTCGCGGCGCTTGGTTGAGGCTATTGCTGTTTCCTCTGTTCCATATGTGTCTACAACCCCAGCATTTTCACTAACATACGATACAGCAGTCAGAGTATTTGGCAGCCTAGAAAAAGACCAAGACAGCGGGTATATCGTCCAAAACAGCGGGCTAAAGAGTCAACTGGGAGCAGAATCTTTTGAGTTTCACAACATCACAACTCAAGCTCCGGGCAGGCACAATGTAGAGGCCTTTATTCTTTTCCCTAAAAAAAATACTGACCTATTTAATATTGATTGGATTGATTGGCTACCTCCTTGCCATGGGAGTGCCGAGGGGCAGCGCCCTTTCGTGAGGGTTTATGTCAACAAAGCCACTGACAAAGTATTGGTAATCCCAACAGTGCTAATGCCTTACGTTAGCGATGATGCCGAGCTTGGGCGGTTTTTTCCTCCAACCGTAAGCAAGCTGTTTTGCAATAAAGCTTCACTCAACAACCAGGCTGCCAATAACGTAATGGGAAATGACCTTATAAAAGAGGGCTCTGTGTCCGCACATAAGGTGCTGGGATATGTTGCAAGTTATTGCTTTGGCAAGCATTTTCTAGAAAGCACTTTGATTGGGCTTAGCCCTAGTGATTATGAAGAGATAGATACCCTTGGCTTGCCATGTGATGTCTACACTCAGTGGCTAAGTGGGGATGTCAATAGCGTGCATAGCATATTGAGGGATACCTGGGCACATTTGCAAGCAAACAATCATATACGGGAACATCCCCCAGCCATAGACAATGATGCTGTTTTTTTTGAGACTGAGTTTAATCACGTGTTTGATATCAACGTCCCAGATACAAAAGAACGAAGCTACTATGACCTCTCTTCTGCCCTGTTTCGGAGATTGTCTGACCTGATTGCGCCGCGATTTGGTAGCATCCCAATGGCTGCATATATAGACAGACTCTTCAATGTTATGGAATCTGTCAAACGAAGTGGCAACACACGCAATAAGGCTATTGCAACGATAGTCATGTTAAGCGATAGTGGCGTTGCATCTGCTTTTGCCATGCAAAATAGACGAATCATAGGCACGCATCTTACCTGCGGGGAACAAAGCAAGCTTGCAATCTATAGCACCGAACCGGCATATGCATACTTTTTAAGCAGATTGCCAGAGGTTAGTGCAAACCTTAAGACTGAAAAAATAAATATACTCAAGGACTATATAGCATCAGTTCTTGAGAAACTGCATAGTGCCAATCGATTAGGTCTTCCCCTCTGGATGCTAATGGAACCAGTAAATGATATCTTGAACCAACAAAACCTCAATCCTGGTGTTGTATCAAAAAAGTATTACTACCAGCCTCATTTGGACATGATTGATGAAAATTTGCCTTTTTTTGTCGACTGCTTAAGCACGGCTGAGCGACTACACGCTCTTGATGATGTTGCTGCCCCGCATGAGAAATCTTCCTCTATGAAAGAAGCTGCGCCGCGTAAAAAATATAAGATAAGCAATGCATTGACTCGCTTGGCAAACAGCAGCACCTGATTTCGATACAAGAAAACGACTTGCCATGATATAAAGCTGAGAGCTAAGCAGGATATAGCAATAGACATTACAATGTAATTGATACAAAGGAGACACAGAGGGTGAAGCACAGACCATCTTCCAAGCGGTTGACAGCAAAAGTATGTTATGTAAGCAAGGCAAGTAGGATGCGCATCAATCATTTTGATGCATATTTTAAGCGTGCAACAACAGGAGAGTATCGAGCTAATCCATATAATAGCGCACGTGATGTACTGTTGGCCCCCTGTGAAGCCGTTTGGCTATATGGCTATATAGATAACAGTAGCTTTGATAAAACGCTTGCAGACTTTGATTTTTGCAATAGGAGACATAATGGGGCAAGCACAGGATGTATTATGTACTACATTAGGGATGGTGAGCCGCCATCCAATTCCCTGCCCTGCACAATGGATCCAAGCACCAGCAGTGCGTACATACTTCAGCAACCTGCAAGAATGCCGCCGGGTGAGGTGTTGACGCGATTTGTTAGTTCCCGTGACGAAATACAACGTTCATGGAAAATAGCATACGACTATAGCAAGAGGCATGATTCTAGAAAAAATGATCTTTGGATAAGCAATTTTGAAAGCCGTCTAGGCCCGACAATTTTAGCACCGAAAAAGCGGACTTCTACATAGGAAGCTACTTTTTCGATAGTATTTCGATATTTTTTGCGATAAAAGCGTTCATATTTGTGAAGTTGGGAATGTGGTTTTGTACACGCCTTATTTCAGTTTGCGTAAGTTCAAGGGCCCCGACAATGGCTGAAGCAGTAAGGTGCTGTATGTCCGCGTGGAGTATATTGATAGCGGAATTCTCTACGGAGTACCCAACATAGGCACGATCCGCTAGCACAACCATAAACTGATGCAAAAAATCAAGATAGTCTTTATTTCGCCAGTCAAAGCGGCTATCAATATTAGTCTCCGCAAACCAGCTTATTACTTTGATATATACGTCTTTAAACGATGTATCAATTCTACACCAGTTCATGATATCCATCATAGCACGGTTTATCTTGATGTATTCTGGGTTAATGCGGGTTAGATTATGATGGAAATCAATCAGCTTAAACCAATCGCTCACATTGTCATTGGTCAGGAAAAATGCCCGGAATACACTTGCATGTGGATTTTCCGGGTCGTACATATACTGCCTATGCGTATCTCTAAATGACGTCCAGTGGCGCATGTACGAATAGGTGCGAGATTCTCCTATTGGGTTCTTTGCTACATTCTCCAAAAAGCCATCTGCGAGGATATTATCATGTTCCCCGCTAAATAATAGCCTTGATATAATTGCATCTTTTTTTGCGTTGCACTCATCAGGGTTGACCCTGCTACTCCGTGGTATCAGCGTATAGCTATTGTGGTTGAATAAACACAAGACCTCTCTTTCTCTCCCGTTGATTGGAGAGTTGAGGAGCCCCATAACATCATCTCGTGTTTGCGCACCCTTTTGATAGTTGTCTATGATTGTGCTTGCCGTGTAGGGCACATTATTTCCAGGTTCTTTAAAGCTAAGCTTGTCCAACAAGCAAAATCTACTTTGGTCATGTGACTCAAAAATCGCATTAATATCATCGTAAAAATGCTTAACCATCAAGGTTGCAGCAATAGTCCTTATATTGTTAATAAGCTCTGGATTATCACTAATCACCCGTGCCGTCTCCAGTAAGAAGTGCCTTATCACTCGCATCGACACATGGGGTAGTACTATGTCAGCGCTAATTCTGTCATGATCCTCATCAGGGCCAAAGACAAAAATAAGCTCATTCGGATTTTTGATGAAGTCAAGAGCTTGCGGGTAAGTACCACGAGGGCCTAAAATCTTACTTATTTCATTATCGTTGGCACAAAATTGCTCAAGTGCACCCCCAAAACTAATTGGTGAAAGGTTCACTGTATGTGGGATATATTTTTCAAGCTCTTCCCTTTTAAATCTTTTTTCAAGCATTCCTTTATCGTATTGGTACACAATTTTAATGTGTTTGCTGGCAAGCGTCCCAGAGATTCCAAATATTTTTCTTATTGTGCGCGGATTGGAAATGCGGTCTATATCCTCATACACTATGACCACTGTCTTTTTTATTCCACCAATCTCTTTCCCCATATCCCTAACTGCATTAGAAAATGAAACATCGTCTGTAAATATAACAGGTGTTAGCCTAGACCATGGCCCGCTTCGCCCAAGTAGGTCCTTGAACTTTTTAGAGCGCTTGGATATACGTCCATACCTTAGTAATATTTTGTCTATTTCGTACAGAATAATTGTCTGCAGCTCATCCAATTGGCTAGCCAGGAGGTCGACATGTATAAATTCGTATGACCTATCCCTGGCATGTTTCTTTTTTTCTCTTTTTTCTAGCGTACTCAACAAGAATGTCTTTCCAGTTCCCCACGCACTGCACACACCTACAATATCAAGGTAGCCCAAGTAATTTTTTATACGCTCAAGGTCGCGCTCCTGCTGCGGCAAAAGCAGTGGGTCGCCATCACTGTCGTTGTGAGCTGTAAACCATGAATAAGCCCCAACAAAAATGAACAGTACCACAAAAATACCGCCATAAATGAGAAGCCAACTCATAGTACTGCCATGCCTGTTAGAAATAGCGTCTATTGCCATGGCAGGAGTAAGCTCTCGCTCACGCATCAGCACGATTGATGTGAAAAAAGCTAGATTGTTCACGAATATATGCACAGCGATGACAATAAACGTCCGCCACTCGCGAAAATAGCATAAAAAGACGATTAAGTACAAAGATATCGCAAAAATTAGATAGAGTTGCGTTGTTATGCCTCGCAAACCATGCAAACCGTAGAATGTAAGCAAGGATAAAATATAAACGCCTACTGCTTGCGCAATAAGCAGTGGCTTGCTTGTTTTTATGGTCATAATTCCAAGCCCCTCTCTCGTGGCCGACTTCATGAAGCTATGAGCTTTTGTTCACACTATATTATTAACTCCCTCAAGTAACCCCCAAAAGCTCCCCAGGACAACCTCCAGCACATTTCGCTCAATGGTATCAACAGCATCGTCAGAAAAGGGGAGAGATATAAGCCGCCACAGGAAATATAGCATGTGCGCTATAGCTGTGCAAGTTTGGTACGCTTCCGACTTAAAAGGGAACTACTATAGCGAGGGCTCTATAGTCGTGTTTCCCAAAAACGGTCACAATCTGGCAGTCTTTTTGCGCGATTTACGCACTGGCGCTTTCTTGCTTGCCTTATGGGCAAGCGGCGTCAGCACCAACATGTATCGGTGCAAAGATCCTCATCAGCTCGTGACCGTTTTTGCTTGAAACGACTATATCACGCTTACGCAGTTGCGTTGTGATACCGATAAAGCAGCGTAACCATCTGCTCACGGGTAGGCTGGCCGTGCGGGTTTGTGCCATCGGTAAGGCCGAGAGATTGCCCCCATTCCCAGGCATCGGCGGCCCATGAACTTGGCCGCTGGGATGGCTGTGGCGTGGTAGATGGCGTGGATGTGCCTAGTGTTTCAGATGGAGCGGGTGGCATGGATGTGCCGGGTATTACACCTGAAGTATTTGGCGCGGAAATGTTTGGCGACACGGGCACGCCAGGTTGATTGGTTTGCTCTTTTTCCTGTAGTAACCGAATAATCCCATCCCAAGGAAACCGCGGCCCTGGGCAAAACGCCCGTGTTATAGGTGTGATTTCATGATGACCGACAATCCGCGACCGGGCCATGGGTATTGTATGGCCAAACAGCCGCAGCACCTCATTGCGGATATGCCATATCAACTCCACCCCCACAGCCAGTTGGGCCTGCGACAGCTCCCCACTGGTAGAATCCGCAAAGCCAACACTTATGGTAAACTGGTTGGCATTGCGGCGGCGGCTTCTCACTTCTGGGATTGTGGAGTGTTGGTTGTCTCTATTGTCGCCACTGTTGGTTGTACCGTTGGCCCAGGCTGTGTTGCTGATGTCTACGGCCTGTATTACTGTGCCGTCCCGCGCTACAACAAAGTGGTAGGATACTTGATTGTTTCGGTTCATGATGGTGTTGATGGCGCTTTGGAAGCTTGCGCCTGTTATATGGCACACTATGAAGTCTGGGGTCTGGCCTTGGCGGCCTGGGGTTTGGTTTGGACTTTGGCGTTGGGTTATTTGCATATTTTGCTCCTTTCTGCTATATCAAGTTTTAGCTCTATTTTATGGTACGCGAAATAAGTTATATTGTGTGCAGGAGTGGCGTGACTGTTTCTCATTGAATTTGCTGTACTTTTCGGATGTGAATCATTTGCCCTAGGTGGATATCCGGGCCGTGGGCGGAGAAACTTGCGCTTCACGATCAGCTTGGATGTCAGATGTTGGCCGCTCTTTAACAGATGTGCCGTCCCAACTGTATAGAGGGATTATGTCTGATGTGAAAAGCGAGGGATTTTCTTCCCCGCCGGAAAATAGGCGGAATTGATAGCCACCTTGGTTGTTGATTAGGATGTCGCCTTCTTGCGGTTGCTGGAATGCGCCTGAAAAGCCGGTTATTATGTTGCTATCCGCATCTGTGCGGATGTAGTGGTTGTTGAAAATTTACTCGTTCATAGTATCTCTCCTCTATTACAAATCTGCACTTGCTACGTAGTGAAACCTAGCACCTGCACCTACTGAATTTGTCGCACTGGTTTGTATCCTAGAAATCCCCTCTGTACCTACTTGAAACGCTGTAGCAGTACCTGGCAAATCTTCAGACCCAGTAGGATGTCCCAATACATTTGATTCCCCTGTTCTTCCAAAAATAGTAACCACAGGTACTATTCTTTTGCTCACCTTAAACTGTAAACCATTAAAAAACGTTGAACCAGATGATATTGTACCTATTAAGCCTGCAACTGCATTGCTACCAGGTACTGCCGTATAACTATAGCTCTTCTCGTAGAATCGTTGGCAGATTGCCAATTCCCGACCAAAGTCCATAGGTGGATCCCCAGTCAGTGTGGATGTTCGGCCCATTTCCAGCTTAACAGCCTGGATATCAATTGCTGTTCCGATTGCCGTAGCTGTTCCAATCCCTATTGATACAGTCATGCTGCTTTGCATCGTGGGGGCTGTAAATGTATAGCTAAAATGCTCAAATTGCCCTTGTGTATCGCCAAGTGTCCAAAATCTGCTGCCTGTTGAGCCATCACAAATAACTGCCACACTGGCCGTTTCACCGGGAACCACTGCCGTAATTCTCGCAATAAGCGATATTGTCAACCTGTGTCCCGAGCAACGACTCGGGAACTCTATATGCTGTCTCATGGCCGCGCTTGATGCATTTATTTTTTCTAACCTTACAAACTCGCTCATTAATGTGTATCTTGAGCCCCATGAGCCTGTTTGCCATCGATCAATGCCATATATAGCGTTTCCGGCATACTCCGCTTGCCCCCGCTGATTAACCGGATTCCGAAAATCCCAATTATGAAGGATGTTAGGGTTATATGCCGTCTTCGCCCCGTCCAGCCAGCCAATATTATCAATAAAGGCCTGTTGGTCTTTGGCAGTATAAAACCTGGCAATTTTCGCACCGGCGAGCCAGTCCCGGCTTTCTCCTTCCTGCCCACGTACAACATCCCTAAGCATCCCATTTGACACTGCACGGTAAACCACGGTTTCATGTTTCTCGCCGTCAGACAGTGTTGCGTAATTGGGCGCAGGGGGAAATGCAGCTACATCCTTTACAGGTATACTTGTATCTGCAGCAGATATATCCGCCGAAGTTTCCGTAACAGGGCTAAAAGGTATGCCCGGGTACATATCAGCAATATTGTTAATATCATTCGTCAAAACTAATCGCCTCCAATTCGCATGTAAGCACTCGCTCGTTTCCGTTTATGGTGTATCTTATAGATGCCAGCTTTTGTTCCTCGCTATGGGTAAGCTGAAACCCCAGTACATTGCCGATTTTCTGTCCGTCAACCAGCAGATTTTCAGGTATAAGAATCATAATTTGTGTACTCCTTTCGACTGAATAAAAAATTGCATATTAAGAGTTAACTGCACATACGCATGAATATTTGGGATTATCTCTATGGTGTGGAATCGGTTGCGGCGTATTGCGCGCAGCGCGGGGTCTACCAAATGCCTTGTGATATCACGCCTGTTTTGCGGCAAAGCTGTGCCGTTGACAGGTAAGAGGTCAACGCCGTTTATTCGGATTATGAAGCTGTTGGGGTTGCCTATGTGGCGGATGTTGGGGACTAGGGCATGGTGGTGGTCAGGTATTGTATGATTGTGTGCCATTCCATGGTAATGCGGGGGAACCTCAATTTGATGATTGTGGTCAGGCATACTGAAATTGTGACGATGTGCGGATATTTCGTGGGAATGTCCCGGTATTGTGATTGTGTGGGAGTGTGCTGGGACATGGTATGTGTGAGAGTGGCCAATGTGCCTGTGCGCACCAGAGGGAACCCATGCAACAGAGCCATTAACCGTAGTAGAGTTATGATCTGCTACAGTTGCAAATCGTGTGCCACGGCTGATGCCGTGATTGTGATTTGCATCTCCAACACCTCCATCACTAACTACACGTACACCTTGTGGTAGTAACTCTATCTCATCACTTGCTAGATTTGTTTGTTGTGGTATTCCAACAGGATAACTCGTACTGCTAACCCGTGATTCTGCAGATGTTATTGCCCCGCCATCCTCGGTGCTGTATAAACGGCCACCACCGCCACTTGTGCTTTGATGTATGCCACCACCATCCTTGGTTGTAGCTTCACTGCTCGGGCCACTGGTTGCACCTCCGCCTCCCTGGGTAACATCAAAGGGCGCACGAAACCCACTAAGCTGTACGTCAATATTGACGCTATTAATCCAAACCATGCTATCAGGTATAAACACCCGCAAAACCACTGGATACTGTGGGCTACCATTCTCATGAACATGATCAGTAAAAAACTGTGTGGCCCCCTGGGCATAACTAGTCTCTATCCTCTGGCGGTCAATCATGTCCGCCAAGGCCCCGGCGATATCCCGCGGCCTGTTGGCAATATTGATAGAACACTCATCCACTTCTCCATACTTAAACCGGACTCCAGTGATAATATTGCGCTCAATAGGCTGATTGTTCTCGTCACGGATTTCCACAACATCACCTAGCCGTGGGCGGCCTGTGCGGGCAAAATCCGCGCCTTTCACTTGCGGGTCTGCAAGGGCGATATCCATACTGAAATCCACTTCAAATTCATTATGAGGCTCCTGTAACAGCGCCAGCATCTGCCGGGCATAATCCAGCAGCTCGTCAGGTAGTTTATACCGCCGGTCAATCAGCACCTTTGAAATAAGCCCATACCGGGCCACAACATCAGGCGGTGACTGAATAAAAGGCATTCCATCATTAACAGCCTCAATGGTAAGCTGGTTAGTACCCTCCCCATACCCAAAGGGATAAACCCTAGTGGCAATATGAAGATTACTTTCCGCATCAGTAACCCTCACCAGGTTCTTCCCACCCTGGATCCAAAAATCCGGGGCGGACTTTTCTTTGTCAATGCGCTTAAGCGACAGCCGAAAGGGGTAGGCACTAGTGTCAAAGGCCCACATCCAAGGCTCGGTTATAGGCTTTGGAATAGTAGCAAGGGCGCTTAGCACACTTTCCTTTTCCCAGCCATACTCAAAGAACCCAACAAAGTCCGTTGCCTGCAGGCTCCAGTTTCGTACCTCCTGAAAGCCCAGCACATAGCCGATTGCATTTGCCGTGTTAAATCCGATACCACCAACGATATGCTCCCGCATCGGGTCAAGTATGTCGTCATTAAGCAGGGCAAAAACATGCTCACACTGATAGGTTATAGATGAAAACTCCTGGCGCTCTGTCACCCGTGGGATTATCCGGTAAAAGTCGCTGGTATAGCCGCGGGTTTCATACCGCACCAGGTTGTAGGGCTGGCAATACCGATTATCAGGGGACTCCTTGGGCAGGGAAAAGGACAGATGATTAAGGCTGTTGATTTTCAGCTCTTCGCTGATGTCAAAGGCGTTGCCGCAGATTGCTTGCAGGCGCCGATTGCGGTCGTATACATGTATCATAGGAACCTGTCCTCGTAATTTATTGTTGTTTCCAGGTTGCCGCCGGTGGCCGCGTGGATATCTATTTGATAGCTTCTGCGGTCTAGGCGTATCCACGTGCCATGGTACAGATGCAAGACGTTGCTTACATTTGATGCGGAACCGGCATTATTACCATGAAGTGTTGCTGTTAAGGCATCGTTGTCACTGTCTATCACCAAAGTACCCCCTGGCGGAATCAGCACCCTAATTTCCGCTATTTCCAGTTCAAATATCTGCATCTGAGAAAGAACCTCGAAACGGGTGAAGGTACTGGGCTTTGCCAATAAGAACTTGCTAATACCGGCCTGCTTTGCAAAGGCGCTAAAGGACTCAACGCCAAGGCGCATTTCCTTGCCAATATGGCTATCAGCGGCAAAGCGGCTGCATGTACCCACAGCAAAGGGCGCATCCTTACCTATATGACTATTTTCAACAAAAGCCAAAAAAGTATTGGCCCTCTTCGAGGCATAGGCCAGCAATTCGTTGGCCAATACTGTGAAACTTGCACCGGAATCCGGCTCACAGGACACAAATGTCATTAGTCTCGCATTAGACGTAATGCGTGACGAGGTTGCTGGCTGCACACGCGTATACACAGTTACCCCGTTGGTATTGATAAGCCATGACTTAGTAATAGGGGCCGCCGATACAACCTTTGCAACATGGGAGAAGCTTATAAGCTGTGCCGCCGTTTTTGGAGATGTCATTGCATAGCGTGGCTGCATGTCGGCCTTCCGGGAAAACGGCATAATACCAAAGCGGCCGGTCATATTAATTCAACCTCATGGTATATTCAAAGGGTGCAATCCGGGGAATATACAGGCGGTTGATTGTCTCAGCCCTCGGGTTCTGGAAGATATCCACCAGGCTGCCAGTCTGGCCGGACATAAGTGCCGTAAACCGCCAGGTTCCCCAAGTGGTTTCCGGGTCTGGGAAGATAACATCATTGCTGTTTTGCATCCTGGTATAACCTTCCGGCTGGGCCGAAGACGCTGCAAAGGTAATAGGCATACGTTGATACCCCGCACCGGAAAGCTCTACACCTGTATCTTGGGGATCCCCATCAAAGAGGGCGATAACCGGTGTCATGCCTTGGATTGTTTCCCCAAGCAGGTTGTTTAGGATTTGGGTCTTAAACCAGCGGCTAAAGTCACCTTCAAGGGTGTAACGCACTTCACCGGGGCGCACCACGGGCTGGTTGTCTGTGAAAATTTGCAGGGGCATTCTCCACTCTCCGTAAAGCAGCATATTGCCGCTGCCGGTGGGCTGGGCGTTGAGTATGCCTAGATGGCGCACTTCCCCAGCGTCATGGGGGCTGCGCGGGAATACGATGCTGTTGGTGTTTTGGATAAACACGTTGCCATCGGCATCGACATCCGGGGCAGACCATTCGATGGCCTGGCGGGCGTAGCCGGTATAGGAAATTTCGTTGCCAGCCCCTGCATTGCCTGGGTTGGTTGCGTACAAGCCCAAGAATGTCTGGGCAATGCCTGCTTGAGGCGTACCCCGTAGGGTGTTTAGGATTCTTGCTTCAAACCATTGTGTTCCGTACATTTTGTCTTCTCTCCTTTGAGATTATTTTTGTATTACATGTTTGGAATGGGTGATGCCAATAGCAAAGCTACCCTAGCTAAAATAAGATGAAAACGCGCTTACTTGCTAGGCTGGAACGCTTTTGTCAAAAATGAAAATACTGAGGGCTACTCGACTAGAACGCTTTTTCCAAAAGGATCAAAACTAGGCTTGGCGCACTTTGGTATGGGCAATGCGCACAATCTCCACAGGGAAGCTGTTGGGATTGTGGATAGATATCTGGGTAGGGGCATCTGCCGTACCCTGATAATTGATATCCCTAAACTGGCCGGTAGCGCTTTGCAATTGCCTGGGAGGGCCAAATGCAAATGGCTCGCATATAAAGGTAAGCTGGAAGCCGCCATCTGTAGTGCGGATATCTTCCTTGGCACGGTTATAGTGAGCTATAAGCTCCGGCGGGTTGTAGATTTCGCCCCGGTAGTGCTTGTCCAGCTCGCAGTCTAGCACTATGGTTCCTTTTTGGGATAGCCAGTGGGCTATTTCTCGGATATCGTCACGGCTTAAGTTCTTGAGCTTATCGTTTAGCCAAAAGCAGTGCAGATTTAGATTTCTGTCGCTGTAGAAGGGCTGTCCATGAGATATTGAGCCGTGGCGCTTTGGGATTTCTTCCCGGTTTAGACGCTTTGAAGGCAATAGGGTGTCGTAGCTGGTGGCGTATAGCCCCATTTCGCTGCTGTTTCGGTTGTTGAATGTGAAAGTGAAGGGGTTAGGCATGGGTTCCTCCTTTCTGAGGAATGGGTCTTATGAGTGTGTACGATGCATTAAGCAAAGGTTATCCCTCTTCCTCGCATCTCCCGCTGTGTGCGTGCAGCTAGTTCCCGGGCGATGTAATCTATGTCTAGGTCGCTGCTTACATGGAAGGTATTGTTCATTACTATGTCGCCTGTACCGTCGGGGCCGCCGGATGATGATTGCGCGGCTAGCGGATTGTGTCGGCGTATCGCATTCAGCCGGCTAAGGGCGTTGTCAAGCTGGCTTAGCGGGCTCTGATTTCCAGCAATCGCGCCAAGGCTACTTACAAGGCTTTGCTTGTCGGCTGCGATGACACCGCCACTGTAGCCACGGCTTATATCGTTGTTGTGCCCATCGGGCGCAAAGGTATCGGTAACAGCTTTATTGATTGCGCCTTCCATAGTTTTTATGCCTAGGATAAAGCCTTCCCCAACGTTTTTGCCTATTTCCGCAAAGACCCTGGACGGCGAACGGATGCCCAACAAGTTGGTGACTGCATTCATGGCCGAACGCGCGGCATTGGCGGCGGCGTTGGCAACACTGCTTGCTGCGCTTTGGATGCCGCTGGACATGCTTTGCATCATGTTATGGCCTATGCTGTGGGCATTGGACATTAGGTTGCTTGCAGCATTTACTGCACCGCTTGCGGCATTGGCGGCTGCACCCCTTACAGCCTCAGCCTTGCCGTTTATACCATTTACCAGGCCCTGCATCGTAAAGCCGCCTATCCGCTGGAATACCCTTGACGGTGAATGCATTTCAAGATACCCCATGATGGGCTGAACAAGGTTGCCTTGGCAGAAGCTTGTAACAGTACGGGCTACATCACTTGCCCTGCTATTGATACCATCAACCATGCCTTGGATAGCATCGCAAGCAATTTCCGCAAAGTTGGCGGCATTTATCTGGCTTAGTACCCCTTGCTCTGCGGAGGCGGAAAACTCTGCCGCTGCCCTTGCTACGCTTTCATCTAAGCCATAGACAGCCGCAATTTTTTCGATGGACGCCTCGGCGGCATCACCAAGGGCCGGTACTAGCTGGTAGAACACAAACTCAATATCGTCGGCCATCATCTGGGCGTATCCTGGGCCACGATTTGCCATGTCCTTCAGCTTTTCTATTACGCCTTGCTCTACGCCGCGCTCCATTGCTGCCTCTAATATTGTGGCGATGTTGGTTCCCCAGTTTCGGGTGGCTTCGGCGTTGGCTACTAGGGTGTCGCGCATGTCTTCCAGGCTTTTGGATACCTCGCTGCTTATGCGGGAGAATGCGTTGGTGGCTTTGTTGGCTATCTGGTCGTATTCCCTTGCTAGGGTTTCGAAAGCGGCTTTTTGGGACTCGGCCATTTCTTTGATTGCCAGGGCTGCTTCATAGGAAGATGAGCCAACGGATTCAGTCATGTCCTGTGCTGCTTGTGCGTAGTCGTCTAGGGCTTTGATTGCGTCTCGGTAGGCTAGGCTGGCGTAATATATCTGGCCGCCTAATTGGTGATGGGCTTCTCCGCTTGCCCTAATGGTATCGGCCAGCTCGCCCTCCAGCTTTTCCAGTCGATATACTTCCTCTGCATACCTGCTGCGTTTATTGCCGAATATTGTGAGATTTTCGGCAATAAACGCAGCAGGTATGCAGAGGAAGTA
>Ga0123355_10000804_pt1 | contig 42893 bp, 33 predicted proteins | sample TergutEmb28metaG_3_FD_89872 | JGI IMG/M metagenome (GOLD analysis project Ga0123355, IMG submission 89872) | Embiratermes neotenicus P1 segment gut microbial communities from Petit-Saut dam, French Guiana - Emb289 P1 | ecosystem: Host-associated > Arthropoda: Insects > Digestive system > Gut ...
AAAATTATAAAATTAACGTTTAGAGAACTGACTAGCTCTACGCGCCTTTTTAAGACCGTATTTTTTACGCTCTTTAGCACGTGGATCACGAGTAACTAAACCATTTGACTTAAGAACTGGTCTTAAATCAGCATTTAATTGCATAAGAGCACGAGTAATTCCTAAACGAATCGCTCCGGCTTGACCACTAAGTCCGCCGCCATGAACATTAACATTAACATCTAATTTAGCCGTGTTTTCTGTTAACTCTAAAGGTTGTAAAACATCTAGTCTAGTAGCGGCATTTGGAATATATTCCTCAAATGCGCGACCATTAATAGTGATTTTACCGCTTCCTGTACTTAATCTGACGCGTGCTACTGAGCTTTTACGGCGTCCTGTTCCTAAATATTGTACTTTTGCCATAGTTCCTCCTATTCAACCGGGAAATTTTCCGGTTGTTGAGCAATATGCGGATGCTCATTGCCAGCATAAACAAATAATTTTGATGCCATTGCTCTACCTAATTTAGTTTTAGGTAACATTCCTGCGATTGATTTTTCAACCATCCGTGTCGGGAATTTTTTCATCATTTCTTTAGCGCTTATTTCTCTAATCCCACCGTTATAACCTGTATGACGACGATAGATTTTATCATCCCATTTGTTTCCGGTTAAGATAACCTGATCAGCATTAACAATAATTACATAATCTCCACAATCGACATGCGGAGTATATTCTGGTTTGTGTTTGCCCATGATAACAGTCGCAACTTGGGTTGAGAGACGCCCTAGTGTTTTACCTTTTGCATCGACGACATACCATTTGTGATTAATTGTCTGGTTATTAGCCATGTATGTTTTCATTTCTTTTTCCTCCATAAATTAGTTAATTTTAATGAGGGCCTTTAATAGTGGATATTAATTTACCGGTAAATATTTTACCGCATATTTACGAGAATGTCAAACAAAAAAAGTCAAAATTGACTTTTTTTATTCATCTTCGTACATATCTTCATAATTATCCATGATTTCGTTGTAAGAATCTTCATCTAAGAACTCTTCTTCCTCACTAACCACATCATCAACCTCAGGCTCATCAAAGACTTCAGGAGCTGAATCGTCATCATCTGCGACTTCTTCGTCTTCAAACTCTTCGTCTTCATATTTAGGTTTATCATCTAAATAATAATCGTCCGCAGTGATGCCATCATCCTCTTCATCTTCTTCGATAATATCTTTATTAAAGAAAGATCCGTCTTTATCCCAAAGTTCGACAGACTGGCGCTCTTTCAAGTCCCACTCATCATCGCCACAATAAACAAATTTTGCACTTGTTGTGATATCAACATATAATTGTGTCATTTCCTCAATATTATCTGCGACTCTGCCAACAGATTCAATTGATTCATTTATCAGTTCGTTGATTGGCTGAGGATTTTTTTTCTCAAGCATTAGCTGTTCACAAACTTCAATCAAAGATAAATCTTTTTCAAATTTCATTAACTGCACCCTTTCGTACGTCCGATTATTATACCAAAAATTCTTTCTTTTTGCAAGGTTTTTTTGATTTTATTATAAATAAAACGTAAATATATACTTAAATCTTAATTATTTCCATGTTTAGTATGATACAGTCAAGATTATTTATGTAAATCTTAACGCTAAAAGTTTATTCACAATTGAGAAAACTATAACTAAATTAATATAACTTGTTTGACTCCAACAATAACTACAAAGTCCGCAAGTAAAATCAAGATTTTCTTTAATAACTTGGTGTATAATAGTTGTAGAGCGGTTAAACGAGGTGAAATAAATGGACGAATGGCATAAGCAAATCCAAAAAATCATTGACGAAATTGATGAGTGTATTAAATTACATAAAGGTGAAGACATAACATTATGCAATCTTTCTCGTAAATTGGGCTATTCTAAATTTCATGTTACAAGAAAATTCAAAGAAATATCTGGCATGCAATTTAGAGATTATTTGCGACTGAGAAAATTAGCCTTTGCATTAATGGATGTTCGTGAAGGAAATAAAAGTCTATTGAATATTGCTTTAGACTATGGCTTCTCTTCGCATGAAGCCTTTACACGGGCCTTTAAAACAACATATGGTATTGCCCCGAGCGAATACCGTAAAAATCCGATGCCCGTCGTCCTTCGTACAAAAATAAAACCTTTTGACCGCTACATATTAGGAATAGGAGAGATAGGTATGATTCAATCGGGGGATATAAAAATTTATTTCGTAACCATCCCAGCACACAAATTATTACACATCAAAAATAACGAAAGTAATGGCTATTGGGATTTTTGGAGGAAACAAGCATCAATACCAGGACAGGATTGTGAAACAATCTGTAACTTACTTGAAGGGGTTGCGCACAAACTAGACAATAAAGGCAGCAACAACCGAAGCGATCAAATAATGGCTTATATTCATGAACCAGGCGGCGGAAAATTTGAATGTTATCCTGTGCCTCGATCGGAGTGCTATGGCGTTCGTCTTACACATGATTATTCGGGAAAAGTGCCATCTCAAATGCTTTTAATCGATGTTCCAGAAGCTGAATATGTTGTTTTTGAGCATGGTCCTTTTGATTTTAAGAATGAGAATTATAGCGTTGAGAAAAAAGTTGATGAGGCAATGGCTACTTTTGATTTTTCTAAGACTGACTATCGTTTTGATAATAGTATGAATAGAGTTGCTTACTTTTATCATGATCCTGCTCAATTCTGGAAATACATAAGACCAGTAAGAAAAAAATAAGAAAAGAAAAACAAACAAAAACGGGTTTTACCTCGCAAAAAGAAACCCGTTTTTGTTTGCCCTAAATCTTAAACTTGACATCTCTTTTGTAAAATCAGTTAAAATATAAAATAAATTATTGACATGATATATATTGTATAGTATAATATTTTTGTCTATAGCATACATTGTATATTATGGCACTAAATATATTATAAGGAGTTTTATTATGAATCAAAATATCATAACTGTTTCTTCGCTTGAAAAATCATTTAAGAATGTTGATGTTTTAAAAGGAGTCAGTTTTGAAGTTAAAAAAGGTAGTATCTTTGCATTATTAGGTTCAAATGGAGCCGGAAAAACAACAATCGTAAAAATTCTGTCAACTCTGCTTAGAGCTGACAAAGGAAAAGCATCCGTTTGTGACAAAGATATTTATAAAGATGCTGAGAAAATAAGAGAATCAATTAGTTTAACCGGTCAGTATGCAGCAGTTGATGAAAGTTTAACGGCTAAAGAAAATCTCAAGATGATTGCTAAGTTAAGACATTTAAAAAATGCTAATGAAGTTGCGGATAAACTTTTAGAAACTTTTCGTCTTGAGAAAGAGGCTAATAGACGGGTTTCTACTTTTTCCGGAGGAATGCGTAGGCGCGTTGATATCGCAATGAGCTTAGTTGGTAATCCTCAGGTAATATTTTTAGATGAACCTACTACCGGTTTAGATCCCCAAAATCGTTTAGCGATGTGGAACATTGTTAAATCAATGGCAGATTCAGGCACAACAATTTTTCTAACAACACAATATCTAGAAGAAGCTGAGTATTTAGCCGATCATATTGCAGTATTGCATGAAGGTGTAATCATCGCTGAAGGTACAGCCAACTCATTAAAAGAAACTCTTTCAGCCGGAACTGTAGAATTTGCCTTTAAAAATATTGACGATTTGGCAAAAGCTTGTACATTACTTACTGATTTGCGAGTAACAAAAGATATAAAATCGTTATTAATCAATGTTATTACAGATGGCAGTGCTGAACAATTTTCCAATATCCTTAATCGCCTAATTGAAGCGGAAATTAAGATTTATAAATTTGCCCATAAGCAACCAACTCTTGAAGAAGCTTTTCTTAATTTAATTGGTGAAAACATGGAGGTTGCTAGTGATGAATAAAATTAAAAAATCTTTTATAGATTCGTTCACAATGACAAAACGATGTTCCTTGATTTCCCTTAGAAATATTGATACTGTAATTACTAGTATCGTTGTACCAATATTAATGATGATATTATTTGTTTATGTTTTTGGTGGCGCTATTGATGTTGGTGATCATAATTTTATTGATTATATAGTTCCTGGCATTATTATCCAGTGTATTGGTTCAGCCGCAGCCGGAACCGCTATAAGCGTAAATAATGATTTACGTAAAGGGATTTTTGATCGTTTTCGTTCAATGCCTATTAGTAAATCATCTGTTTTAACTGGTCATGTTTTATCAGCGACTTGTAGAAACATTCTCACCACTGTTATTGTTATTCTAGTAGCTATTTTATTAGGTTTCCGTCCTTCTGCGTCTTTTAGTGGCTGGTTATTAGTGTTTGGTCTTCTTGTTCTTTATATTTTTGCGATAACCTGGATGTCCCTAATCTTTGGATTAATCACTAAAAGTCCCGAAGCTGCTGCTTCTCTGACGATTGTGGGTATGATTCTACCTTATATAAGTTCTGGATTTGTGCCGACTGAAACGATGCCAAGTGGATTACGGGCATTTGCGGAAAACCAACCGATGACACCAATAATTAATTCAATTAGGGCACTAATGATGAATACTAGCCCAGGACGGGATTTATGGCTTGCTTTAATTTGGTCATTTGGTTTATTGATATTTGCCTTTTTGCTTGCGGTTAAAATCTATAAAAATCAATCGAATAAGTAAAAATTAATTTACACGAATCGTTATTAACTTCTTTAAATCATTCAAAATATTTTCTGTTGTAACTTCAAAAGCTAAAGATTTACCGCTATATCCAATTTTGGATTGCTTAAAAAGATTTTGGGTATATTCTGAACATTCCGGCATTAATAATTCTGCTTCACTTACCCTTTGCAACCCTATCGGCAATAGCACAAGAAAATAACCTTGTTTTGGATAAAGCGTGCATAATACCTTACTACTCTTTTTGTATTTTACATTCCAGCCTTTCCATGTACCTTGATCCATTGAACAGTTACTATAAGTTAATTTTGGCCGAACATTATATGTATCTAGCATATAATTACCTAAGTCAGTCCCTAACGGCGTACTGATGAAATCATTAATCTGTTTGACCGTTGGTTCATTTGTCTTGTCGAATAATTCGTTCCACTTCATAAAATAACCGCCTTTTATTTAGAATTTATATTCATATAGAAAAATATCATTTTGCTTTCTTCCTGTAGAATAATTATATTCTACTTTTTTATTATCAATTTTTGAAAAACCATTATAATCATAAAAGCCAAAATTGCACTTTGAATCGGCGATAAGGTATATTTGATTAACATTTTTTGCTTTAAAATAATCAGAGGCTATATTCCATAATTTTTTGCCAATCTTTAATCCTTTTGCCTTTTCAGAAACAGCTATAAATTCCAGACTGCCGTCATAATTAAATATTTTTGATTCAAGAAGGCTGCCTATTGCTTGAAATGATACTGAAAGATGTTCAACAATATCAGCACGCTCTGATTCAGTTGCGCTTAATAAAGTTAAAGTTTGTCCCGCTCTATCTTTTTGCATATGCCTGAATTTTTCTTCTTCGCCGTTCACTGAGCATAAAATAGCCCCAACAGTCTCTCCATCCAAAACAGCCACTTTTCCAAATGTAGCGGAATTCAGAAACATACTTAAATAAACATCTAGCAATGCTTGAAAAAGAGGTGCACTATGGTCAAAACGATCAAAGTTCCATCCTTTCCCCCACGCTTCAATAATCAAATCTTTAAGTATGCCTGAATCACTTTTTTCAATATTTCGAAATATAACATTACTCATTTGAATTCTTCTCCTATTAAATATCTTTCTATTATACATTTTATTAAAAAATGGCATAAATAAAAGATATTTGCTTATAATATTTTTTGCCTAAATTGTTATATTCATTGAAAATATAATATTAGTTTACTGCCGCTATAAAAATTTAGAAACTATCGGACTTTAGTATTATAACATTTTAATATGACAACAGCATGTCAGATTAGCCAAAAATAATATTTTAGTTACACAGTTGACTAATCATACTTGATTACTGATTTTTGCTATACACCCAGGTATTGCTCTCCTTTCTTGCGACAATCAAGTCCTTTTCTTTCATTCGCTGCAACAATTTATATGCCCCATTTACACTAATCCCAAGCGCATCTGCAACATCTTCTTTATTAAAGTTTTTATCCAAAAAAGCATTAAGTACTCTCTGCTCATTAGAACCTTTTATTACTTTTCTATTAATCTCATTTTGAATCACATAGTTTATATTTGGTATGCGAATAAGAAAGCCACCATCTACAATCGGAAGTTCAGGCTTTATAGAATTACCATTATATGCTCCAAAAATACGAGGTATGCCCGTCCCAAAGGCTTCAACAATATTCAGACGATAAAATACCTGAGCCAGTTTTTCATTTCTTGTTACAGATACGCCCGTAAGCATTAAGTCGTGAGCAACGCCTGGCATCGCTCCTCCTAAAGACATAAATTCAAGACGATTATCAAACATACTAACAAGTACACTACCTTCTAAATAATAATCCCTGTGAATCAAAGCATTAATATATGCTTCTCGAATTGCAACAAGAGGATAGTCTGAACGATCTGTTCTATACACTCCCTCTATAACGCTTTTTGTTCGATTAAATACATTTAAATAAGAGTGTACTTCTTCTATCTGTTTGAAGATAGATCCTGTAAATTCTTTTCGGTCTTTAAACATTTCTTTTGTTTTGCCTTCAAAGATTGCTACTTTGGTAGTGTAAGGACATTGATCAGAAAGTATCAAAGCAAGATTCGTATACCTCCCGTCTGTGCGTATCAAACCAAGAGATTGCTTCTGTTCTTGGCCAAACTTAACATCTCTTTCGTTGAATATCTTATCAGCACTCTCGAACGATAGTTCTTGCATAATAGATAGTTCTGCTATATACTGACCTGAACCATTATCTTTAATCATTTGACGTATATGCTCACGAGTAGCTGTTACGGTATTACTTCCAACACGAACATATACTCCTTGCGGCACAAGTCCATATTTAGAATAACAATATGGAATAGCAGAACCTCGTTCTACAATCACTACAATAATATTCTTTCCGTCTCGTATTTCATGCTCAACCTTAAAATAACCTGAAGGATCAGGTGTAATGGAATCTCGAAAACTATTACTAATGCCCCGTGCTTTCTCATCAACATTATCGCCCACTCCATATACATCTCCTTCATCTGAGATGCCAATATAAAGCACTCGCAATGGGAGAAATACAACTCAATATCCAATACTTCAGTTTTTTCTATATTATTTTACCATATTTATCAGAACACATCTTTTTATACTTGCATGCATATTTTTTCTTAAAACATCAATAAAAGAGTCAATCAATTAAACTACAAATTACAGTAACGGATAATGCTCCTTCTCAATCAAAAGCATCATAAAATAAAGGCAATAAAATACTTAAACCAAACTTGGCATATTTGGTTTATGGAAAACAACCTAAAAGCTAACGCATCCAATTCAACACCTCTGCATTTATTATTTAATCAATAATTAAAGAATAAGACAATTAAAGTTACACATTTAATGCTGATTGTAAATAGTAAGCCTGAAAATAAAAGCAATGTCATCGCGACGAAATTTTGTCAGTTTTTTGTCGTATAATTTACTTATACCTACATTTTATATCGGTAGAAACTAACATTTTTATATTGACATTTTCAACTACGCGATGGCTCTCATAATTACTTAAAAATCATTGAAACATCCTTTAATGCATATAGTTTATCTATACCATTACTATTTGTTTTAATTAGATTTATTATTTGTCTAACTTCATCTTCGCAAGGCAATATTTATGTAATAATAAATTTTTATAATCACTTTCACCAAATAAGCGTTCACTTTGAAAATTGCCAAGCTCTTTAACTAGCTTTGAAGCCGACACTTCAGTTAATGCCTTTTGGCCAATAGATTTATTTTGTTTATAATTTTCTAAGATATCTTCCACTTTCGTTGTTTTTAAATTACCCAGCAACCAGATTTCTGAAGGAGTTTCATAATTTGGATAAACATTAAAATTGTTATCTATATAAAAAATCGGAGTGTTATTAACAATATTTAAGGTCGATACATCTTGAACTAAGTTTTCACATACTTTATTTTCCGGCTTTCCCCAAATTTCTTCTTTACTTGCAGTATTAAAGTGTATGACAGTATAATCAAGAAGTTTTTTTGGAATTTTTTTTATCTCTTCCAGTGTAATCCAATCTTCATAAAACTGGGCATTCTCACCAGAACAAGAACCTTGATGTAAAAAGAAACTAAATTCCTTATCAAAATCTTTACAGCGATTTTCTAAATCCAAACCAATTAATAGTTTTTCAACAAAAGATAATTGATTTATATTGCTTTTATAGATAAACATCTGAATGCGGGGTGATATTCTATATTGAACTAATTGCTCAATTGTTTTAATTATTTCCTTAAATGCCCCTTTGCGACCAACAAAAAAATCAGTTGTTTCTTCGTTGCCAAAAATTGTTAGTTGAGCGGCTCTGACACCTAAATTATAAAGCCATGGAATATAATCCAAATCACGTACTGCCCGCCAATAACTTATGTTTTCAAAATGAGGTGTTTTATTATCCGATAATTCAACGCTTAGGTCCCATAATTCTTTATAGTTAGGGGCATAATCTTCCTCTCTGTAATTAGCAACTATTTCCAAGTCATTGGTAAAGGGTCTGAAAGCTTGATAAGTAAATCTTAAATCATCATTCGTCAGATTGCCATTAGGAGTAATCTTCAGCCAACAGTGCTTACATCTATTTGGGCAACCATACATATCTAAGCAAGCAGTAATTTTTTTAAATTTCATAATTTTCTCCTTAAGAATTTCGCTTAACAATAAGATTTTTATTTTAAAAACATTATATCAATTTTTATCGCTTTTTACAATAAAAATCCCCCATTAAAAGCGAGAGATTTTTAAGTAACAAGTTGTTTTGCGATTCCCCTGCATCCTTTTTTCTGATTTTTTTATCAACAATAAGATCTCTGCCGCAAGTTAGAATGTTTTTAATCATTATTTTTCGTTTAAACTTAAACCATGATTAATTCTTCAATGAATTTTTTGAAATATAAATTCTTAGCTAATAAAACTAACTTTTCTAAATTCTCTCTTGTTTCTTCGTTTTTGGTTTCCAGAAAGGTAAATATATCGTCTAGAATTTGTTTGTATTCTTCGTAATTTGTGCCTTTAGCTGATCTACTGGCCTGTAAAAATAAATTATAATTTGTTTCTGCGTTTCCAAAGTCATTATTAATAAAATTCAAAAGTGTTAAGTAGTAATATTTTGCGCCTAATGCCTCCCGATGCTTAACTTTGTATAAACAAATCTTTAAACTTTTATTATCACTTAAAGCAAAATAAGATGAAGCAATTAATAAATAAATAAATTGTCTATATAAACTAAAAACATTCCACTTCAGAAATGATTTTCCCTTTTTAATAACTAAATCATATTCTTTTGAATCATGAGCAATAGCCATTTTTTTGTAGGCATAAAGGCTCATTAAATTATAAAAAATAATAACTCCTGAAATAATTCCGATTATAAAAAGCGGTTCTTGCCAATAAAAGGCTAAGAATGTTATTACAATATTTATTATAGCAACCACAATCAAACTAATAATAATAGATAAATTCTTTTTATTCATATAATTCTCCTAGTTAATGTTAATCTTGATAAAGATAACAGCCCTTTATATGGTCATTAACCATGCCTGTAGCTTGCATAAACGCATAAATTGTAGTTGAACCGACAAACTTAAAGCCTAGTTTCTTGAGGTCTTTACTCAGTTTATCAGAAATCGGTGTAGTTGCGGGAATATCTTCTATTTTTTGTCTATAACCAATAATTGGTTTATGATTAACATACGACCATAAAAGTTGACTAAATGATTCTTTGTAAGTTATTTCCAAATAAACTTTGGCATTGTTGATTGCCGCAAGAATCTTTAAACGATTTCTAATAATTTTATCGTTTGACATTAATTCTTCTATCTTATTATCATCATATAATGCGATTCTTTTTGGATCAAAGTTATCAAACGCTTCTTTACAGCCTTCCCTTTTCCTTAAAATTGTTAACCACGAAAGTCCGGCCTGCATACTTTCTAATATCAAAAACTCAAAAAGTTTAAGATCATCAAATAAAGGTCTTCCCCATTCGTTATCATGATAATCATTCATTATAGGAATATTTCCTGTCCAGGCGCATCTAAGTTTATCCATATTAGTCATTTATCGAAGTCGCTTTTTCTGCCGGCAACCAGCCTTTCTTGCCATCTGTATTTTGAACATATAACCATTCATAAACTACTTCTAATAGGATTATAGTCTGATCTTTTTCTAAGATTAATTCTGTTGGATTATAATCCCGATTTAAAATCCCCTCTGTAATGTAAATATCTGGAATATATGTTTTATATCCCTCAATAACACACGAAAGCCAGTGTAGCGATTCGCACATCTTTATATCATTAATTTTGGTGCCTTTTTTAAAGAGAGGGAAAACCTCTTCGCCTTCGTGTTTGTCTTTTACAAATAATACCATGATATTTCTCCTTTTTCAATATATCTATTATATCGCATTATCATTAAAAACGGAAATATTTGAAGCTAATTTCCCGTAATAAACTTTGAAGCATGTACTCTTATTGCATTTTTGTGATACATTTAAATAGAAAAAAGGAGTTAAATATGGAAATAATTATTGTTCATAGTCTTTAAACTTTTTCAGTTATGCTAGTTGTGAACATAAAAAAAGACTCGCCTTGGTCCGCATTATTAATCGGCGTGGCGAGACATTTACACTTGTTGAATCCTTTTTTATATTTTTTACTTAAACTGTTCGTTAAACTTTCCACCTTTTTAGATGAGGAAATATCTTCATAATGCGTTCTCTAGCAACTTCGTCGCTTTCACCTTCACTTTTCCACCAAGGAATATTAAATTCTACTGCTTCCGCTAAGGTTTGTTTCGAAGTAAAATTACCTTTGCGATAACAGTGAACACAATAATCTTCGCTATGAAGACCGTTTGTTTCTGTGCCTTTCTTTTCTATTGTATCCATAGGCATGTAACATGATTGACAATTAACTACTTTTTCCATTTCTTTCTCCTTATTTTTATTTTAAAATACCGCTTTCAAAAAATTCTCCAGTAATTTCAATTAAATTATAATCTGGGTCAACTAAAGTGAAATAGTGATATGTTGGATGAAAACTCGTGATTTCTGTAAATGGTCCGATATTCAGTTTCTTTATTCTTTCAAACTCGTTTCTTAAATCAATTGCCCATAAATTTAAAACAATCTTACCATGTTTAGCGGAATCTAAATCGTAATCTTCTAAATGCTTTTTATTGATAATTGATAAAATGCAGTTTCCATTAAACCTAAATTGTGCAAACCGGCCAGCGCCGACAATAGTAGATTTTCTATTTAATAGTTTTTCATAAAATGAAATAGATTTATTTACATCCTTAACTATTAAATACATTCCCCAATTTAATATGTGTTCACTAGGTATTAACAAGCTAGGAGTTTGTTCTAATAATAGTTCATCTGTAGATATATTCCATAATTTACTTAAATTTACTATTTTTATAATATCTGGCGTAGCCTTGCCTAGTTCCCACTTTGATATAGTTTGCCTGCTTACATCTAATAAATCGGCTAGTGTTTCTTGTGAAATCACTCTTTTTATTCGTTGTTCATAAATCTTTAGACCAATTCTCGCTTTGACATCCATAATAGCACCACTTTATCACAAAATAATTATACCAAATTTAATTGCCAACTGAAAGCACCTTTTATTGTCAATTTGTCAACCTACAGGCGCATACTAACTATAAATCCACGAAGCTTTGAGCACATACGTCCATTATATCTCTTTCTTAAAAACATTTAATGCGCTAAGAATTTTATTTGTATCTGTATCTTTCAAATAAGGCTTCAAATAAAGATTAAACTCCATAGGTTGGTTTGCTTTTGCGCTGGTATAGCCGTATTGTTTAGAAACAACATCGGCTTTAATATTGACATTAATTTTTTTATTTTCTTGAACTGACAAAGAATGAATATTTTCATGATTAAGAATGAAAGTATCATATTGTGTCGGTCCGCCACTAATTTGAATAAACTCTGCATAAATCGCAATTTGTTCTTCTCCTACAGCCACAAAAACCCATTGGCTCATCGAAAATCTGCCTAACTGATGGCGGCCAATAAGCAAAACGTCATTTGGCGAAATCACGCCACTATTAATAAAGGCTTTAGCTGCGCGTTTTTGCCTTCTACCATGCGCGGCTAAAGCAATAACTACAATTAAAGTAACTATAACTACAAAAGCGACAATTAATAATATTAATTCTAATCCCATTTTTATTCTCTCCTTTTTTTAATTATTTTCTTTTTTCCAAAAAACTTCGCAAGTAGCCGTCTAAATTCATTTGTGTCCAATGACCCACTTCTCCAAGTCCACCGCTTCCTCATAGGAATACCTTGCGCAGGAGTTCGCCCCCTTCACCTTAAATAAAATCTCCTAAATCTATTATACTATAACGCCAACAAACTGTCAATTTTTAGTTGTTTCTATTAAATATTAAAAAATGACACCTTCTTAGTTTTCAATAAATATTATTGTCCACTATGAAGATATCATATTTTTTAATTTATTCTGTTCTTAAAGCTTTAACAGGATCTTTCTTAGCCGCAATTCTTGCCGGAATTAAGCCTGCCATTAATGTAAGGAAAATAGAAATTGAAATTAGAATTACAACATGGAATGCAGATACATTTGAGACTCCGTCGCCCGTTGGAGTTAATGGCGCTGAAATGTGATTAATAAGTGGTGAGAGCCCTACTATTAGTAGTACTCCTAAAATACCCGCAAATAAACCAATCAAAATTGTCTCTGCGTTAAATACTCTGGAAATATCTTTCTTTCTTGCACCAATTGAGCGTAAAACACCAATTTCTTTAGTGCGTTCTAGTACTGAAGTATAAGTAATAATTCCAATCATTATTGAAGAAACAACTAGAGACACTGCCGCAAATAGTATTAAAACAAGTGATATTGTATCGACTAATAAGTTAAGCATTTCAAAAACTTCACTAGTACCGTCAATCATTGTAATTACTCGTGTTTCGTCTGTTTGCGCTGCGTTGTAATCATTAATAATATCTACAATTTGATCTCTGGCCGCAAAGTCATTAGGAAATATCAATACAGTTTGTGGTAGTTTATTACCACCAAGTGCTCTGATTAATTGTCCTGTTGTAGTCGACGGTAATAAAAAATTATCAAAATCAACTACTGGGCTAGCGCTAATTCTTTGTGCATTAACTACATCTGAATTATAATTAAGATTCATAATTGCGCTTATAGTCGCATCTCCTACAAAGATTCCGCCTTGTCCTAGACCTACAAACTCATTAGCCGGTCTGATTACATTGGTAATAGTCACAGTAATTACATCTGAACTATTACCATTGATTAAGTTGATAATATCAGCATTCGAACGAGTTTGATATGTTGAACCATTAAATTCAAATAGGGCATTATTTGTCAGAACCACAAATGTTTTTCCTAACACATCATTAAGATTAATTGCTTGGTCGATAGGTAATCCTAAAAAAGGTAACACATGATGATTTATTGTATTATCATGATTAAGTACTAAAGTCGCCCCAAATGCCGCAGAACCAGTATAAGACCCAACAATAGTCATCCATTGTGCCGACTGATCGGAAATCATTTGGTCTGGAATAAAGCTTTCTATTACCATTGGTGTTCCAGGTGCCATTGGATTAAATGGTTGTGGTGTTCTTGGTGTTTCTAATAAAGTGCCATTAATAATATTATAAGCCCTTATATTTAAGCCGGTCATTTGATGAACTACTGAGTAGTTTGAAGCATTTCTAGCATTAAGAAAATCTAAAAATACCTGATCAATTATATTAGTTCCCATAACAGGGCCTGCTGGTGGTGAACCGATGATTTCATTATCATTAAGATTAAAATCCGGACGATTTCCATTAAAGCCAAATTGAGTATAATTCTCAGAAATATCAAATGGAGCACTAGCCATCATGTTTTGTTGCATATCTGTTAAGACATTTCCAAAACCACTTTGAATAGCTAATACTAATCCAATTCCCAGAATCCCAATGCAGCCCGCAAAAGCTGTTATTAAAGTGCGACGCTTCTTTGTGAGAATATTTTTAAGACTTAATCTCAAAGCTGTTACAAAAGACATAGCCGTTTTATCTTTTTTATTTTCAACAGTTAGTTCTTCAGTTTCATATGGATGACTGTCACTAACAACTAATCCGTCCGAAAGACTAACTATTCTTTTAGCATATTTATTAGCTAAATCCGGATTATGAGTAACCATAATAATCAATTTATCTTTAGATATTCTAGTTAATAACTCCATAATCTCTACTGAAGTTTCAGTATCTAATGCTCCTGTAGGCTCATCAGCTAAAATTATATTTGGATCGTTTATTAAAGCTCTGGCAATTGCTACACGTTGTTGTTGCCCACCTGATAACTGATTAGGCTTTTTATTAACATGATCTTTTAGTCCTACTGTTGTTAAAACTTCCAGTGCTTTTTGTTTCCTTTCTTTTGATGAAACACCCGATAAAGTTAAGGCTAACTCTACATTTGATAAAACATCTAAATGCGGGATCAAATTATAGCTTTGAAAAACAAAGCCGATACGATGATTACGATAAGCATCCCAATCTTTATCTTTATACTGCTTAGTGGAAACTTTATCAATTATTAAGTCGCCATTGCTGTAGCGATCTAAACCACCAATAATATTTAATAAAGTTGTTTTACCTGAACCTGAAGCTCCAAGAACCGCAACAAACTCTGATGGACGGAAAGAAATATTTACTCCTTTCAGTGCCCAGTACTTAGTACCTCCAACATCATAATATCTTTGTATATCTTTAACTTGTAACATATATTAACTCCTTAATGTGTTTTTATTAGCAATTTTTTACATAAAAAAAGCAATTTCAAATGAAATTATTTTTTGAGAAACACTTTGATTACTAGAATTATTCTCAATTTTTATAATGCGCTATATCGCTTAACACGCAATATTATACACTACATAGTATTGATTGTCAACTAATAAATAGCGTTTTCACATTTTTTTGTTTATTTATTTTCAACATGCTTAAAATTGGATTCTCTATAAAATCCTTACAATATACAAATATTATGCGTTGTTTTCTCATTTATGTAGGGTCGACAACACTACCTCTTTTAGTTCAACTTTTGAAAAGACTCTTTGTTTGCTCAATATTTAAATAGAAAAAAAGATTGTAAATATATAGTACTTAAATACTAAATATAACAACCCTTTTTGTTAATTAATTATGGAACAAAATTAAATGTCATACCTGTCCCTAAATTTCCAATGGTCCAGTTAAAACGAACAAAAATATTATTCCACTGAGCCTGTGTTCCCATAAATCTTATATTAACTGCAGGTGCATCATTATGATGGAATAAATTTGTCGGTAATACATGCGTAACACCTGGTCCCATTGTAACGGTTCTTATTCCCGACCAAGAAAACGCCCAATCTCTGATAGTTGTGACTGTAGTAGGAATAAATACAGTACTTAAGTTTCTTGAATGTCTAAAAGCGCTATAGCCAATAGTTCTTACCGAAGGGCCTAAGATTAAATTATTGACACTGTTTGATTGATGAAATAATAATGCCAATAAAGAGTTTCCAACAGACGTTGCACGATTTATTGAAACTAAATGATCGCTATCTATTGTTGCTTGTGTAATCGGATTATCTCTAAAAGGCGCATCATTATTATTAGTTGGTATAGTTCTTAATGAACTAGGTATCACAATATTTGTTAATTGATTATTTCTGAAGGCACTATTACCAATAGTTGTGATTGAATTGGAAAGTGTAACAGTTGTTAGACCGCTGTTTCTAAAGGCATTAGCTCCAACTGAAGTTACTGATGAGCCTAAAGTTACATTTGAAATAATATTATTTATGCCAAATATAGCAGTTAATAAAGAAATTTCTATTGTCCTATTTTGAGACGCTAAGTGGTTACTGTCAATAGTCACACTAGTAACTGTATTATCAAAGGCTCCTGCTGATAAGGTTATAACTGAATTACCTATCCAAACGCCAGATATAGAATTGTTTCTAAATGCCCCATCCCAAATGCTTATTACTGAATTTGGAATTATTAATGTTGATAGTCGATTATTTCTAAAAGCATTGTTACCGATGCTTGTGATTGTGTTAGGAAGATGTATGCCTGTCAATTGATTATTTTCAAAAGTTCCCATTTCGATCATAGTTAACGAAGAAGAAAGAAAAACTTGACTTAAATTGTTTGAGGCAAAACCATGCATCCCAATTGATATAACTGAATTTGGAATTATTACACTTGTTAACTGATTAGCCGCAAAAGCATTTGCGCCAATACGTATTACTGAATCTGGAATTGTTATATTTGTCAATTGATTATGCCAGAACGCTCCCCTGCCAATATCAGTTATCGTATTAGGAATAATAACACTAGTAAGCTGTCTGCCTCTAAAAGCCTCCGCGCCAATACCAGTTATTGTAACTCCATTAATAATACTTGGTATAATAATTGATGTGTTTCCATCCCACCACTCTGAAAATCCTGTAATAATAGACCCAGAACGAGTGAAGATTGCTTCAATAGGTAACTCCCAAATTGCCGTTAATGTTATATCTGTAGTGACTTGCGTATTAAAATCAAATGGTAATCCATCTAGTTCCCATATCACAAAATTATGCATTTGTCTTGTTGGATCAGCAGGTCTGACAACTCTCTGCCCAAAATCAATGAATATTGATTCAATTACAGAGCCTCCTGCTGTATCAAAATGAATAATTACTGAATTAAATATGATGATGGTATCTATAGGGGCTACTTGCCCTTCTATAATAGTTTCCCACTCAGTTTGCAAACCTAAAAATCTGATTGTTAAATTAGTGTTACTGAAGGCATTAACTCCTATGCTCGTCACCGTGTTAGGAATCGTTGCGTTTCGTAACTGATTGTTAGAAAATGCGCTATTTCCAATAGTTAATACTGAATCCGGTATTGTTACATTTGCTATTAGATTATTGGCAAAAGCATTGTTTCCAATACTTGTTAATGAATTCGAGAGCACTAGATTTGCTATTCTATTATTATTGAATGCTAAGTTTCCAAGGCTTATTACTGAATCTGGAATTGTTACATTAACTATTAGATTACTAGCAAAAGCATTATTAGCAATGCTGATAACGGAACTAGGAATTGTCACATTAGTTAATCTATTGCCTACAAAAGCAAAAGCGCCAATATGCGTTACTGTATCTGGTATAATTACACTTTCTAACAAATAACCGCCTAAGCCAAAAGCCCACTCGCCAATGCTTGTTATTGTTACGCCATTAATCACACTTGGAATTGAAATAAATAGTCTTCCGTCCCAGTGCTGAGAAAAACCAGTTAGTTCTGATCCGGAAACTGTAAACATTGATTCAATGTTAAGTTCTTGCCATCTAGCAGTTAAAACTGAATCTCTTGTAAGAATAGTATCAAAATCAAATGGCAGTCCGTTTAATTCCCATCTTATAAACACAAAATTAAATCTTGTTGGATCAGTCGGCTGAATTACTTGTTGATCAAAATCAACGATTTGAAGCGGTACAAAACTACCGCCGGCAGAATTGAATTGAACATTTACTGAATCAAAAATTATTACCGAATCATCTCCTGCAACCCTACGGTCTTGAACTGCATTATTCCATTCCGTTTGTGTTCCGTGAAAGCGGATATTCATTAGCCTATTTCCAAAAGCATTCCAACCAATATTTGTTATTGAATTAGGAATTGTTACATTTACTAAACTGTTCCACCCATCAAACATTGCTGCATCAATAGTCGTCATATCATCACCTAAATATAAGCTAATCACATTATTTGCGGTTCCCAACAATGATAAGAAATCGTTTCTAGTAAAATTACCATTTATGCTAACTGTATTAATCGGATTATTATTAAATGCCGCACTAAAAGCTGAAGGCAAGTTGGTTGGCATATGTAAAACAACCAAACTTGTTATTTCATTATGTTGGAAGGCATTACCTCCAAGCGTTACTATTGATTGTGAGATTGTGAAATCTGCTATTTGATTTAATCTGAAAGCATGCAAACCAATATTTATTATTGAATTAGGAAGATTTATACTAACTAATTGGTTGTTTTCAAAGGCTGAAGTCCCAATACTTGTTATCGAACTCGAGAAAGTTACGCTAGTCAATTGATTGTTTCTAAAAGCATTATTACCAATGCTTGTTATTGATTCTCCTAAAATTACTTCTCTTACTTTATTGTCTCTTCCAAATAAAAGTATAAGCAATGACTGGTTAGTAGGGCTATATGCTCTATCAGCAGAAACATGATCATTATTATTAAAAGTAGCTGAGTGAATAGGATTGCCTAAAAATGGTGCTTCACTGCTATTATTAGGAACTACTATCAAGTCTGGAACAATAATAGTTGTTAATAAATTATCCGCAAAAGCGTTATTACCAATAGTCAGCACTGTTTCAGGAATTATCAGACTTGTTAACCGATTGTTTCTAAATGCAGAGTTGCCAATACTTGTTACTGATTCTGGAATAACTATGTTAGCTAATTGACTATTTTCAAAAGCCTGATTTCCAATACTTGTTACTGTGTTTGGAATTGATATGCCTGTTAGTTGGCTATTTGCTAGCGCAGAATTTCCTATACTTGTAACATTTTCGCTAAACAATACGGTAGTCACTATATTGTTATTGCCAAATAATAAATTTAAGACAAAATTTCTATTAGCTAAATTATGATTTATGGTAACTGTAGTTACATTATTACCAGCAAAGGGCGCAAATGTAGCGGTAACTGGCAAATTCAACACCGAGTCCGGAATTATAAGACTTGTTAACTGATTATTTTGAAAGGCATGGTTACCGATTGTTGTTATAGAATCAGGTATAATTATACTAGACAATTGATTATTCGCAAATACGCTAGTACCAATAGTTGTCATTAACTCAGGTATAACTATGCTTAATAGTTCGTTATTATTAAAGGCATTATTACCAATAGTAGTTATTGCATTAGATAAAATAACATTTGTGATCTGATTATTTTCAAATGCTCCATTACCGATACTAGTAACAGAGTCCGAAATAGTTACGTTTACTAATTGGTTGTCAGCAAAAGCATTATTGCCGATATTAGTTACTGACTCCCCTATTATTAATGTCTCCACCGATGTTCTTGTGCTTCCAAGCAATGCATGCAATAAGCTTGAACCCACTGTTCTGTTTGCCGAAACAATGGCATTACTATCAATTAGTAGTGTAGATACAGGGTTACCGCCAAATGCATTATTCATAATATTTGTTAATGAACTTGGGATTTCTATACTTGTAATAAGGTTATTTTCAAAGGCGTTAAATTCAATTGCTGTTACCGAAGTTGGGATAATAAGATAAGTCAATTGGTTATTCGCAAATGTATGATGATTGATAACAGTTAATGGTGGCAATGCAACGCTTGTTAGTCGATTATCCTGAAATGCTGAAATATTTATATTTGTTAGTGAATCAGGAAATATCACACTCGTTAAATTATTATTTCTAAAAGCATGAGACCCTATACTTACAACTGAGTCGCCTAATATCAATGTTTCAACTAAGTTTCTATTTGTCCCAAACATAATATGAAATAAACTTGTTGCCGTTGTTCTGGTTGCTGATGCAATTGAATTACTATTAATTGTAGCCGAAGTTATAGCATTATTCGCAAACGCATTATTTCCGATATTAGTCACTGAACTTGGAATTTCTATGCTCGTTAACTGATTATTATTAAATGCGCTACTACCTATATTAACTACTGAATTTGGTATAACTAGAGTCGTTAGTTGATTATCACCGAATCCACCCAAACTTGTTACTGAATTAGGAATTATAATGTTCTTTAATTGGTTACTACTGAATGACCCATCCTCAATAGTCGTTACTGAGTTTGGTATTATTAAATCTCTTATTTGGTTTTGAGCAAACGCGCTACCTCCGATGCTTATTAAGGAGTTAGGAAGCACTACATTTGTCAAATAATTATTTGTAAAAGCATTACTTCCGATAGTTGTTATTAAATCACCAAGTTCCAATGTTTCAATCGAATCTCTGCCACTAAATCCAAATAATAATCTAAGCAAATCAGCACCTGGCATTCTATCAGCAGAAACAAGTGAATTACTATTAATTATTAATAATGATATAGGGTTTCTGACAAACGGAGTTCCTGTGATACTCGTTACTGAACTTGGAATTTCTATGCTTGTTAATTGATTATTATCAAACGCAGCACTTCCGATAGCTACTACTGAATTTGAAATTGTGACATTAATTAAATTGTTATTAATAAAAGCATTGTTTCCGATATGTGTTACTGTATCACCGATAACTACTGTTTGAACTAAGGTTCTGCTAATTCCAAAAATGATATGCAATAAACTATTAGTTGCTGTTCTATTTTCTGAAACAAGTGAATTGCTGTTAATTATTAACGAAGTTATAATATTGTTTGAAAATGCATTAATTCCGATACTAGTTACCGCACTTGGTATCTCAATAGTTGTTAACTGATTATGCTGGAATGCATTATTCGCAATACTTGTTATTGAGTCAGGAATAATTACACTTCTTAGTTGCCTGTTAGCAAAAGCCGATGCACCAATACCAAAGATATCAATACCATTAATTACACTTGGAATAATTAAATCAGTTGTTCCCGGAAGTAAATCAGCTCCTGTAATTGCATTAGTTTCACTATTAATAAAAAAGACATGTTCTACTTGAAGCCATATAGCTATTAAGGTTATATCTGCTATAATAACAGTATTGAAATCAAATATTAATTCATTTAGTTCCCATCTTAAAAACGTGTGATGTGCTCTTATAGGATTTGTTGGTCTGTTTGCTAATGTTCCACTATTTACAGTTAACGCTTCAATTACCGAACCACCTGCTGTATTAAATGTTACTGTATATTCATTTATTTGCCAGATTGCCTCTAATGTAATATAATTTATTATTGGACTATTAAAATCAAATGGTTCACCATTTAATTCCCATCTTACAAATGAATAATGCTCTTTTGTTGGCTCAGTAGGTCTTGCCAGTAAACTTCCAATATTGACTTCTACAGATTCAATTGCCGAGCCCCCTGCTGTATCAAAAGTCACAGTAAAAGTAATTATTTGCCAGATTGCAATTAAGGTAATATTTGCGGTTATTGGTGTATTAAAGTCAAATGGTAATCCATTTAGTTCCCATCTTACAAATATGTAGTTTTCTCTGTTTGGATTTGTTGGACTGGTTATTAAGTTACCGCTATTTACGGTTTGTGACTCAATTAATGAGCCGCCGTCTGAATTAAATGTGACTGTAAAAACATTTATTTGCCAAATAGCTACTAAAATAGTATTCTCATATATTGGTAAGAAAAATTCAAATCCTATTCCATTTCGCTCCCATCTTAAAAACGTATGATGTTCTTTAGTTGGATTTGCAGGTTGTGTCGCATTATCCCAAGCAGTAACCTGCTGCGACTCAATTAATGAACCACCTGACGTATCGAATGTTACAGTATATTCATTTATCTGCCAAACAGCTACTAATGTAATATTTTCATAAATTGGGCTGTTAAAGTCAAATGGTAATCCATTCAGTTCCCATCTTAAAAATGTGTGATGTGCTCTTGTTGGATCTGTTGGTCTTGTTAATAATTGTCCCGCAACAACCTGTTCAGATACAATAAATGAACCAAATACTGTATTAAAAGTTACTGTATATTCGTTTATTTGCCAGACTGCTATTAAAGCAATGTCATTAAGTATAGAAATATTAAAGTTAAAGGGTGATCCGTTTAGTTCCCATCTTATAAAAGTATGATGTGCTCTTGTTGGGTCAATTGGTCTTATTAGAAGACTACCACTATTTACAGTTTCTGCGCTAATAGCTGAACCTCCTGCAGAATCAAAAGTCACTGTAAAAGTAATAACTTGCCAGATTGCTACTAAAGTAATGCTTTCGGTTATCGGACTATTAAAGTCAAATGGTAATCCATTTAATTCCCATCTTAAAAATGTATGATGTGCTCTTGTTGGGTTTGCCGGTTGTGATGCCAAGTTTTCCGCAACAACCTGTTCAGATACAATAAATGAGCCACCTGCTGAATCAAATGTTACTGTGTATTCATTTATTTGCCAGATTGCTATTAATGTAAAACTCCCAAGTATAAGGTTATTAAAGTTAAAAGTCGAACCATTTAGCTCCCATCTTACAAAAGTATGATGTTCTCTTATAGGATTGGTTGGTCTTTCTAAAAGAGTCCCACTATTTACAGTTTCTGCACTAATTGCTGAACCTCCTGCAGAATCAAAAGTCACTGTAAAAGTAATAACTTGCCAAAACGCTATTAAAGTAATATCTCCGATTATCGCTGTATTAAAATCAAATGGTAATCCATTTAGTTCCCATATCACAAATGTATAATGTTCTCTTACAGGATCTAAAGGTTCCAACGCTATTGTTTTCGCAACAACTTGCTGCGGTTCAACGAACGATCCGCCATCTGTTTCGAATGTTACTGTATATTCATTTATTTGCCAAATCGCAATTAATGTAATACTTGCAGTTATTGGAGTATTAAAGTCAAATGCTATTTCCGTTAACTCCCATCTTACAAAAGTATGATGGTCTTTTATTGGATCTTCCGGTCTTATCAATAACGTTCCGCTATTTATTACTTCTTCCTGAACATATGAACCCCCGGCAGGATCAAATGTTACTGTATATTGATTTATTTGCCAAACTGCTATTAATATAATATCATTTATTATTGGACTATTAAAATCAAATGGCAATCCATTTAATTCCCATCTTACAAAAGTATAATGCTCTTTTGTTGGATCTTCCGGTCTTATCAATACCGTTTTGCCATCTATTAATTCTGCCTGAATATATGAACCTCCGACAGAATCAAATGTTACTGTATATTGGTTTATTTGCCAAACTGCTATTAATGTAATATCCTCTATTATCGGACTATTAAAATCAAAAGGCTCTCCATTTAATTCCCATCTTACAAAAGTATAATGCTCTTTTGTTGGATCTTCCGGAGTTTCCACCAATGCTCTGTGTTTTACTAATTCTGTCTGAACATATGAACCTCCGACAGAATCAAATGTTACTGTATATTGGTTTATTTGCCAAACCGCCACTAAAGTAATGTAACTAGTAATTGGATTGCTGAAGTCAAATGGTAACCCGTTTAATTCCCATCTTAAAAAAACATGATAATTTTTTCTCGGATTTTGAGGCATTGGTAATAAGTCTCCGGAATTTACTATCGTATCTTCAACAAACGTACCTCCATCTGAATCAAATGTTACAGTAAATCTTTCTTCAGTTATGCGATTCCAGACAGCAGTCAAAATAATATTAACAGTAATAGGCGTATTAAAATTAAAATCACTACCATTAAGTTGCCATCTGTCAAAAGTGTAATGCTCTTTAATAGGGTCTTCTGGACGAGTTATTCTTTGACCACTACGAATTTGCATAGGATTAATTTCTGAGCCGCCTGCTGAGTCAAATGAAACAGTATAATAGACCGCTGTGTCACCATCAGCTATCCAAAAAGCAAATAAAGTTTTATTTTGCATAACTGGATCATTAAAATCCCAACTTGCAGTATAGTTTCGGTCTAAAAACCAACCGCCGATTCTATACCCGAATCTTTCGGCATCTGGTATTGCGACTCGTCTGCCTCTTTCAACTTGTATTGTTGAAGGATTTATAGTTGCATCCGGACCACCATCGAAAGTAACAGTGACAAATTCAATCTGAGTCGTCGTTGTCGCTTCATTACAGGCAGCAATAAAAAAAACTGTAATGGCAATTAGTAACAAACAGCCTATTTTTTTGATCATAACAAACACCCTTTCACTTGAGAAAAATTTTTTTATAATATATAATATTATATCAAAAAAATACAAAAGTGAGAATTTTTTTAACAAAAAGCATCGTTGATATAGATTAAATTTACTTAAAATTTTGCAAACTGAACAAATTCCTTCTTTTTTTATCGTCAAAAAAAGGCTCAATTGAGCCGTAATCTTGTGTATAATATTCAATTTATATTAATACTTCATATTCCTTCGTTATTTTTGTTTCAATAAGTTCATTATTTCCATCTTCCGGCTCATCTTTTATTATTAAGCACACTAGTTTATTAAGCGGTTTAAGGAAACCGATTAAAGCAAGCATTGTACCAAAATTAAAGACTACATGGAAAACCGAAATCTGTACGATAGGTTCATATATTAAACCTTGAAACCAAGGAAAGAAAACTCCTTGTAAGGGCCAGACAATTGCTAAAAACAAAATTGAACCTAATAAATTAAACAATACATGGAAAGCCGCAACTCTTTTAGCAGCTTTATTTCCGGAAATAGAAGCAATTACAGCCGTAAAACTTGTTCCTAAATTAGCGCCAATAGCTATAAAAGCAGCTGATTCAAATTGCAGCAAGCCACTACCAACCATCGCGACACTTATTCCAATTACGGCAGATGATGACTGTACCAAGATAGTGAAAATTACACCTATTAAAAATAACCATAAGGGAAAGGTCACTCTGCTGAAAACATCTTCAAAAAAATTAACAACAACTTCATTACCACTTAGAGCCGAGCTCATTAAACTTATTCCTACAAATAAAAGTCCAAAGACTATAAATATATTAGCGACATTGAGCCATTTTTCTTTTTTTGTTGATAATTTAATTACTGCACCAATGAAAACAAAAAACATGATAAAATATCTAGTTCTAAAAGAAAAGAAAACAAACATTAAAGAAGTTAAACTACTTCCTACATTGATACCCATAACTAGACCAGTTGCCTGAAAGAGTGTCAACACTCCACCACTAACCAAACTTATTATTATAATTGATGTTGGTGTAGAAGATTGAGTAACTCCTACTATTGCAGTTCCTAAACTAACATTAGCAAATCGGTTCTCTCCTGTCTTTTTGAAAAATCTATTCAATTTTTCAGAGGGTTTTCCAAATGTTTTTGAAAGCATAATTATCGCTACTAAAAATACTCCGACACCTGCAAATAAATCAAACACGGCAGTTGTTATATCCCAAAACATTAAATCAATCCTTTATTCTTTAATTTATGAAAATATAAAAACAATATAGAATCAGATAAATTTTTCAAATTCATTTAAATAGTTTTTATTAAAAATATCTGTTATTTTTTCGACCTTGAATATTATATAACGGGAAGCAAAGATTGTCAATAAAAAGGATATTAGAAAAGTTTGCGACTTAAATATCTCTTAGAAAACAATAAAACCACCGTATGGTGGTTAAATGCTTTTAAAATTATTTCTTTATTTATTGTTTTCGATTTGATCTGTTAATTCAATAATTTCATCAATTAGCCCATCAATATAGTTAATCATTGCCATAACCGGCTTTGTTGTGGATAAATCAACTGCGGCTATTTTAGCTAGTTCTAAAGGCGATTTAGCGCCTCCTGTTTTTAGAACTTCTAGCCAAGCATCAATAGATATTTCATTATTCTTAATTTTCTCAAATGAAGCAACCGCAACCGTAAGTCCGGCCGAATAAGTATATGGATATAAACCCATAAAATAATGGGGTTGGCGCATCCATGTTAAGCCTGCATAGTCATCAACTTTAACAGTATTGCCCCAAAAACTTCTGATAGATGCTAATTTTAAATCAGATAAGACCTTAGCAGTAATAGGCTTCTTATCAACGACTAATTGATAAACGCTTCTTTGGAAATGAGCTTCTAATAAATGAGTTACACAATTATGATAAAAAGTTCTGGAAATTAATTGCGACAATACCCATCTTTTTAATCTGGGATTATCAGCTTGCAACTTTAAATAATCCGCAAGAATAATTTCATTCATTGTAGAGGGTGCTTCAATAAAATACATCGATGGCTGTAAATTCAAAATATTCTGATGTTTAGATGCGTAATAGAAATGCCCAGCATGGCCTAATTCGTGAGCCAACACAAAGACTTCATTCATTTGGCCACTCCAGTTAAGTAAAATATAGGAGCCTTTTTGATAAGGCGATGCACAAAAGCCCCCTGTTGATTTACCTATGCTTTGCGGAAAATCAATCCATCTTTCATCATAAGCTTTTTTTATAATGCCTGTATATTCTTGTCCGAGTTTTTGTAGACCATCTAAGCAATATTTTTTTGCTTGTTTAATGGAAATCTTTGGCTCAAATTTTGGGTCAATAGAAATTTGCAAGTCAGCATAAGTCATATCATCTAAATTATGAAGCTTTTTGATAAGCTTAGCATATTTTTGCATTGGTCCGCTTAAATGCTCCATCAATAAATCAATTTGTCTATTATATAATTCAAATGAAACATCTTGTTTATCTAATAAATGTTCAAACACATTGCTAAAACCAGATAGACTTGCTAAGGCATTTTCTTTTTGAATATGGGCATTATAGTTTGCAGCAAAGCCATTTTGATATTTGGCAAGTTCTTCATAAAATGCTTTGAATGCTTCTCTTCTAATTGCAGAATCAGCTTCAAACTGATAATTATTTTCAAATAAGGAAAATGAATTTTGATGTTTTTTATTTTTAGCTCTAAAGTCGCTAAATTTCATATCAGCTAATTTAAAAGTATTATAATTAGTGTAAGCTGCATTAAGGGTAGGTGATAACAAAGCTAAGGCTTTATTGACATCCGGCGAAAGTTTTCTTGGTAAATTTTTAATAACTTTCTTTAAGTATAAATAATTCTCTTGGCTTTCTTTTTGAGCAGCTTCCAGTATTTCTAACGGAAGTTCTTCAAGCTGTGATTGAAAAAAAACTAGTTTCGAATTCAACTCATTTGAAATCAAGCTAAACTTTCCGGCTCTAATTACATTTTGCTCATTAGTTTGATCACTCGATAGAAATAAAGATTGGTAATTAGCAACATAAGAAAACAAAGTGATTACATTGCGATAATCATTAATTGCCTGATTTAATATTTGGGCATTAATAAGTTGATCTGTGTACTTGTTCGCAAAGTCATAAACTAACTTCCCTAATTTTGTAATAGCATTCTCATAATCTTCTTCAGTAGAAAACAATCTTGTTAAATCCCAGGTATCAGATACATTTACTTCATTTCTAACTAAAACTTTATTTTTCATATTAAACTCCCTTTCTCTACTAATTTGATTAGCGATTTTCTTAATATTATATCACAGTCAAATTAAAATGATTTAAATTTTTCTTAATCTATAATTTTAATTCTGTATTTATGAATCTTCTGATTACATTAGCCAAATAAAATGTACGCCTTTCTAATAACCAGCCATCAGCTGACATTAAGTCTACATACTTTATTTTACTTATAATTGCCTCAATCCAATCATAATCAATAATTGCAAAGAATAAATTTTTTAGATTGTCAATTATACAATATATGTTTTTCAGTTCTTCATATGTTCCAAACTCAATCCATTCCTTTAAATATTGTTCAATAATTATTTCTTTATCTAAATTTCTTCTGACAATATGCAAAAAAGCTGTTATTTCTACAAAAGGATGCGAGACTCCTCCCCAAGCCCAGTCATAAAACATATACTTATCATCTATTACTCTTATGTTTCCGGGCCTTAAATCTCCATGATGAATTGTATTTGGAATTGATAGTTCATTTACTATCTTTAACAAGACTTCTGCTTTCATAATATTAACTTGTAGGCTTTGAAATTCATCTTCAGATAGTTCGTATTTGGTATCTTTCAAAATATCAAATACTTTTTGTGAAAAGCTTCTTAACTTTTTTAGAGTTGCATTTATTGTACTGTCATAATGATGACATTTTAAGGGCAAATGATTAATTGAATTTTTCTGTATTTTAGCATAAACTGCAATTACATCTTGATAAATATTAATTTTAGACTGATATGGCAAATCATAACCTCCCATATTAGTCATTAAAATAACATTTAATTTACTATCAAAAGTTAACCAATTTGGCAGATTTATTAGTTTACTTTTTCTTAACTCATTTGTAAGAACGATTTCACCAATAAATACTTCTCCTGGTATTTTTAAGTAAAGGTTACCGATATTTGTTGGAACACAAAATACAGTTGAAACATATGCATTTTTCAATTGCTCCATTTGACCGGTTAAAATTATATTGTTTTTATTCAAATAATAATCAAGCCACAAGAAATAAGGCGAAAATCCTTTTGATAGCCATGGCATATTAATACTTAGTTTGTAATTCTTATTAATACCATTAATAATATGTCTTTTCTCTTCATTATCACAATTACTTAAAAATTCATCATATGTTTTCCAACAAAAATGAATTTTAGGAGCAGTTTTTTTTATCTGTTCAAATACAAAAACAACATACTCTGAAGAATTAAAACTATATCTTCTATATACCGGTATGCCTGTTATTTCATAAAAGTAATAATTATAAGGCTGTGGATTATCAAAACCTATATTTTCTTCTACTAAATCAAAATATATCGGCAGATTATTTGATTGATAAGTCAGAATTTTCTCGTTTTCTAAATCAGGTAAAACTAATAATAATTTAAATGATTTCATATGTCCACCTTGGTATATTTGAATAAAATGAAAGAGCAACATCATAATGTAAACATTGCTCATGTATTTATTAATTTAATAATAAAATAATGTTTTATTTCAAAAAACAATCAATGCTATGTATCTAACATTGATTGCTTATTTAAACACTTTTATTAGTTTCTTTCTTGCCTGACTCTTTGTGCTTTGGTATCTTTAGTTGAAACATCGCTATTAATAAAATTACAAAAAATATGCACAGCAAGGAAACAAGCGCAGAAAACGAAACATCCCACCAAAGCCAATTATTTCTAAAATATTCCATTAGTTCATGTTCTCCTAAGAAAATCAAAAGCAACCAAAATCCAATTGTCAGAAACAAAAAGCTAATTAAGTATTTTATTGTCTTCTTCATAAAACCATCCATTCATTATTTCTTTGTATAATTCGTTATTCTAGAACACCAAAACGCTTTTAACGATTTTATATTCCAAGAATAATTAACAATTATACATTATACCATGTTTTGACATTTTTCGAACAAAAAATATATCAAAATATGCCTTTCCTGCGTTTTTTATTGCGAAGGCTACAAAAATTAGCACATTATTTGAATTGAAAATATTGGCTGAGATGAAAAAATTAAAAAGACGATTTACTAATTATAAAATCAATAATTTCACATGTTTTATGATATGATATTTCTATTATTTTACATACTTAATACTTATAAAGCAAAAACAGAATTAAACTTTTATATTAAGTCTTTAATGTTTTCTGCTTGTTTAGCAGCATACCTAAAGCTTTTTCGGCTCTAATCTTTCTGGTGGCTTCTTGTTTGGCTCCACCGACCCAATCACAATATCCCCGCTTATATCCAGATGATAGACTATCAAAAAATTCTTTGGCTTCAGTCTCTGTTTCCAGAACTTCTAATAGTTCTATTGGGACAATTAGTTCTTTTGTCTTTTCCATTTGGTTCACTCCTAAGTAATCTGATTAATGATTTTATTTTTACTGGTTCTCCGACAATGTCAAAGTTTCCAGTTGTCTTTCGGCTATTTCACGTAATAAGATTGTGGTAATACTTGCTCAATCAAGATTGCGTTATAACTTTCAATATTTAACCTATTCAATGCTGGCATAATAACGCATATTGACTTTTTTATCTGGGTTGTTCCTTGTCTAGTTCACAGCGGTATTTCCAAATATTGCTCCATCTCATTTGCATGAACATGATTAATTTGATCTTTTTTTGTTAAAAAATTTGATTAATTTTTATATTCATATTTTTTCAAAAAGCAATCTTCATACTCTCTGATATTTTTATCAAATGTTAGTTTGAATCATTATCTTTTAGATTCCGCAAATAATTCATTTGTTCTTTTCTTTATTTTCATCGCCCAAATTGCATTATAGAAAACTGTACTAATGAACAAAATCCCGATAAATAAAAAGAGGATTAGAACTATAAATATTGGATTATCAATGTACACTTGATAAAATCCAGTCCAACCATGCTGTACAATAGAATATATCATCGGCGCTATTCCGGCTAAAGTAAAAATAAATCCAAACACAAGAACACTCGTAAAAATATTACCAAAACTTCCTTGCCCTTTTCTTGGGGCTTGTCTAACTAAAATCACTTTACTTCGTTTTTTAGCTTCTTGATCGATCCGTTCAAACGCTGGTACCATTCCTGCAGCTACTCGCCGATTATGCATTGCATCAGCTGCACTAGTTCCGCCAACAAGATTTTTACGTAAAGCAAACTTAAGAAACTTACCCCACAACGAAAAACATGATAGTACGACAATTATGGAAGCAATCAGTATGAATGGAAGTGTCATAATAGCCTCTATAGTATTTTCCATAGCAGAAAAAATAAATAATATCCACATTATAGGGATAGCTATAAATATCCATACTCTTGTAAATGTGCCACTTGTTTGCTGACGATGCCCATGAACCGCAAGCATTCTACAAGTAAAACTTGGAGGTTTTGTGTCAAAATAATCTAATCGAATTTCTACTTCCTTATTAAACATGCATATCTCTCCATCTTCTTAATTTAAACTTTTTAATTGTGTTAATCGTAACTATTATACCATTTTACTATCATTATTTCTACTGAATGATTTTATGACTTATCTGAATCTGGCTTAAAAGTTTAGAGACGTCTCTACTTAGAGGAATGAGTTCATAATACACTATTAAATCTGCTTCGATACCTTCTGTTACTGCTTTTCTTTGCATTTTCTTATACCAGCGAGAATTTTATCACCAATTGTAACCAACAAATATTGTTCTGCCATTTTGTATTTGAAAATATATATCTGGCGTCCCTAGTCTTGCTCTGCAACTCCACCTAAATTGACAAGATTATGTGCTGTTGGATCTCTCCATACACAATTCGAAATGAAATTCTCTGAAAAAGTGCTTATTCCGCTTTCGTTAATTTTTTCTCGACGTTTATATATTCACCCATTTTGCATCCTCCTGTGCAAATCTTAAATTAATCCCCCATTGTCTTATCGCTTTTTTTGTTGCCTTGCAATAATTTCTCTAAAAAGCTCAATGCGCTCTCTTAATGCAGCACAAAGCTTTTTGTGTCTAACTTCAAATTCTATTGGGTCAGCAACGGTGTTTAGAATGTCTAAGAATTCATCTTCAATGCCATTAAGGGCATCAAGGTTTAGCCAGGAGAAGTCTTTAACAAATTTTATTTGCTCAATCATTTTGCCCCTAAATGGTTTGCCTTCGATTTTTGCACTTTCGGCATCAATCCCCGTTCTGCACCATAGAGACATCCCTGTATCAAAAATCGGAGCAACCGAGAGCCATTCTAGCGTGTCAGCATTGCGGATAACACCAAAATTATTATAATGACGATCGGTGTTTACCATAATATAATCTAGCACCAACATCATATCGGTTTTCAGTCGGGCATCTGATATCCCAAGTTTTTCTACTTGCATTACATAAGCTTCATAGTCTGAAGTCTTATTATCTTTTTTGTATAAGCACTTGATGCGAGCAGCTGGCACAAGTTCAGTTTCACCTGTAATAAAATCTTCGCAAACACTATGTTTTACTCCGTCAATATCAAGTAACTCATACGGAATATGCGGTATGCTAAGCCTTTTACAAATCATTGTTGCCAACACCTCATTTGCAACTTCTTGATTGGTCGGAAGCGTCCCGCCTTTTATTAGACATCTTTTGCCATTAATTATTTTCCATTTCTTTTTAAGAATACCATCCGATGTATTGTCCGGAGATACTAGATTGGCATCTGAACCGTTGATGGCACCGCCAAAAAGCATATTGCCGACATCTTCAGAAAAAGCGTTGTTAAAGAAGTTAATGCTTGCCCACTTCAGTTCTTCCTGTATCGGAGAAATCCAGTATTGGTCAGATAAGCTAAGTCCAAAACTTTTGTCAAGAAGCTGCTGCGGAAATAGCATTCCTAACTCTTGCAGCATTTCTGTGAGTTTTTCACGACTTGAAGGTATAGAACGGTTTTTCCACCAAGATTTTATCTCGCCATAATCAATACCCACTTTACTAATTGTCCCAACTGGCAAATGCGCTTCATTGTAAACTTTGCCAAAACTAGCCATTGCACCATTATCATCAAGCCCAACTTCAATAACGCTTATGTCTTTGTGTTTTAGAACATATTTCTTGCTGGCAACACCAAAAGCATCCGCCCACTCAATGAAGGCGTCAGTATGCGGTGAATTTTTTATCATTTTTGCAAGCTCTATAATGATGCTCTTATTTACAACATCAGTAACGCGCATCTTGCCGTCCGGCGCCTTCATTTTCAAACCCTTACAGCTTGTAAGGGTTTGACTATTCTCTTTCTTTAATCTGCTTTTCATGACAGACCAATAATTAGTAGGATTTTCGCTTCTGCTCAAAGCCGCGCACATGTCTACGATAGAGAACAGCCACTCGCTATTCTCAGTCGAATACTCTGCCCTTATAGGCTTTCCGTTAAATATATTTTTTGTGTTAGTCATTGTGACACCTACCTTTATGATCTACATTTAAATCATCTTCACTTTTTAGTCTTTGGAATTCGTATATAAAGTAGAGTTTAAATTCAGCCGAAACCCAACTAGCAAACTCCATAGCAATATCGCTATGTGCCAATGCTCCATCGCTATAACGACCACGTCCTGTAATTATGCCAATTGCATTTGTTTTCTTAATCCATTATTCTGGAAATAAAGTAAACGCATTAGTTCCGGCTACTTCCAAAGGAGTCGAATTCGACCCCTTAAAAATCAGGATTATTTAACTTTTCCCATACTCCCAAAAAATTAATAGTCTCTTTACTTCTTATCCAATTTTTCACAACATATTTTGGTTCGGAACGATTTTTATACCTAGATATGTCAGTTAGTGAAATAAATTCATTATTATCAATCTTTTTGTAAGATATCGTAATTCCTTTTACGGTAACTTTTTTCTTTGACACTTTGACCACCATTTGTAAATATTATAACATTTTTTCATATTAATTTTACATGTTTATGAAATCAACTTAATAAATTTAAATTAATATACGAACGTCAAGATTAATGACTTTAATCGCAATTCCCACCCTGTAAAACCTTCAATATAATATTTACAAAAAAATAAGATTATATTTTTACTACTTCATATTTTAGATAATTGATTTTGGCTTTTAATTAATTTAGAATTTGCCATATTAAAATGGCTTTAACTGCCCATTATAATCAAACTCAATCACTCTTTTTCCTTCTAATTCCAGATGAATTTTTTTGTGACATTTCTTACATACTTGCTTTTTATTAAGTGACTGTTAAAATGATTTTATTTTGGCTCATTAAAAGAAAATAAATGCATAAATTTTTTCTAATTATGGAGAAAAATTTATGCATTTATTATACCGTAAAATCGCATTTTATTCAATAGTTAAGCCATATTTTAATTTAGCAACAGATCCTAATTAATTTATTAATTACGGTTATTGTACTATTTTGATTGCTGATTATTGTATTTACAAACAAAGAAACAATTAGGTTAGCATTAACATTGTGCCATCTCTAATGAAAATTATATCATTTTGCAGATAATTTTACAATCTTCGCCGAATGACAAATTTCGACAACGCGTCCTAAAAACAAAAAAATCACCAAACTTTTTAAATCTATTGACTATAAAAAGAAAACTGGTGTTATTCCAGCCCAAGTCCAATTGGACTTGGGCTGAACTGACTTTACCCTTTAAATAGTCAGTTATATACTTGATTTTAATTTTTTTACTAAATTTTTGTTTTCTTCCCATAAAAAAATATGATACCTCCTTGGGTTTCAATAAATAATGTTTTATTTTTATTTATTGTCTACTTTGGAAATATTATATCATATTACACTAGTAAATTAAACTACTATTTTTATTACCTTATTGGGTAAAATTAGGCAAATTAGACTCTTGATCGAAAAAAATCTAAAACTCATTTCTCTACGTAGAGATGTGTCCAAATTTTGTGCCACATTCATTCTTCATTTAAAATAATAAATTTTATATTGGAGTTAATTATCTCTCTTTTTTCAGAATATGGTTATCTGAGAGTCTTCATGCGATATATAAATTTCAAAAAAAATAAAGACACTTAATTTTAATAGTAGCTTTTCAGTATGTAATCCTCTTCATTTTTCATAGAAAACCATCCAGATAATCGAATCTCAAATCCACAATCACAAATCAGAAAATGCCAATTATGATCTCCTGGCTCAACGCTGGTAAATACATGATGGACACAAATTACCGATATAGTAACTCTTACTACAAATTGTGGATTGTTTTGGTAGATACCCTCAATAGCATAAACAGTGAAAAATTCACTAAATAAGTTAAACGGATAAAAATTAAGCATGTAATTGACAGAACTACGAGCATGATACAAAAACGTTCCTGCTCTGGGATTAGGCAATCTACCAATCTGACAAAGAAACTCATTAGAACTTGCCGTAAATCCACAACCCATAATAGTCAAAACAATACGCTTATTTGGATCTACACTTGTTACTATAGGGCGAACATAAAATGGAGAAGATAATGGCTGTAAATCCAAATGATTTTCTTTATCTCTTTGAATATCAGGAATAGGGATCGGAATTGTTTCAACCGAGCTATCTTCATTATGCAACCTCATGTTGGTAAATTCAGTATTAAATGCGTTATTTTCCTGCAACAATAATCTGATATCATCTATACTATAACCATCTCTAATATCCTCACTATCATAATTACTAGATTGTCCGTTTATAAATGAAGCACTAGAAATTGCTATTAATAGGCAAATAAAAATATTTGTCATCAAGATTCGCTTATTTTTAATTATTAATTTCATCTCATTCCCCTAATTGAACATATAAACTGCCGTCTAAGTTTTTTGTTAAATTTACATAAACGGCTTCTGAGTTAATACTTATATTAATTTCATTTCCTGACAGAAATGGTCCTCCAATATGATTCACTCTTAGGATATTTAATCCTTGCATCAATGCCAAATCAGAGAATTGAATAATAAATAAATCAGCCATTATTCTTGATTGTGGATGAAGAATTTCAAAGGATTGCGAATTAGCACGTTTAATTTCAACTCCTGCACCTAACAATCCAAAGATATTTTCAGCATCAACTCTCCAACTTAAACCCGAAATATTATATTCAAGATTTATTGGAATATCCAATTTTATAAATTCATTATTTGTTGATATCATTTCAACTTCTCTTTCAAATCGCATATCTATATGATTGAGACTTTCTTTAACTCTGCGTAAACTCAAAACGTTTTCTTTAAGTGAAAACAAAATTGTCTCAACACCATTATAACCTGTATAATAGTTTCCGGTTCTATTGAAATCAAATACATTCCAGTTGTTTCCCAAAAAAGCCAATGTAATTTGTTTATTATATATAATTGCCCATATTCTTTCTTTACCCTCAAATGGAAAATCAAAATTAACATAATTAAAAAAGGCTCCTGTTTGAGCTGAATCGCTCAAATGATTCTTATCGAAACCTTCTATATCCTCTTTTGTATCGCAAGCAGTCAGTGTTATGATTGAAAAAAACATTATTATAGCACTTCCTAATAATAGGGTTTTCTTACACACTTAAATCCCCATCTTTCTTTAGATCATTTTAAAGAACTCAATTGCGACTTCCGACTTTGGATTATAGTCAATACTAGTAGTTGCGAATAAATCTAAGACTTGTTTGTAAAACACTTTTTCACTTGAACGTATATCTCTGATATGATCAAGTAATTCCTTGAAGTAAGTTCCGCCTCCAGCATTCTTCAACAACTCATCATTCATCGCAAACCCTTTTTTCATATATTCAGTTAAAACACTTGATGACCATTTCCTAAATTGAATTCCACAATGTGATTTCACTCAATATCCTACAGCCAGTATCATCTGCAAGTTACATAATTTCGGAGGCCTATGCTTACTTCCGTCGGAAATTCCGACAGAAGTAACTGCATCTGCACTTAACTCTTCATCTTCAAGAACGTTAAATTATATGTTCAGTTATAGTGCTACGGCTCTTTTGGAAAAGCTCTGCCATCTTTTCCTGTGCAAGCCAAACTGTTTCTCCGTCAAATACAACTTCGATCTTAGTCCGTCCATCTTCAGTCTGATATATTTTTCTTTTTTGATATTAATACAATAACCGTCCCTTAACTTATTTACTTGCAAGTATTATATCATCATAAATATTTTTTCCAATAAAAACTTCACTACTGTCCTGACTTTGGGGGTTTCAAATCAAAATAATAAAAACCACAGCCCAGCTAAGCCAATTTGCTATTTTTCGATTTGTTATCTTTTAACCCTGTATTGTCTTCCTGATATTTTGCTTTATCTGTTCAATACTCATATAATCCCTTAAATAATCAACTTCAAATAACATGTTAAGAAATGTCCCTTAATCTGTTCATCAGTCAGAGAGCAATGTTAACATTAATTAGCATTGCTCTTATTTCATTAAATTTTTAGTTTCACGATTTTACTCAATAAGATATATCTGTTTCTTATGCAGGTATAACATTTTCTCATTTAATTAGTTATAAACCCTAATTATTGAATACATTTCAATCAAATTATTTTCTGACAAAATACGACAATCGAATTGTAAAAAATAAAAGACATTTATCTTTAATTATAACTTTCTAACACGTATTCCTGCTCTCCAAATCTCTTGCTAAAGATTATATTCAGTATTTCAAAATCTTCATCTGTTACTGCATTATTATTTAATCCATTATCTGGTGATATCCCCCTTGGCATATTAACTCTTGTCATATTGATATTTCCTGACCACCCTCTCGGTCCTTGAAAATATCCGATATAATATGTTCCTGCCGGTAAATCTACAACTCTCGTACCACCATTAAAGAACCAATGTGAATTACCAAAGTCAAACCATGTCCCTTCAAATCGATAAATAATAAATATTAGACCTGATGTATTAGGTATTGACACATTAAATCTAGCGTTTTGATTAAGTATCACCCTATGCATCTCTGATCCGTAAGCACCTCTAAATATATTTAATCTCAAAGGTGCTCCAAGCGAAAAGTCTACTTCATGTCTTTGCACTTCTTCTATTCTTAATAAAATTTGTGTTCCACCAAGGTTATTAGTATCAATAAAGAAAATGCCACTAACCGATAAGAATACTGTAACTTCACTTGAGAACTGGCTGCTTTCCGCTAACCCCATTCCGTCAAGAGCTTCAATCTGATGCCTGTTCCGGTTACGAATAACTATCTGACGATCCCAAAGCATAGCTCCAGTTATTGTTATTCTTACAAATCTTGGCGTATTGTTATAAAAAGAAAACTCTCTACTTCCCGAAATTAGATCACCTGTAATATTTCTTGTCTGATTTAACTCTAAATGAATAGGCCTTGTATGCGACCACATTCTATCCGCATGATTTCTCCAGCCAAACGCATTTGAATAAGCAATCAAACTTGTGTCATTCGGAAGTCTTATAGTTAATTCTGGATGTGTTCTATCAAAGATTAATAAGCCGCCCGCTGTTGTTCCGTTGAATAAAACATCTGATGGTCTTACGATAATTGCTTCTCTTAAATTAGGATTGTTTCTGAAGGCACGATCTCCTACAAACATAACCGTAGCTGGGATTGTGATAGTTCTTAAGTTAGCATGTTGAAAAGCATCTTGGCCGATTTCCGTTACCCACATTGGTATTATGAAATCAGTTAGGTTCCAACAATCTCTAAAAGCGTTATTTCCAATTACACTCAGTAGACTTTGTGATTCAAAAGTTACGCTTTGCAAGTTTATACAACCCTCAAAAGCTTGATTCCCTATTATTCTTAGACTTCTAGGTAAATGAATATCTGTTAGATTTCTGTTAAATCTAAAGGCATTATCACCAATATCTGTAAGTCTGCTGTCAGGAGATATTGTTACGGTATTTAAATTTGAACTTTCAAAAGCACTGTTTCCGATTGTGACTAAACTTCTGGGCAGGTGAATACTAGATAAATTATGGTTGTTTCTAAAAGCTGAGTTTCCTATTTCTATGAGGTTACTGTTTTCTGGGATTGTAACAATCTTCAAACCCGAATTCTCAAAAGCTCGGTCGCTTATCCTCGTTATGCTGCTTGGCAATACTACTTCTTCAATTTTTGTTTGATTAGCAAACCCGTCTGTTGCTATCTGCGTAACATTATGCAATACTCCATTTACACGAATTACATATGGAACCCTAATAATCCCTTCCAATACAACTCCTTGTCTAACGCTTAGTTCAATATTATTTGCTCCAGAAATTATTCTTGTATCAAATATACTAAATGTACCTAATCCTATCTGTTCAACAATCATATCTAAAATTTGATTATCACGTGTTATTAAATTATGCACGACAGGAACATTTGGTTGCGCTACTTTAGAAAAATCAGTTCCATCATTAAAATCAAAATATCTTGTAAGACGAGTAAATCCTAAATAATCAGAAGCACCAGATATAGAACCACTTTCAGCAAGTTGAGATCCCAAATGAACAAGAACATCATTAAAGACAGAAATCTGAACAAAAGGCGGTATCCATGTAGGTGATCTGGGCCAATCGATTCGAATACAATCAATAATCAGATGAGCATAAGCTGCAGCAATCGATCCCGGCCATAACATTTCTAATAAGTATGATAAAAAAGATGCTGCTGGGCTTGAAAATCCTATAGCTATATTACTTGCGATACCATGAATAAATGGTGCGGCAGCAATTGATGCGGCAAGCCCTAAATGATTATATATAATATTATGAAAAAATTCTATTGATGAGTAACCACCAATAGATACTGCATTAATATTACTATATAAGCGATTAAAATCATTATTCCATCTATTATTGTAATTTCTTTGTCTATCAGCATTCATAATATCATAGTAAGCATCTTTATCGCCGCCAATAATTGGTACAGAAGTGTAAAGGGTGCCGGTTGTAGAACCAAAAAAAGGAGTTCCTACACTCACCATTGAATGCACTAAATCAGGATGATCGAGCGTATATCTTAGATTAGTTAATCCTCCTCGACTATGACCTACAAGGTTTACCATAGGTATTCTTCCATTATTAAGAAGTTTAATATCGTATTTTATACGGCTTAACATAAAATTAAACTGCCAATATATATCATCATTAAAGCCGTCTGGATTATCTGCTTGAAAAATAATAATTATATGACGCGAAGCTTCTGTTATGAATTGCTTGTTATTCAAATTTCTGTTGTATATACCACTTTGATTGGTTACATCTACTAATAAAAAATCGTGTGAATCTTCTTGCATTATCGCCCAATAGATATCCGCTCCACCAGCTTCTGTATAAAGTCTACGATGTAATGAATCATGAGTTCTCGCAAAATCTGCATCTCCATGATTACTCCAATCTCCTGCAGTTCCGCCAACGCCATGAGTTAATACCGTTATTTGAGGAATCGACGCTACTAAATTTCCGTTGCGAACTGACATATTATATCCCATTTGACGTGCAGGAATATTAAAGTGGCTAAGATTAAATGTATTTGTTGCATTAAAAAGTTCTTCATAAGTAAGATGTTGAGAATGCCCCTGAAAATTCGTTGTTTCTGACACTTGTCCTGATATATCAAAGGGATTTATAAGTACAACCAAGTAAATCATCACTGTCAAAATACATAACAGTCCGGTAGTTTTATTAAAAACTTTATTCATATATAATATATCTCCATAATTTAATTATTATTTTAAATTCTCGTTTGAAAATAGTTAATCTAGTTTCGTTCCCATCTAGCATATAGTCTGGTTTCCTGAAAAACTATATTATCATTTTCATCCATCAATTCTGTTGGCAATCTATCAGTTTCAAAATTCCATCTGTTAATGGTTTCCGGCTCCATGTACCATCCCACAAAAGTATAACCTTCTCTCATAGGATTTGGCGGAATAAAGTAAATCACTTCACCATAGTTTATATTATCTATCCAATGTATTCCGTAATTAAAATCTGTTTCAAAATTAAAATAATATGTTACATTTGCACGCCTTATACCGGCAAAATTATGCATTTCATAGATATGAGTTGATACAAAAACTTGTCTGCCTCCCGCGCTTCCTCTGGGATGCCCATTAATTACAATAACTTCTCTTAGTGTCGAATCACGAAATATTGAATTGTATACTCGAAGTTCCCCAGACATGAAAAATACTTTTTCTAAATTTTGGCTGCTCCATCTTATTGATGTTCCCATACCAAAAAATGTTCCGTGTCCTAACTCGGCAACCCTAACACCACCAATTTCATCAGGAATCACTAATATTTTTTGCGATTTTCCATAAGTTGTAAGATTCAAAATGCGAATGTATCTTTCGTTACTCTGACGATTTCTCCTGATTTCATAATAAAAATAATCCGTTGATCGTGTTGATAATTGGCACGCAATGAATCCAATGATACCAATTATTGCAACAATCATTATTGATAACCGAATAATATTTTTATACACTTAAAAAATCCCCTTTCTTTTTTAAGTCAATTTATCCTATTTAATTTAATTCGTTAACTTTTATATTTATTATACTATAGAATCGCTTCAAATGCCAGTATTATTTAAATTTCACAAACAAAAAAACTACCTTGATTTTAATCAATGTAGCTTTCATTTTTGTTTCTCGATTTTTCCTTATTTGATATATCTAATCTATTCAGATTGTGATTTGTTCGTGTTTAGAACACAATTACCCCTGTTATTGAATTGATTATTCTTAGTTATTTCATCTAAACATAATTATGATATTAATGTGCCTTATCTGTATAAAAAATAATAATATTATGCCGGCTTAATTTTTAAGGTGTTAATTAAATAGTTTTTTCAAATTATGCATAATGCTCGTCTACTATTTCTATCTCAGTTAAATCTTCTTTAGTATAAAATATAACATCCGAATGTGGGATATCATATTTATTTAAAATAGCTCTAATAAATGACAAGATATTATTTGCGGCTAAATTAGTCTCATAATATATATTAGAATTTTCAATTTGCTCTTGTCTTCACCTTACTGAAAATTATATCATTTTACAGATAATTTTACAATCTTTGCCGTATGACAAATTTCGACAACGCACCCTAAAAACAAAAAAACCACCAAACTTAATTGATGATTTTTTTAGATTATGTTTAGAACCTCATAAAGAGGTTCGGGTCCGTTACTTGGTGTCATTTTTTACCAATATGGATTGTTTATTCCTTCATCAATATCAATTTAGATATTTCAAGGAATTTATTGGTAAAACACGGAAACCTATAACATTTTCTGAGAAAATTAAATTACTATTTTTATTACTTAATTGAGTAAAATCAAGTAAATTATACTTTTAAATAAGTCCTAACCTCAATTAATTTGAAGATCTCAATTATAAAATAAAACGAGTGTCCGGAATTTTAAACTATAGGGGTTCAAAAATAGTCACTCGCTCTAAAAGGTTGTAATGGCTCTCTTTTAATAACTATATAAATGCTTGTTTCCCACTAAATAAAGAGCCATTACTATTAATTTTTTCATACAATCATCCTTTCTTACTAAATTTAGTATTTTAATTTTTTGAGTTATGAGTTTTACTAATAACTCTATAAATTTTAGTATGATTGTTAATTCTGGAGGGAAACAGTGGCTGTTAACCACAAAGCAATAAGTTCGCTTTTACTCTTAATATTATAACATGAAACCACTTTTTTGTCAATTTGTCTCAATTATATTTCATTATATTTTCAAACATTTTAGTATATTTTTAGCCGAAATTAAGTGTGATTTTACGATTAAGGAGTTTATTCTTATGTGCAAAATCTAATTCACTTTCATCAGTAAAAAGTATCTTTTCACCATCCTCAGCAAAAATACAATTAAATTGTCTAGCTATATCCAAAGGTAACTCTTGAATTTTAACGGTTACTTCTTCATACTCTTTAATCTTAAAATATGTTTCTTCCATATGAACTGCTGATTTCACTGATGAATAGCTATTAAATAATAAATAATCCATTTTCTCAAAAATAGCGGATAAAAACGGATCAGGATCACCATTTCCATACTTTTTTCCAAATCTGCCTAACGTGTAAAGGTATTCGTCTAAATTATCATAATATTTTGATTTAACTAAGACAAGAGCAGTTTTTGGAGATACAGGAACATATGTAAATAAATAATCTGAGTCCATCGTACATTCAATTACTGCACAAATATCACTAATCATATTGGTTGATTTAGTATTTCTAAAAATCGCAAGATGCTGTCCTGAACAAAAAAAACTATTGTTACTAGGACCTGTGAATCTGGACCAATTACTAAATTTTGCATCTTTTGGTAATTTATTTATCATATCAAACTCATCCATAATTTGATTTGTAGTTTTAATTGCTTCTTCTTGTGTTTTTACCAAATAAGTTCCAAATATATGTAAGCGGGAAAATTTTCAAACCTGGCCAAAAGAAAAAGGCCAATCTATATAAGA
>Ga0123355_10000805_pt1 | contig 42873 bp, 35 predicted proteins | sample TergutEmb28metaG_3_FD_89872 | JGI IMG/M metagenome (GOLD analysis project Ga0123355, IMG submission 89872) | Embiratermes neotenicus P1 segment gut microbial communities from Petit-Saut dam, French Guiana - Emb289 P1 | ecosystem: Host-associated > Arthropoda: Insects > Digestive system > Gut ...
GGTATGTAGCGGAGGGTATGGTATTGGTTGTGGTTACACGCATCATTATATGCAACTCATTGTACCCCCCCCGACGATACTGTCAATATGTTTTTCAATAATTTTTGACAAAATAGTAACAAGACCCAAGAAATGTGTATTTACTTTGGTAAACGGCGAGCGAAGCAAGCTAGTAATGAGCTTGTGTATTTGGACTTCTTCGGAAACTGTCGCGCCCGGCAGGCAAGATACCGCCTTCCTGGAATCAGGGAGCATTTTCACGCGCATGAACAAGTTTCCCGGAGAAGTCTATTGGACGGTGATACCTCCCAAAAACGTGATGGTGTGCTTTATTGCCGTTTAGCTGATACTGTTTCTACTTTATCATCAAACATTGTTTTGCGTGGGGTTTGGACACTGGTACTTGACACCCCACCACAACTTTGCTAAAACAAATCAAACATATCCCATCAAGGAGGACACCAAAATGCAAACCCCACTAGCCCAACGCTTTTACAACATCAAAACCCAAATTGGCGGCAACCGCGAAAAACGCGGCTGGGAGTATACCTTTGGTATGCCGCAAGAGTCTCAGCATGGTATAACCCTACCAAACAAGGGCATCCGTCGTGTGCTGGCACAGCTAGAGTTTGCTCTCAAGTTGTCGGAGTCACGTAACGAACTAACTCCACACGTCACCCGTGCCATCGAAATTTTGGAAGCTGCCCTGCAGGCCGACAGCACCATAACCAATGCAACAAACAAAGCGGCAGAGGACGCGCTTATTCCCATTGGGCCTGCTGCAAAGGAGTACGAAATACTGCTTATTGCCCACGCGCACATAGACATGAACTGGATGTGGGGCTGGCAGGAGACTGTTGCGGCAACGCTGTCCACTTTCCGTACTATGCTTGCCCTCATGCGTGAGTATTCCACGTTCACATACTCACAGTCGCAGGCCAGTGTGTATAAGATAGTGGAGGACTACGATCCGGCCATGATGGATGAAATCAAGCAGCGCATTGCGGAAGGCCGCTGGGAATGTACAACGACAGCATGGGTAGAGACAGATAAGAACATGCCAAGCACAGAGTCTCTGCTGCGCCACATTGCATATACACGTGACTATATGCGCGACACATGGGGGGTTGACCCTGCAAAACTGGAGATTGACTTCTCGCCCGATACATTTGGCCACAGCGCGTTTGTGCCAGAGATAAACAACTATGGCAATGTCAAATACTACTACCACTGCCGTGGGCATGAGGACCGTAACCGTATACTATACCGCTGGATGGCACCGTCTGGCAAGGAAGTGCTTGTGCATTGCGAGCCATATTGGTACAACGCTGCAATTGTGCCAGAAATGGGTATTGGGGCGTTGGAGTTTTCGCAGCTTTGCGGTGGGCTTAAAACGGGTATGTTCTTATATGGGGTTGGCAACCATGGCGGTGGCCCAACCCGGCGGGATATCGAAGCCGCGCTAGACATGCAAAGCTGGCCTGTGTTCCCAAATGTGCGTTTTGGCACAATGCACGAATATTTCAAAAAGGCCGAGGCTGTGCGCGACAGGCTGCCCATTTGGCAGGATGAAATTAACCCAATGTTTACTGGCTGCTATACAACACAGAGCCGTATAAAGCTGGGCAACCGCAAGGGAGAGGCCGCACTTGTTGCAGCAGAAAGCCTGTATGCCGTAAGTAACTTGACCACAGGCTACAGCTACCCGCAAGCCAATTTTACCCGTGCGTGGCGTAATGTATTGTTCACGCATTTTCATGACATTCTTACCGGGTCAAATGTACAAGAGTCTCGCGAACATGCGATGGGGCTGTATGCAGACACCATGAGCGTTGCCAATACAATGCGCGAAAATGCCACTCGCGCCATTGCCGAAAATATCGATACTTCTATGGTGCAAATGGATTGCGATTTTGCCCTTACACAGTCCGAGGGGGGAGGGGTTGGTTATGGAATAAGTGGCTTTTCTGGTGTGCCAAACCCAGAAACTGGCAAGGGACGGGTGCGGGTTTATACAATTTTTAACCCGTCACTACACACACGACGCGAGCTTGTTGAGGTAACTTTATGGGACTGGGTTTGGGATATGAGCCGCTTGGCTGTAACAGACCATGCGGGTGTGCCGCTTGATTTTCAAAAGCGTGACCACAGCTTGCAGCAGTATTGGGATCACAAGTATATCCGTCTGCTTGTGGATGCCGAAGTGCCTGCACTTGGGTACAAAACCATTGTGGTGAAGGAAGCTGAGATGCAAAGCTATCCTACATTCTACGACAAGTATCCACGTGTGGAGGAAGTACACGGCCCTGTAGTGCTGGAGAACGACTATTTGAAGGCAACATTCCATTACCAAACAGGCGCGCTGTTTTCGCTTGTAGACAAGAAAACGGGAGTTGAGCAAATATGTAATGGCGCGGGGGGCAGTCTTGTATATGTGGATGCCGAAAAGACAGGGATGAGTGCGTGGCTAATTGGGCGACACCTTGACCATAGCCCGGTAACAACACTACGAATCACACCGGATGTGGGCGGTGAGTTGCGAAAATCCCTTACACTTGAACAGCGTGTAAAGAGTTCCCGCATCAAGACGACAATAAGCCTAGACAGAAACGCTACCGCGCTTGCCTACTCAATTGAAGTAAATTGGGAAGAGTACGCGGGTCAGGGTGAGAATATACCTATGCTCATATATAACCTGCCGCTTGCCTCAAGCCCGGTGGCGTACCAGGCAGATACACCAGCGGGCTATATGCGCCGTACGAGTAAGCACCAAGATGTTTGTGGGCAGACATATGGCGCGGCGGTGTTTGAAGATGGCCGTTCACTTTCTATTGTATGCGACTGCAAGTATGGTTACCGTGGTGTGGATGATGCTCTCTCCGTTACGCTTATCAACTCGTCCGATAACCCAGACCCGTATCCGGAGCGCGGTGTACACAAAATAAACCTGTGGGTGGCAGTTGGTAACTCAAACCCTGTTCAAATGAAAAAGACGGCGGAAAACCTTTGCCAACCGTTTAGTTATGTAAGTACCGGAAGCCATGGAGGAAAGCTGCCAGCAACCGGTGCGCTACTGGAAATGCAGGCAGAGAGCAGCATTTGTTCTTCCGCAGGGCTTGGCGCGGATGGCAGCTTGATTGTGCGTGTGTATGAGACATGTGGGAAGGGTGATACCGTTACGCTAACGCTGCCATTTGCGCCAAGTAGTGCTGCGATGGTGGATTTGTGCGGCAATAGAGTGGGTGAGGCGAAAGTGGCTGGGAATACAGTGTCGTTTGCGGTTGGAGCTAATTGTATTGCTGGGGTGAGCGTGTCCTGCGTTTAGTTATGACAGCATCTTAATCTCATGTCATATAACTGGAAACCCGTCCAGTTATATGACAAAGTATCAAACGTAAGCTGTGCGGGTAGGCTGTCTTTTATTAAACGAAGTACAGCCTCCCGCCCCGCTTTACCTTATAGTCGGTGAATTAAAGATTGTCCGACACGATTGCTACGCAATGGCTACACCTCCATTTGCTACGTGTCGGTCTGTGTGGGCGGGCGTACGTGCAATTTAATTCTGCTCACAGGGCTTCGCCTTGAGCCAAAATAAATTGACTCACTATACATATTCTATCTCAAATAATGTATAATGGCAAAAAATACAAGGGAGGATATTTCCATGAAAATGACATTCCGTTGGTTTGGCACGGGTCAAGACCCTATCACCCTGCGTGAAATCAAACAAATACCGGGCATGTGGGGCGTTGTTACGAGCTTGTTGGATATGCCTGCGGGCGAAGCCTGGCCAGAGGAGCGTATCCGCGCCATGAAAGAAGAAATTAATGCGGCAGGGCTTGAAGTGGAGGTTATCGAAAGCGTAAACATTCATGAGGATATTAAGCTGGGTGCGCCTGGTCGTGATGAGAAAATCGAAAACTATATTATAACCATGGAGCGGCTTGCGAGGCATGGAATAAAGTGTATCTGCTATAACATGATGCCCGTACTGGATTGGGCGCGTAGTGAACTATACTACGACTTGCCCGATGGCTCGAATACAATGAGGTACGAGGCCGCAGCAATGGCAAATATTACGCCGGAAGCTCTTGCTGCAAAATACGCAAAAGAGGCCGACACATACGAAATGCCAGGTTGGGAGCCTGAGCGTATGAAAAAAATCAACCAATCGCTTATCGCATATGAGGGCATGACGACCGATACATTCTACGTAAACATGAAATATTTCCTTGATGCCATCATCCCCCATGCAGAGAAGCTGGATATTTACATGGGCGTACACCCAGACGACCCGCCGCAGCCTATTTTTGGCCTGCCAAAACTCATTATAAGCCACGAAAATATACGCAGATACTTGGATTTGAACCCAAGCCGCCACAACGGATTGTCATTATGCACAGGCTCGCTTGGTGCGCGCAAGGGTGCGGATATACCTGCCATGATACGTGAATTTGGTAGCGAGGGACGTATTCATTTTGCACATGTACGTAACCTGCGGTTTGAAAACGACACAGATTTTTACGAGTCTGCTCATGTGCAGGAGTGTGGCTCGCTAGATATATATGGCATAATGAAGGCGTTTTACGATATCGGGTTTGAAGGCTGCATACGACCAGACCATGGGCGCATGATTTGGGACGAAACTACCAAAAAAGGCCGCCCTGGTTACGGTCTATATGACCGTGCTCTTGGGGCAACGTACCTGCAAGGGCTGTGGGAGGCTATTGGGAAGGGCGCGAAATAATGTCAAACAACATTTTCGCAGGTGCTAAGTGGATTGGTGCGCCAGCTCTTTCACTGGATGCGTCCAGGCAGGGTATCTTTGGGATTGAAGCTAAATTTTCTGGTAGTGGTGGTATAGTTTTTGGTGCGAGTGATGTACGGCTTGCGACATATCGGCGTAATATCCAAAACCAAGCAGGAGAGTGCTATATTTCGTACTGCTTGAATGTGGCGACAGCGCAGCTTGTTATCACTCGAGTGGGGTATGCAGAAAGCGATAGCGCAGACGTGCCGCTTGCAGTCTTTAGTTTCTCCCGTGATATCTTGTTGGCAGAAAACACGCTTACAATACATGTGCTAGGTAACAGTGCCGCCACTTTCCTTAACGGCGAACTCATTGATGGGGACTATCAGTCGCATTTCTTCTACACGACACCGCAGCTTACCGGACGTGTGCTAAACCCACTTGGCGATAATGATGTGATTACATTTCCGAGGCTGAATAAGGTAGGCTTGATACCGCCGGACGGTGGACATTATGTATCTAAAGCAGCACGGTTTCTAACTGCAAATGACGGTTTGCGATACACTCAGTTCCGCATTTTTAACCTGCGTCCACCAAGCCGCGATTTGTTTTTTGCATTTGAAGATGGTTGTGCCTGTTTGGTTGGCACAAATAAAGATTTGTCCCATGATGGTACTCCCGTTTTGCAGTGCATGTTCGCCATTAACAAAGAGGTTGCCCATGCAACAGCGTATATCACCGCACGTGGCGACTATATTTGCACAGCAAACGGACGCGCTCTTAATGTAAATGGGGTTGACACCGGTACACGCTCTACGGACTACTTTACCCCCGGGGCGGCGCATTTCGACCGTCATATCTTTTATCACCGCTATGATATGATGCCGCTTTTGCAACAGGGTCACAACCGATTGGAGTTTACTCTTGGGTCTGGCTGGTGGAGTGATGCGCAGAACTTTATGCTGCGTAAATACAATTTTTGGGGAGATGCCCCCGCACTTTGCGCCGTGTTGGAACTTGTGTATGCAGACGGCACAGAGGAAAAAATCGTGTCAGACGAGGCTTGGCAGGTGACAACAGATGGGCCTATTCGTTACGCTTCCCATTTCCACGGCGAAACATATGATGCACAACAAGAAAATGCACAGAAATGTTGGCAGCCTGCTGTTGAAATAACCCCGGCAGAAATTCATGATGCAGATGCGTTTATTAACGCGCCAAACTTGAATGTTACCGAACCTGAGTACATCGAGCATTTTGGCAACCCAGTGGGCGAGGTGGAGGTGCTGCGAGCTGTGTCCGCCAGCGAGTTTGTCGATTTCTTTATATACGACATGGGTCAAAATATGGTGGGGGTTCCTCGCATAAAAGTACATGGTAGGGCAGGGCAAGTTATTACCCTGCGTTTTGGTGAGGCCATATATCCAAACCTGCCGCGCTACGGCAACCGGAGAGGGCATCTTTTTACGGAAAACCTCCGCGATGCTGACTGTACGGATATCTACATCTGCAAGGGTGACCCAAACGGTGAGACTATTTTCCCGCAGCTTACATTCCACGGGTATCGTTATATCGAAATAAGCGGCTTGGCTACCCCGCCACCGCTAGAAGATGTCGAAGGTGTGGTGCTAAGCAGCATAACTCCGGATACCGTGACAGGGAATTTTGAATGTTCAAACCCGCAGGTAAACAAACTATTCGAGAATATCAAATGGTCGCAACGCGCAAATTTTTTGAGTATCCCAACCGACTGCCCACAACGCAACGAGCGCATGGGCTGGATGGGTGACGCACAAGTGTTTGCAGAAACCGCCGCATACAACGCAAATGTGTTGCCATTTTTCCGCCGTTTTCTATTGTCTGTGCGTGACCTGCAGCTCGAGGATGGTCGAATGCCAGATATCGCGCCGCAAAACGGTGCATGGGGTGGCATACCATGGGGCAGTGCGGGTATTATTGTACCATGGACTTTGTATTGCCAATACGGTGATATAACTGTGCTTAAAGAGAACTATGCTGCAATGCGCAAATATGTAGGCTACCTGTGTCGTAACAGCACGGGCAACTTGGTTGATGCAACTATTGGCGGCCTTGGTGATTGGCTTGCATATGACATGACTACCGATGACGAGCTAGTGTGGAATGCTATTGTCGCATACGATGTACGTATTACTGCTGACGCGGCCAAAATCCTTGGTGATATGGATGTATTTGCGGAGCTTGACGCGCGGTATAACTCCATAAGAGCCACATGGAATGCTACATTTGTATGCCCAGAAAGCGGCAAGACGCGTAGCCGTACAGGCGAAATTAACGATACGCAGACATCATATGCGCTGCCACTTTACTACGGCATTTTTGACAACCCTGCCCGTGCCGCCGCACTCCTTAATGATAAAACAAAAAGTCTTGGCCATAGTTTGACCACGGGCTTCCTTGGTACGCAGTGTATTGCTGCTGCATTAAGTGATAATGGTTATGCAAGCACTGCATACAAGCTACTTTTGCAGGACTCATATCCATCCTGGCTGTATCCAATAACCCAAGGCGCGACCACCATTTGGGAGCGTTGGAACTCTGAGACCCATGCCGACGGGTTTGGTGAGCATAATAATATGAACTCATTCAATCATTATTCGCTGGGTGCAGTTGGAGCGTGGCTGTATAGCCGTGTGCTTGGGATACGGCCTGGGAAAAATGGCGGGTATCGGGAGTTTGTGATACAGCCGTGTTTTGGCGAGCTTGACTATGCACGTGGGCATTTGGATATGGCGTATGGACGTATTATAAGTGCATGGGAAAAAACTGCGAATGGATATTCTCTGACGGTGGAAGTGCCGAAGGGCTGTATCGCGCAAGTAGTGTTGCCGGAGGAAAGCTTGGAAGCTACTGCAGGTTTGCACCAATTTAATATTTTGCGAAGGAGCTGTCTCACATGAAACTTAGCCTAAAAGACCTAAACATATTTCCTCAATCTTACACCCTCCCAAAGTTCAACATCCCCGAAGTAACCGCCCTCACCATCCAATCCCCCACATGGCTGCACATAGGTGCGGGCAACATCTTCCGCATAATGCTGGCTGGTATACAGCAAGATTTGCTGGACGTGGGCTGTGCAAATACGGGCATAGTAGCCTATGAGCCATTTGATGCGGACATTATCCCACTGTCGTTCACACCGTACGATAACCTAACCATAGGGGTGACTCTACACGCAAACGGCAATGTGGACAAGCGTGTTATCGCAAGCATAACCCATGCCTTTGGTCCGGATGTGCCGGAGCTGTGCAAAGTCATTTCAAACCCAAGCCTGCAAATGGTCAGCTTCACTATTACAGAAAACGGCTACAAGGCAGAGCCGGGTAGTATTTGCCACAGCCCGAACACAGCACAAACAGCAATGGAACAGGTAGCAGCTGGCCTATACGCTCGCTTCACTGCTGGGATAAAACAGCCATTCGCGCTGGTGAGCATGGATAATTTTGCGGAAAACGGAACAATGCTAGCACGTGCAATGACGGCTATAGCCACTCATTGGAACGTGGGTGATGCGTTTGTCCAATATGTAAAGTCTATGGCGTACCCATGGACAATGATAGACAAGATAACCCCGCGTCCTTCAGAAACAGTTGCTAAACTGCTGGATGTAGATGGGTTTGCAGACACACAAATACATGAAACTGCAAAGCGTACCTTTGTTGCATCGTTTGTGAATGCTGAGGCTGCAGAATATTTGGTGCTAGAGGATAATTTCCCCGCAGGTAGGCCGCCATTTGAAAAAGCCGGCGTATACATGACCGACCAAGAAACTGTACGTAAAATGGATCAAATGAAGGTTTGTGCCTGCCTCAACCCATTGCATACAATTTTGGGAGTGGCGGGGCCGCTGCTGAAAAAGCCCACCATCGCCGCATGTATGGAGGATAAACGTCTGGTAAAACTGCTGAAAATGGCGGCTGCAGAAGCCTTGCCCACAGTTGCGCACCCTGGCATCTTATCCCCGGAAGAATTTCTTGATACGGTGCTTACAGAGCGTTTCCCTAACCCATATATTCCGGACACCCCAGAGAGGATTGCTTGCGATACATCGCAGAAAATACCCGTGCGCTTTGGGGTGGCAATGAAAGCGCGAAAGACGCAGGGTCTATCAACTGCAAGCTTGCAAGCTGTACCGATGTTTGCCGCATTGTGGTTGCGTTATCGCATGGGCTTAGATGATGCCGGTGGCAAAATGCCACTTAGCCCAGATCCATTGTGTCCATCATCCCTTGAGGTGTTTGATGGGTTGAAGTTTGGTGAAAAAGCCAGTTTGCGTCCAATACTTTCCAACGCGGAAATATGGGGTGCGAACCTGTATGAAGTAGGGCTTGGGGAAATAGTTGAGACGCTATTTAATGAGCTATCGAGCGGGGCAGGCGCTGTATCACAAAAATTGAGCGAATTGTAAGGGAAGAGTTTAATTTGCCTAAACGTTGTTGCGAGGTGCTAGACATGGTGGATATGTCGCATCTACGCATAGTAAGGATTAGGCTTGCTTTACCATTTCGTATAATTTCTCCATAGCATCATGTAGCCCACCCACAGCATCAATTATCCCTTCGCTCACAGCTTCTTCACCTATCAATATAGTGCCAACATCCTGCGCCAAAGAGTTGGTATCCATCATAAGTGAAGTGAGCCGTTCCCCCGTTACATTCGAATGTGCGAGGATAAAATCCTGCACCCTATCCTGTGTCTTGTTGAAATAGTCATAGGTCTGCGGTGCACCAACAATTGTGCCATTAATGCGTACAGGGTGTATTGTCATTGTGGCAGACGGTGCAATATAGGAGTACCTTGCCGAAACTGCAAGCGGCACTCCAATAGAATGCCCTCCTCCAAGCACAAGTGATACTGTGGGCTTGCCAAGGTGCGCAATAAGCTCCGCAAGGGCAAGGCCTGCCTCTACATCACCGCCCATTGTGTTCAAAAGAATGAGTAGTCCGTCAATTTGCGGGTTTTCGGCACAGGCTACCAGCTGTGGGATAACATGCTCATACTTGGTGGCCTTGTTTGTTGGCGGCAGCAGCACATGCCCCTCTATCTGCCCAATAATTGTGAGGAATTGAATGATTCCACGCGGGTTACTGGGGTTTGGTGTTACTATAGTAGCCTCTGGCTGGGGTGGGGAATGGTCGTCGTTTTCGCAGCTGTTTTCGTCATTGCTTGTGTATTCTGGTGTGTTGTATAGAGGGAAATGGGTCATAAGTTTGCTCCTTTACTCGCATTTATAGACAGATATATTCTTTGCCATTTGTTCAAAAATATGCTACGCTTGTCAAAACTGAAAGGAGTATTAATATGCCATACTTAGACATTCGTTCGTCCAAAAAAATTGACGAGTCTACACGCAACAAGCTCCAGCTGGAGATTGGCAAAATAATGCCCACAATCCCTGGTAAAGACGTTAGCAACACCCTCATTTGTTTTGCGGACAACTACACTATGTACAAAAATACTGAGCAAACCGAGAGTATATTTGTAGACATTAGGCTCTACAAAAATTCTCCAGAGGATGCAAAAGCGGCATTTGCAAAGAAACTTGCTGCACTGTTCGAGGAGAGCTTGCAAGTCCCCCCTTCTAATGTGAACATGAACTTTGTGGAAATGCCGGCATGGTCCGTTAATGGGGATTATTTTTAAGATATAGTGAATTAAATTGCTGTATACGCCCTCTAGCATGCTAGACTAGTGGGTGGAACACATAAAGGCCGCGAGCGCAATGTTCGTGGCCTTTTGTATCATATGATAATCACGTGTTTCCTTGCGTATTTACACCGCCAGCTCTTCATATTTCTCAACCGTCAAAAATGTCTGCATAGCTGTACGATAACCTCCATCAAGCTTGCCACTCGCAAGCTCCTTTGCCCAGAACATAGCCCCAAGCGCGGGCGGTGCGTCAAGCAACACAACTCTTATCGGCAGTGATACATGTTTTGCTATTGTCTCTTCAAACTGTTGTGCCATGCCTTTATATTTTAGCTTTGTCCAAATACTGCCGGCCTTTACAATCGTTATTTCCCGGGTAAACTGTAAATGGCGAATACAGCCGGAAACACTTTCTCCACAGTTTACTCCAACGTCGTCAAGTAGTTTTTGGCAAAGGGCATCACCATTTACTGCGGCGGCATCTACAGCTTGGATAATGGCTCTGCCGTCGCGCCACATTTTACTGCCATCGGCAATTGCATCGAACAACTCGCTTTTGTCGGCCAAGTCTAGTGCGGAAAGCACTTTTGGAAATACCTCTGACGGTTGTCCAACGCGGTAGTAATAGGCATATGCTGCTTCTATTGCGCCACGGCTTATTACACCGCCGCCAGCATAGTCGCCGCTTATCGGGCCAACGCCGCCCACTTGCATCAGCCCGCCTGTTTCGTCAATACCAAGTGCTACAGTGCCAGAGCCGTTTATGCTGCACACGCCTGCCGCTGCCATTGCCTTTACACCCAAAATACCATCGTTGGCCAGCCCAAAATTTTTGAAGCCTATAATGCGCACACGGTTTTTGAGTTCTTCAATTTGGTCATTGGTATCTGCACCTGCAAGGCCAAAGCCAGCTGCTACAATGTCGGATATCCTTATGTCGTGCTTAGCAAACAAATCGTTAAGGTGAGATTGCATCCTGGATTGCATACCGTCATAGCCTACGCCCTCGTGTTCATGGCTGCAAGGGCCACGGCGCAGTATGTCCACAAATGTGCCGTCTTCGCGGCATAGTAGATAGTCGGTTTTGGAGTTGCCTCCATCTACGCCAAGGATATACTTTTGCATAATAACTGCCTCCTTATTCTACAGGCTTCATCGTTGGGAAAAAGATAACATCGCGTATTGATGCAGAATTTGTAAGCAGCATAATAAGCCGCTCTATCCCAATACCCATACCGCCCGTTGGCGGCATGCCATACTCCATCGCAAGCAGGAAGTCCTCGTCCAGTGGTGGGGCTTCATCATCGCCAGCGGCACGTTTTGCCTCCTGCGCAAGAAAACGACCGCGCTGGTCAATTGGGTCGTTGAGTTCGCTATACGCGTTTGCAAGCTCGCGCCCCGAGACAAACAACTCAAACCTCTCTGTGTAATCTGTGTTGTCCGGCTTGCGTTTTGTAAGGGGGGATATCTCCACTGGATAGTCCAGTAGGAATGTAGGTTGGATGAGATTCTTTTCTACATATTTTTCAAAAAACAGCTCAAGTATATCGCCCTTTGCGTGGCGAGTTTCAAAATGAATGTCATGCTTTTTAGCCATCTCTCGAGCTTCGTTAGTGTCTTTCACCTGGTTAAAGTCTACACTGGAGTATTTGCGTACTGCATCCACCATTGTTATTTTCTCAAATGGCTTTCCAAAATCGATCACATGCTCGCCATAGGTTACTGTGGTTGTACCCAATATTTTTCTGCAAACATCACGGATTAGCGACTCTGCAAGTTCCATCATGCCGTGGTAGTCGGTGTACGCTTCGTATAGCTCAAGCATAATAAATTCCGGATTGTGGCGTACACTAATGCCCTCGTTGCGGTAACATTTGCTAAGTTCATACACCCGCTCAAACCCGCCGATGATAAGCTTTTTTAGCGGAAGCTCCAATGCGATGCGCAGGTTCATTTCCATATCAAATGTGTTATGATGCGTGACAAACGGACGTGCATTGCCGCCCCCCGGAATGATTTGTAGTACCGGCGTGTCCACTTCGAGATAGTTGCGGCCATCCAAAAACGCCCGCACTGCTTTGATAATTTGCGTACGCTTTACAAATGTATCGCGTATCTCTGGGTTTACAATAAGGTCTACATAGCGGCGGCGATACCTGGCCTCGGTATCTGTAAGGCCATGATACTTCTCAGGTAGCACTTGCAGGCTCTTGGCAAGCAAGGTGACTTCACTTGCACGGACAGAAATCTCACCTGTTTTTGTTTTGAATACCTCACCAGCAAGACCTACAATATCGCCAATATCGTAGGTTGTGAAGGTAGTGTATGCATCGTCGCCAATGCCAGTGCCGCGTACATAAGCCTGTACACGGCCGTAGCGGTCTTGTATATCTATAAATGAAGCCTTGCCCATGACGCGTTTGGTCATGATGCGGCCGGCAATGCTTACAACTTGGCCTTCCAGCTCGTCAAAATTTTCCGTTATATCTTTTGAATGGTACGTTACGGTATAGGTAGTCTGGTGGAAAGGGTCGGCGTTTGCGTTTTGCAAAGACTCAAGTTTTTGACGGCGTACGCGTTGTTGCTCGTGTTCGTTTAGCTGCTGTGTGGTATCTTGCATATTATCATCCTATCTCTACAATTTGGTACTTTAGCTGCCCTTGTGGGGCATCTACAATTACCGTCTCGCCAACCCTGCGCGACAGCAACGCAACGCCAAGCGGCGACTCGTTAGATATGCGCCCACCCACTGGGTCCGCTTCGGTCGAGCCTACGATAGTATATTCGAACTCTTCGTTATACTCGATATCAAGCACTTTTACCTTGCTGCCCACGCCAACAGTATCACCGTCAAGTTCCTCTTCATCTATAACTTCAACATTGCGCAGCATTTTTTCAATTTGAGCGATACGTGCTTCAATTTCGGCCTGTTCTTCCTTCGCAGCATCGTATTCAGCGTTTTCACTAAGGTCACCTTGGCTGCGGGCTTCTTTTATTTTGTTGGCAACGTCTTTGCGGCGCACCACCTTTAGTTCCTGCAACTCTTCCTCAAGGTTTTTGAGACCCTCGTATGTCAAGACGGTTTTTTTCTCTGCCAATTAAATCACCTCTTATTTTTTGTGCATTATATAGCAAACGAATAGTTAAAACAAGGGGGAGCGTTTTGTGGTGCATGTGTGCGAATATGGTATTTCTGCAGGGAATATGGATTGAGTGTGGGGTATGAGCAATAGGAGGTCTCTGGTTTCCCATGCGCGTTTGCTATATCATACAAATTTTACTTGTGATATACTATTGCCAATTCCAACTTGAAAGGAAAAAATCAGATGAGAATGAAAATCCCCCTCAACATGGAAGGCATGCTCGGCAGGCTGCCCGTTGCAGAAATACGTGCAGACGAGCATATTATCGACCACTACTTGTGCCGCAGCAAGCAAACCCTCAAAACTCGTGTGGGCAAGACATATTTTTCCTTAAAATTGCAAGATAAAACTGGAACAATAGACGCAAAAGTTTGGGACATAACCCACGAGATAAAGGATTTTGATGAGGGAGACGTTATTAAGATTGAAGCAGACGCATTGCTGTACAATAGCGAAATACAATTGAAGGTGCATAAAATCCGCCGCAGTATGGAGGGCGAGTACAGGCTCGATGACTATATCCAGACAACCGGGAACGATATTGATGATATGTATGCAAAGGTCGTGGAACTGATAGCCTCTATCGAAAACATATATCTCAAAACCCTGCTGGAAAATATTTTGATAAAAGACGAAGCTCGCTCTGCCGCATTCAAGAGTCATTCTGCTGCAAAGAGTATGCACCACAGCTACTACGGTGGCTTGCTCGAACACACTTTGGCAGTTGCAGAAATTTGCGGCTTCCTTGGTGGGCGATACAAATATGCTAACCGTGACTTGCTGCTTACGGGTGCGTTATTGCACGATATCGGCAAAATATATGAACTTTCTGCTATGCCACAAAACGAATATACAGACGATGGGCAAATGCTTGGCCATATCATTATTGGGGTAGAAATGATAGGCGCGGAAATGTCCGGCATAGACGGCTTCCCGCACGAGCTTGCCTCGCTGGTTAAGCACATGATAATCTCGCATCATGGCGAATATATATATGGTTCGCCCAAGCTGCCGTCTTTTGTCGAGGCACTTTTGCTAAACTTTGCGGATAATATCGATGCAAAGGTGCAGGCCATATCAGATATATTGGACGCGGACAAAACTCCAGGTCCATGGGCTGGATATCATAAAATACTGGAGCGTTATATTAGGAAGTCGGATGTTAAGCATGAATAGCAGCATATCTAAAAACAACGTATACAATATCGACATAGAGTCCGTCACAGGCAAAGGCTTTGGCGTGGGGCATATAAACGGCTTTACGGTGTTTGTTGACGGCGCACTGCCCGGTGATGCACTCAAGATTTATATCGTAAAGGCCAAGACACGCTATGGGTATGGCAAGATAGTAGAAATTTTGCGCCCTTCGCCATACCGCATACAAAGCCTATGTCCCGTTTTCGACCGTTGCGGCGGCTGCCAGTGGCAAAATTGCGACTACAAGGCACAGCTTGACTTCAAAAGGCAGATTGTTATTGACGCACTGGAGCGAATTGGTGGCATTCAAAACCCGCCTGTCAAAGATACGCTTGGCATGTTGCGCCCAGCAAGTTATCGCAACAAGGCCGTGTTTCCTGTTGTGCCGGCCAATAACGAACATGGTTTTGCGATAGGTATGTTCTCCGCCCGCAGCCACCGGATTGTGGAAATTGATAACTGCGGCATCCAGCACCCTGCGCATGTTGCCGTGCTAAAAATTGTAAAGAAGTTTATGCGCCGCAACAAAATCGAGCCATACAACGAGCTAACACATACTGGCCTTTTGCGCTATATAATGGTGCGGACTAGCCTTGCAACAAATGAAATAATGGTAGTGCTAACTGTAAACGGGAATGGTCTACCCCTGGAAGTACGTCTGGTAGAAGATTTGACTGCAGCTGGAGTAACAACAGTGGTAATAAGCCGCAATACCAGCCGCAACAACCTTGTGCTTGGTGATCATTTTCGGGTGGCAAGCGGCAGTGGTTTTATTACAGAGCGCATAGGGCATGTAAAATACCAAATATCTGCGCCATCATTTTTTCAGGTAAACCCAGTACAAACAAAAACTTTGTACGAGATTGCCGCAAAGCAAGCCAATGTACGAGGCAAAGTTGTGTTGGATGCGCATGTGGGTGCAGGTGGTGTCGCACTGTATGTAGCTAAGCATGCAAAAAGAGTGCTTGGGGTAGATATTGTGCATGCCGCAGTGGACGATGGCGCAAAAAATGCCGAATTAAATGGGGTAGCAAATATGCAATTTATATGTGGTGCGGCAGAAGAAGTTATACCACCAATGCTTGCAGATGCGGGGCAAGAGCCGCCAGAGGTTATTTTTTTAGACCCGCCTCGCAAAGGCTGCGAACTCGCGCTGCTTGACGCACTTGTTTGCGTAAGTGTACCACGTATTGTTTATATCTCGTGCGACCCGGCTACCTTTGCTAGAGATGTGAAGGTGCTTGTGGCGGGTGGGTATAGGCTGAGTGATGTGCAGCCAGTGGATATGTTCCCACATACTGGCAAGGTGGAAGTAAGTGCGCTGCTGGAGAGGTAAACACCTAAAGATCCTTGAACTTGTGCATGTTATAATATACACTGTCTTTGCTGAAGGCAGTGGATAAATTAGGGAAAAGGAGCTAGGGACATGGCTATACAGAAAGTTAGCATTGGAAATTTTACTGTATTCGAGAATGTAGAGATTAGATTTTGCGATGGAGTAAATGTTTTTATTGGCGAGAATGGTACGGGGAAGACACATTTGTTGAAGCTATTATATGCCCTATGTAAATGTGCTATCTTGCATGATGAAAAAGAAAATAGTAGAGTGTTTTCTTCTCTTATCGGGAATTTGAATTTCTGTTTTTGGGGCGGCATTTCTGACTTGCGTATGCTCTACAGAAGAAGAATTCCTGGAGAAATCAATTGTATGCCTATCTCTGTCGAAACAGAAGGAGAATTCTATTTTTTTGAAAATAAGTTGAATGAAGATGAAGCTCCTATTATTAGTGCTAAAGAATTGGATTCAAAAAAACAACTTCCTGCAGTGTTTCTCCCTGCAAAAGAAATGCTGACACATTCAAAGGGCTTACTTGCGATGTCAAAAAAGTATTCAAAGGAGATGCCATTTGATATGACTCTTCTTGATATTGTAGAAAAGGCAAACTTATGGAAAGTTGATTATGTGCCAGATATAGCAAAACCAATAATTCCAACAATTGAAAAAATTCTGGAAGGAAAAATTTTTGTTGATGGAGAACACTTTTATATAGAAAAAGCTGATGGGAAGTTAACACCGTTCTCATACGAAGCAGAGGGAATAAAAAAGCTAGGCTTATTATGGCAACTTTTGATGAACGAAAGTATAACCAAAGGAACTATTATCTTTTGGGATGAACCCGAAGCCAACTTAAATCCAAAACTAGTTCCAGTTATAGTAGACATTCTTTTAGAGCTTGCCCGAAACGGAGTTCAAGTTTTTGTATCCACTCACGATTATATAACATCAAAGTATTTCGAGGTAAAACGTAAACAAGAGGACAGTGTATCATTTCATTCCTTATATAAAACCGATTCTTCAGGTGTAAGGTGTGAAAGTAATGTTAATTTCAGTGACTTAAAAGAGAATGCTATAAATTTTGCATTAGATATACTAATGGATGAGGTAATAGACAGAAACATGGGGGATTAGTGTATGGTGTATCACGAAGAGAACAAACTGTATCAAATCGACTTGCGTGCTGCAATGTGGTCAAAAAGCAATTTGCACGACGTGTATAAATGTATTGGTCATGCATTATCAGATGTGGACTTTATTGCCGAGACTGAAAGTGACGTGTTTTTGATAGAATATAAAAATACTGAAGTTGAAAACGCACGTGACACTAGAATCTTTGCTGAAAAAATGAAAAATGGAATGCTAATCGATAATATCGTAAAAAAATATTATGGCAGTGCTTTTTATGTAATGGCGTGTGAAAAAAGGAAGCCCATTCATTTTATTGCTGTTATTGAGTCCAAACTAATGGAAGATAGATTTATGCGTAAAAGAATGGAGGCATCGATAAAAAAACGACTTCCTTTTAATTTGCAAACAAATCCAGACATACAAAACAAGCTTATTGCTGATTTCAAAATTGTATCTATTTCGGAATGGAATGAACAATATTCAATGTTCCCTATCCAAAGGTGCTAATCAGTCAATAAGTTTGTGTTCCAACGCACCAAACGAGACAAATTATCTGTATTTACATCATAGCACCGCCGAAGGTGGAAGTAAGTGCGCTGCTGCTCAAGCCTTAGGCAACCAAACCCGCATAACAAACAAGTTATTATCCAGTGTTGCTGATATGCTACCACCCATTTTTTGAACCAGCTCTTTTGCAATAGCTAGTCCTAAGCCTGTACGTTTATTGATCCTTGATGTATCTGCCGTATAAAAGCGTTCAAATATATTATGCGTATCTATTTCAGTGGCATCAGTTTTGTTCGCAATCTCTACTACTCCATCCTGCAACCCAACGCGCAAATAGCTATCGCCATGTTGTGTGGCATTTGATAAGAGATTCTGTAAAACCCGCTTTAATGCATCTTCGTCGCACATGCAATAAATAGGGGTATCTGGAATATTGCTTTCTACAACAAAACCCTTGCCTTCAATCTCCGCAAAATTGTTTACAAGGATATCCCTAAGTATATTGCCCATATTGACACGGCGCACGTTTACATCGCCCTCAACTGCGAGCGAAAATGCAAACAAGCTATCCATTAAAACTGTAAGCGCGTCCAGTCTGTCACAAATTATGGTATGGTAGCGGGATAGTACTGCTTCGTCCACATTGCTATTTTTGGCCATTTGTAGATAGCCTTTTGCAGAAGTAAGTGGGGTACGCAGGTCATGCGAAATATTTGTGATGGCTCGTTTGAGTGCGGCTTCTGTACGCTGCACCTGAAAATAGTCTTGACGGCTTTTATCCAGCAACTTATTAATACTTTGGCTCAAGCATGATATATCCTTGTCAAAGGTGGCCATCGTTACTTTGGCGTTGGTATCAGTCTGTGTTATGTCCAATAATTTTTCTCTTATCTGACAAATATCATTTTTAAGTAGCAACAACTTTATTAACACGGCGACAAAGCCTATGCCAAAAATGGCACAGGCTATTATTAATAAAGCTATCACTTAATATCCGCCTTTTGGAATAGCGCGATACCGGCCATAGTCGGCACCACTAGCCATGCAAGCCCAACAAGTAAGCCTCTTACAATCTCGACGGTGTACATGGTAGACACCTGTGCAAACATACCAAACAGGCTGCCAAGATCAAAATAAAGAGCGCGTATTGCTTCGGGGAAAGCTATCATTAGCAATGCAATAACAATTTGTGGGGCTAGCGCAAAGGCTATATAAAGCCCCTCCGTTGCCCCTGCCCTACGCACAACAAAGCAGAAGAACATGCCAACACTATTGAATGCAAGTGCAAAAAGCATATGCGCGGCAAAGGCTTGTAGCACTTCTATTCCAAGCCCGCCGCCCCAATTTCCAAAACCGTCACGTATCGTGCCAAAAACCACAAACAACAGCACATACACCACCATGAAAGCGACACTAAGGATGGAGCTAAGCATCAGTTTGGAAAAATAGAATCTCACACGACTTATGCCAATAGTCAGCTCATTTTTTACCGCACTGCTGGAAAATGGAGACATTGCCACAATAACGATAAGCGGCAGAAAAAAATATATAAGAACGTCCATGGACACAAGCGACATTTGCGCCGCTCTTGCACCTGTTATTACTTCCTGCTGCATAAATGGGTTAAAGTGTTCGACATCATAGCCCTCTGTGGCTGCAACCTCGTACTGCATAACAACCCCAACCTGCATTGCAGCCCCAACAACAAAGACTGTCAAAACAGCGAGTGAGACCAGAAGAGCAAATGTGATATAAATCCCTTTGCCACGCATTATTCTGTACATATCTGCCCACATTAACCTAAGCATTTGCCTCACCTCCGATTACGCTCTTAAAATAATCTTCCAACGAATCCCCGACTTCATGCATTGTAGAAATTCGCACACCGCCTTGTGCAAGCTGGAATGATATTTCTGCACCATTATCAATCTGCTCATACACACGGATTTCGTTGCCGCTGACCTGTTTGTAGTTGCATATGCCAAGCGTTGTCTCGAGAATAACGCAAGCCTTTTGTATGTTGTCTACAACAAGGGAGAGGGATTGCTTGCATTCTTCCTGCAGCTGGGCATGGGTAAGGTTCTTAATCAGCTTGCCATGGTGTAAGAATGCATATTTAGTGGCTACCAGAGATAGCTCTGTTAGGATATGGCTGGACAGCAAAATTGTAATGCCTTTTTCGCTTAGGGATTGTATAAGGCTGCGGATTTCCATTATGCCCATTGGGTCAAGACCGTTAATTGGCTCGTCTAGGATAACAAAATCCGGGCTGCTTAGGGTAGTGAGGGCAAGACCAAGGCGTTGCTTCATTCCCATAGAAAATGCTTTGAATTTCTTATTGCCAGTGTTTGTTAGGCCAACAAACTCCAACGCTTTTTGTACCACACCGCGGTCTGGGATGCCGCGCTGTATGCGGTAAAATTCCAAGTTTTGCTCGGCAGTAAGGTTGCGGTACATTGCGGGAGATTCTATTGTTGCACTCATGCGACTGCGGGCAGCATTCATTTTTGCCGGATTGCTTTCGCCAAAGAGTTTTATGCTGCCGCTATCTGGCTTAGCAAGAGATGTAATCGTGCGCATTAATGTGGTCTTGCCCGCGCCGTTTTGGCCAATAAGGCCGTAGATATCGCCTTTATTGATGGTAAGGCTCACATTATCTACTGCGGATTTACCATTGTAGATTTTTGTTAGGTTGGTTACCTCTAGCACATTCATTTTTAGATACCTCCTTTAAGATGTGGCTAGTGTAACAGTGGAGTCTTAATAAAGTATGAGCTAAATCTTAAAAGAGTATAAACCGAACTTAGGGCGTGTTCCCACTAACGAACGCACCCCTTTGCGGCTGATGTTTCCACATCTTCGGCGCGCTTTTCCTGGCGCACTTATTTATTCCTTCATCTTAAACCCTATCCCCCACACGGTTTGAATGTATTCTTCTTTAGAGGAAGCCGGGGAGATAGCAGCAAGTTTTGCCCGCAGTTTGCTGATATGCACATTAATTGTGTTGTCGTCGCCAAAATATTCACCACCCCATACGCTTTCAAACAAATTGTTTTTGGTGAAAACTTTTTGCGGATGCTGCATCATTATCTGTAAAATTTCAAACTCGCGCTTAGATAGCCCTGCCTTTGTGTTGTCAATATTGGCATCATATCCATTAAGATCAAGCACTATATCCTTAAATCTTAGCTTGTCTTCGTTCGAATTTGTCGCATGCCTAAGTTGCACTGCAATTCTCGCCAGTAGTTCGTCGTTATCAAATGGTTTTACCAGATAGTCGTCTGCACCCATTTGGAGTAGCTTTACGGTGGTTTCTTTGTTTGCTACTGCAGTGAGAACAATAATTGGCATATTGAGGGAGGTAGTGATGTTTCCACCATGTTGTTTTGAGCGTATTTCCTGCAAAACCTCATCGCCTGCCTTGCCTGGTAGCATTAAGTCCAACAAAACAAGAGAAAATTTGCCTTGCGAAAGCAAAAGTAATGCTTCTGTACCTGAATACGCAGCAACAGCAGTGTAATTATTTTGTTCAAGCAGCTCGCAAAGCATTTGGCTTATGTGTATGTCGTCTTCGATTATTAAGATTTTCTTGTTCATGAGCTTCCCTCCATGTGTGTTCCTGTATTTGCCAAACTGACATGCCAGCAATAAGTCTTGCAACCCTGCTGCTACATTAGAAATAAATGAGATAAAACCGCCAATGCGCCAACGATTTTTCCATATACGTAGCTCTTATTTATCCCAATAAGGCCACTTTAGCAGGAGTGTCGGGAACACGCCCTAATTGTGAAGAATTATACCATAATTTTACTGAGTATATGTTAGGTTGTAATATTAATAGGTGGACTCCTGTTTTTGCCTCGTACCAAGCTCTTGACACTCCTCTGCATAATGTGTATAATGTACTTATCCAACCATCACACCAGCTACACCAATCACACGCCGGAAAGGGGTGCGCCATGCAAATTCTTCTGCAGCTCCGCTCAAAAACACCAATCTACGAGCAAATTGTTATGCAAGTCAAGCAACAAATCCTATCGGGGGCATTGGCAGATGGTGATGCGATACCATCCATGCGCACACTGGCAAAAACTTTACAGGTGAGTGTAATTACCGTGCAAAAAGCATACGAAGAGCTGGCTCGACGTGGGCTTATAGAGTCGCTTGCAGGGCGAGGTACATTTATACGTGCGCAAAACACAGAGGATATAAGACAAGAATATCTTGCAAGCATACGCAGCCACATGCAGGAAATAATAAAACTGGCAAAGGGCAGCAGTGTTGGTATTGCAGAAATCATAAATATAATGGAAGCTGAATTTGCGGGAGGCACAACATGAACATTCTCGAAGTCAAAAATATCTCGAAGACATACCCAAAGTCTGACTTTGCCCTTAGCGATATATCCTTTGCCGTGCCGCATGGTACGATAATGGGCATTGTGGGCGAAAACGGCAGTGGAAAGACCACAACCCTTGGCATAATCCTTGGTCTGCTGCAACCAAGTACTGGCAGTATAAACATTTTTGGCCGCCCATTTAGCCATGACGATGTTGAGATGAAAGCAAAACTAGGTGTTGTGTTTGACACTAACCACTTTCCGGATGCGTTCACTCCGCGTGATATCGACAAGATTTTTGGCAGCGTCTACCCCCGTTGGGATAGGCCGTATTTTATTGACTTGTTGGGTAAATATGATATCGGCATCAAGAAGCGTGTCAAGACCCTGTCGCATGGCGCAAAGAGTATGCTTGCCATCATTACAGCCCTTGCGCAGCGGCCGGAGCTGCTTGTCTTGGACGAACCAACCGGCGGTGTCGACCCCGTCAGGCGTGAAGAAGTGCTGGATATATTTCAAGACTTTATTTCTGATGGGAAAAAATCAATTATATTCTCAAGCCATATAACCAGTGACTTAGAAAAAATTGCAGATTATGTGACAATAATACACAGGGGCAAGCTGCTTGCGTCTGCAGAGAAGGATTTCTTCCTATATGAGTACGGTATATTACGCTGCAACGAAGCCGCACTTGTCACATTGCGTCAAACTCACGTGCAAGAGATATTGTGCTATGCCAAACGCGATAACCAATACCGCGTGTTGGTAAAAAACCAGTCTAGCATCCCACAAGGCGACTATGTGCTGGAAAACCCAACGCTTGATGAGGTCATGTATCTGCTAACCCGCGGTGAAGCGGCTACCGCCGCAGGGGCATATTCCGGAGCAAGACATGAGCCTCAGGGTGTAATGCAATGATAGGGCTAGTCCGTAAGCACCTGCGCACTGGGTATGTGACACCGTTTGGGTTTTTACTGCTGCTGTTGGTTAGTGCGGTGGCGGGAGTGGTAATGCGCAGCCCAAATTTTTATGGCGTGGCCATTTTCGCACTTGGGTTTGGTTTTGCGGGTAACTTGCTGTGGTATCTTGCCCAAACCTGTGGCAAAACGGAAGCAGTAATGCCTATAAAATCGGCGAAAGTGGAGCTTTGCAAATATATTGTTATTCTTGTTGTGATGGTAGTGGGGCTGGCTGCAGGCAGTGTTTATACTTTCACTAATTATATTAGCGGCGTAATAATTAGTGGGTGCAACTGCACAAACTGTGTCTGCAACAGCTGCGTTTGCTCACTTGCGGCCTTTATGATGTTTACCTTTACAGGGTTTATCACACTTTTTTTCTTGTCTGCCGTATTTATATTGACCATACCGCATTTGTTGCCAAACAGGTCTACCGCCACTATTTTGGCAGTTGATTTCCTCGTGCTTTTGGCGTTTTTCGGGCTTTCAATGGCTGTATCAATTCCGGGTACAGAGAGTAACCCGTGGAGTTGGTTGAGCGTAGTCATATCTGGCACACTGTTTGTGGCGTCATATTTTTGGAACATACGCTTGTACAAGCGCAGACTAACCAAAACAGGGGTGATATAGTGAGTGCTATTTTTCGCAATATTTTTGTGGACTCTTGGACTGTACGCATTGGGCGATTTGTGTATCCCGTGATTTTGGTGGCTGCGCATATTATTGGCGGGGTATCGTTTTTATCCACAATCGCACTGCTTGCGATGGGTTTCTTGATGTTGTTAAACCTTAATTATCGAATGCGCAAATACTTTCGCATTATGCCAATACGGCCGTGGGTGCTACTGCTTTCGGAATATGTTCATGTCGTTGTGTGCATGGCAGTGGGTGCTGTTGTAACAATATCCATTGTGCTGCTTTTTTCCGACAATGTAATGGTAAAGCTTAATTTTATATTATTGCTTGTGGGTATGCTTTTTATCATGCAAGCGGTATCGGACGCGTTTAAGCATTGCACCCTATTATGGCACTCGTGGCTAGGAGTTGCTTGGATTATGCTTTGGATTGCCATAGTGCCAATGGCCTTATTGTATGCAGTGTTTGGTTTTGACATAGTTAATGATATAATCGTTGAGCGTATCTCTGGCGTATATATCACATCACATGAGATTTTTACAAACACAACGAGGATGGCGTGGTTTTGCCTGCTGGGCTTTGTGGTCTATGTCGTATCGTTTTTTGCCTCGCTGAGGTTTTATATGAGCAAGGATTATGAACAGGCTTTATGGTGGATGTGATCGATCATTTTTGAAAGGATGATATAATTTGGAACTTCAAGTTATTAACATGAGCAAGTCATTTGGCACTAAGCAGGTACTAAAGGAAATCAGCTTTACTGCAACGTCTGGCGAGGCGTTGGGTTACCTTGGCCGCAACGGCGCGGGCAAGACAACTAGCATCCGCATTCTCACGGATATCTTTCGTGCAGACAGCGGAGAAATTCTGCTGGACGGCAAACCCATAGACCGCTCCAAAGTGCGCATGGGCTACCTGCCCGAAGAAAGAGGGCTGTACCCCAAAAACAAGGTTGGCGAGCAAATGATTTACATTGCTGAGCTGCGCGGAATGAAACGTGCGGCAGCAAAAAAAAGCGCGCAAAACCTATTGGAGAAGCTGGAGGCCACCGAGTATTGGGACAAGAAGCTAGAAACTCTGTCAAAGGGCAACCAGCAAAAAATCCAACTCGCAATTGCCGTGTTGCACAACCCGGATATCGTTATTTTAGACGAGCCATTTTCTGGACTTGACCCGGTAAACGCCGCAATGCTGCGCGATCTTGTGGGCGAGCAAGTGAAAATGGGCAAGCTTGTTATGTTCTCTAGCCACGAAATGTCGTATGTAGAGCAATTTTGCGAGCATATCTGCATTATCAACCAGGGCTCGGTTGTACTCAACGGCCGCATAAAGGAAATAAAGCGTAGCTACCCGCGCAACAATATCGGTATCTTGCCGGAAGGTGGCGCGGCACCATTTCTCAACTCTGTTGCTGGGTTGCCTGCCTGGAACGCCATTGTAACAGATGCGCAAGTAGCAGACGACGAGGTAAAGGTAGCCCTGCGCGATGCAAAAGACAAATGCAAGCTGCTGGAAATTTTGGCACAGCACCCAACGGGCATAGACAGTATGCGCGTACTTGAGCCGTCGCTTGAGCAAATTTTTGTAGAAAAGGCCGGTGCTTAATAATGGCACATATATTTGAGAATGGAGCGAAACAGATATGAATCAATTATGGAGCGTTATACGATTTGAATTTGCAGGCTTTGCCAAGAGCAAGTCATTTGTGGGCATCACACTTTTCCTAATGCTTGTGTCGGTGCTTGGCCCTGCAGTCCCCGCTATCATAAACAGGGTGGGCGATATAACCCGCGAGCGTACTATTGCTATTGTAGATAACACTGGCTGGTTTACCCCAGATGTGTTTGAAGAGTTTATTGCACCACGTGCAGTAATTTTTCCAAACATAGATGCGGCTCGTGCCGCCGTAGAAGACGGCGAACACAACTACGCACTGGAGCTTACAGACGGGGGCTTTACACTTCATGTAACTGCAATGGGTATGGGTGTTGCCAACATGCAGCACCATGTGGCAGAAATGATGCGCTACCGCCACCGTGTACTAGAACTTGGCGACTATGGCGTAGCCCACGTAAATGTGCGTGATATTCTATTGTTCCACCCAGAAATGGATGTTGTTACAATAGGTGAGCTTGCTGCAGATGCAGATGTGTTTTTTGAAAATTTTATATACGCGTATGTAATGGTGTTTGTGCTGTATCTTGGCTTGCTAATGGGCGGTAACCATTTGCTTACAACCGTTGTGCGCGAAAAGTCTACCAAGACAATGGAGCTGCTTGTTACAAGCTGCCCGTCTGGCAAAATGCTATACGGCAAGGTAATAGGCGTTGGCGCGGCAATAATGTCTCAGATTTTGCTTATGGTAATTTCTGCATATGTGGGTATGCGCATTACGCCGCTGTTTACCGAGGGTATGGATGTCTTTACTGTTACACTGCGGCCAGAGCTGCTTGTATATCTAGTCGTCTTCTTCCTGCTTGGTTTTGTTATGTACTCGTTTATTTATGCTGCGCTGGCAAGCACTACTAGCCGCATGGAAGACGCTGTTAGTATGAGCGTACTGCCGCAAATGCTAATAATGGTAGCATTCTTTGCGTCTATGGCTGCAACACAAAACCCCGGCGCAGACTGGATTGCTGCAATCTCGCATGTGCCGCTGTTTGGGCCATTTGTAATGTTTGTACGCATTTGCATGGGTACTGCACCAGATTGGGAGATTTGGGTGTCCATTGCCGCACAAGTAGTATCGATTGGTGTAATTGCTTGGCTTGCCGGCAAGATATATAGGATGGGAACGCTTATGTACGGTGCAAAGCCTACATTTAAGAGTTTGCTTGCAGCGTTTAGGGATTGATGATATGGCCCTCTGTGGAGAGTTGGTTTTCTGCAGAGGGCTTTGATGTTTGCCTTGTGTATGGTAGAATGCGTTTATTTATATTGCTTGTGGATGGTGAAGTATAATGAGAAAGATTCCCTCAATCGTAACTGCTGTCACAGAGGATTTGCGCCAAAACACTCAAACAATTGTTGGTGATAGACTGCGTAAAATTATCCTCTACGGGTCTTATGCACGCGGGGACTATAAGGAGTACTCAGACTTGGATATTATGGTACTGGCAGACTATGATGAAAGTGAGGGACGTGTTTTTCAGGATGCTATGAGTAAAATGGCGAGCCGTGCTAGCCTGGAGCATGATATAACCGTGAGCATATACCTCAATGATGAAAGGCTTTTCAATAGCAGGCTTCATATTTCTCCATTCTACAGGAATATTTTATCGGAAGGAGTTGAAATATATGGAATACGCTAAAGATATATCACAATATCGCTTTGAGCAGGCATCGCAATGCCTGGCATCTGCCGAATTTTTCCTTGCCGAAGTAAAGAGACATCTCGATAAAGCGGAATATAAATAACTATCTTCTTTTGCATGCGCATGATAACCCACGTGGTGATGTTTTATTACACTCCCATTACAACCGCTGCGCACTACATAAAAAAACTACCACCATCAAATAATACTGTCGAAAGGGTTTGTTATCGCGCGGCAATATTGTTACAGGTTTGTTACAGTTGTGTGAAATACTTGAACACAAAACACAGGCGTGGTAAACTCTCCTGCGTTGCTCGCGTTTTGCGTTTACAATGTCTATTGTGTGCTGTAGGCAGGTGTTGCATGTAGTGCTGTGTTACACTTTCTTTACAACACTCAAATAACATTGACAACCAAAATATCGGGTAATATACTCTATTAAAGGCGGCGATTATAATACCGCCAAAAACTCGAAGGGAGGTACTGGTTTTTATGCGACTATAACTTGGTCGTTCGGGCTTGGTGGATGCAACAAATTTGCCGAGTAGGCCGTGCGAGGGTTATTGTCCATCGCTTCTGTAACATTATGAAGCGGAAACTACGCGGGGGTTGTACACTTGCGACAGTTTCGAAAAACCGGGAAACTAAGAATGAAAAAGAAAGTAGCATTACTGTTGGTACTAGTGATGATTCTTGGATCACTACCAATGAATGTGTTTGGCAATGTGGCAAATACAGCTGGCTCATCAACAGTTAGTGGTGGTTTTACTGCCGAAAACCGTAATTTGCCAAACGGGCAAGAGTTTACAGTAAACGTTCCTCTATCTAGCATTTGGAGCTTGCTCCGTGCAGACATGGGCGGTGCTGGCAATGGTAATGGTCAGCTGCGTACAATCATGACATTGCAGCATTCACGCATTGCTCCAGACCCATTTGCAAACCTTACACCTACAAACCCAATACCGCTTGATTCTATCGTTACTGGTGCTGGTTTGTCAGGTTTGAATGCTTCTGACCCTCAAGTACTAGCCTTGATTGATGGTTTTGAGGTATTGTTGCTGGCTCGCAGCATAGGCACAGATGGCCTTAACGAGAGCGTTATCGAAATACGTGTTACTTCGGCCGCTGCTCTAAACGTGTTGAACAGCTTCCTTACTGCAAACGGCGTACTGTCTTTCCGTGTTCCTCTTCAAGCACCTACAGGTGATTGGGAAAACGCGAGACTGTCTCTTGCCGGTCAGCTTGCATACGAAGCAAGGCACATGCTTATCAGCAACTGGAATCTTGTATGGCGTCATGCTGGTGTTGTGACAATTGCAAGACAAGGCGCAGTAAGAGGCTTTACCTCTTCTCTTCCTGTTCCTCCAATCAGAGTTAGCGAATCATTGTTTGGTACAATTGCACCAATAGCTGGTGCACAAACAGTTACATTGCAACTAAGAGCTCCTGAGTTCTACACATGGGCATTTGGTAACAATGTAAGCGCGACCAACATGGCAGAAGCTTTCCCTGTTATTGGTACAATCATCCCTGGTCGCCCTGGTACAACAGTACCTCTGAGTGTTACTGCAGGCGGCTCTCTGCAAGCAATACAAGGTGTAAGCGATCTTGACATCGTTAATGTGCGTTCTGTACGCGGTACAGGTACAGAAGACAGACATCACATCTACATCACACTTAGCCTTGCAAACCTTTCACACCTTAACCCTCTAACAGGTTGGTTTCAAGTAAACAACCTATGGCTGACACCAGACTACCATGCGCCAGAAACAGGCGAAGTTTGGATTGATGCACGCCTAGGCCGCTGGGATGCCGGTACAGGCGCAACAGCTGGTATCGCACCTGTACCTCCACACTACACAAACATTTATGCATTCGAGTGGATTTATACTCTAGGTGATCAAGTACCATTGTTCCAAGGTGACTATATTGTATGGATACTACCAGCATCTGGTAGCCCTGCAAATGGCACATTCATCCCTGCAGGCCGTATTTGGCCAAATCCAGCAACACCAACTGGCAGCTTCGCTGCTGTGTTTGTTCCAAATCCAGCTTCACCTGGCGACATGATGTTGGCACGTCCAGCTGGCGTTCCTTCAAATGCAATACCAGCACTTTGCCCAGTATCACCTCGTGGTACAGGTGGTGCAGCACTAGTAAGAGTAGAACAAGTTCCACACCACGGTGTTCCTATTGTGTTGTTGCCAAACACTGCAACTCACACAGTACAATGGTTTAACTCTCCAACTCCTGGAGTTATGGATTCAGACCGTATTGGTACTGCAGCAGCACCTGCAACTCCTGCATTGCTAGATATCATTGCAAATATGTATAGCGACGCTGCAGCTCATGCAGCTTACAGCTATCTAAATCCTAATTTTGCTGATGCACACTGGGGCGGCTACTGGTTCCTAACACAGGCAAATAACATTCCTATTACAGCAGCAGCAGTAACAAACAGACTTAACACAATTATGCTAGATCAAAACGGCCAACGCGTTGTTCTTGGCCAACAATTCCACCCAGGCACACCAGGTACAGACGGTACAGACGGTACAACAGCTGGCTTCGGTCACTTTACAGGCCAACGTGGCTACAACTTCAACATTCATGTTGGTAACCGTGGTGGTGCAGAGCTTACAGCTTCTGTTTACAGCATCCGTGACATGAGAACTGGTCACCTTGGCGTGCACAGAGCTTCAACATCTACTGCATCTCTTGGCACAGTAGAAGGCGTATCAAACGTAGCATGGAACCGTGACAATGCTGGTATTGCTCATTACACCGGCGTTGCAACAGGTACTCTTGTCATCGAAGAAACAGTGCCTGGCGGCTTTGTAGTAGGCTTTGGTAGCCCAATTCATTTCGAATTCCTAGATGAAGACGGCAACACACATCCTGGTATCAGCATCCTTGGCGTTCAAGCACGTGCTGGTAACAACCGTGTTGGATACTACCGTAACAACCACTTCCGCGGTTTCCACACTGGCAACCAAGGATGGGCAAGCAACTACGAGCGTCAAAACTGGATGACATTTGCAGGTTGGATGTCAAGCCTTGACAACAGACTTCCAAACGTTGCAGGCGTAGGCAGAATTTCTGACGAGCGCGCAACAATTTACCTTCCAAGCCAAACAATTTCTGACGTAACTTCAGCTGGCGCAGTAGAAATTCGTTTCTTCCTAAGCCTTGAAGCTGGTTATGAGTGGAAATATGGCGACGGCGTTTATGTAACACTAAGCGGTTCAGGTATCTCTAACCTACCAGAAGACCAACGTCGTGTAAGAATTGGTAACGCAGTTGACCCAATTATTGCAAACATCACAGATGCAGACTTCGAAGTAACTGAAGTTGACACTGGCACTCTCTACAACATTATCGGCCGCGAGGCAGTTTCTGATGTAGTGTTTGACATTGTTGATCCTAACGCTTTCCGCCTTGGCGACGAGATTTGGGTATATGTAACTTCAGACGTGCTTGCACGTAACTTTGACCTTAACCTATCAAACATCCCAACACTAACAATGACCGAAGGTAACAACACTTTGAGATTTGATAGCGGACGTTTGGTAAACCCAACAGCAGGTGGCCGCATTGGTCGTCAAGCTGTAGTGTTTACAGTAACACGTAGTGCAAACTCTGTTCCTGCACAATTTACAATTAGCAACTTGAACGTTGAAGGTCAAGCATGGCCAGGCGTGAACTACAGAGTAGTTCTATCCGGTACTGCAGTAGCTAACAACGACCAAGAAGTTTACCATGCACTACGTCAAAACACTGCTCAAGGTACAGTAATCCGTCATATGAACCGCGGCGTATTCACAACATTGCCATACCACGGCATTGCTATTGAAAACGTATCTGGCGGCTTGGGCGAATTGCTAGAGCTACCTCCTTCACAACAAAACAGAGAATTCCGTCTGCAAGTTGGCGCACCTTTGGGTGGCGTTGATGAGCCTTTCATCTGGCACTATATCGGCCAAAACCGCTTTGGTATGGTTGCACTACGTGCATTTGGCTATATGATTGGCGCAGCAGAAGAAGATATCGTTTGGAATCCTGAAGCAGATGGCGGCCCAACAGCCAACGTTACTGCTCCTCATTTCAACGGTGAAATCGTTCAAATAGCTGTGCAAATGAATAACCCACGCGCAACAGTAAGAGTGGGCAACCAAGAGCCAGCACAACCTGACATTGCTACCGTAACCTATGGTAACGCAAGCCTTGCAGGTACAGTTACACCAATTAATGTTGATGGACGTATCTACCTTCCACTTCGCTTTATGGCTGAAACATTTGGCTTTACAGTAGATATGGTTGGCAACGTAGTAATCTTCCGTTAATCGTTTAGCTGGTCAAAATCATCAAATAGATTGTATGAAAGCAACCCCGCACGAAATGTGTGCGGGGTTGCTTTTTTGAAACTTGGATAACTACCCAACCTCTACATCTAGCATTATCCTATCCTTCTTAGTGACTGCTACCTGCGCTAAGACTACAACCCTGCCCATGCCACGTACGGTTATTGTATCACCAACCGCTACGATGTGGGTCTTTTTTGTGTGTTTCCAATTTGCAAACACACGTTCACTGTCAAAGAGTGTGGCGGCGTTACCTCTGGAAAGGTTTAGTGCGGCAGAAAGCACTGCATCAATACGCAGCGATGGCACTGTAATACGGCGTGTTATACTTTTGCTTTCGATCCCGTCTATAGTTGTGCCTATAGTGCATTTTATAGCGGCACGCCCTACTTGAGTGAGGTTTTCTGCTATAAAGTGGGCTATATCGCTGGCTACATAAATTACGGCACCGTTGCCTCCAATGCGGATATCTCCAATTTTGCCACGGTCAAGGCCAAGGCTCAGTATAGCACCAAGGTAGTCGCGATGGGAGGGTGCGCGGTTAAAGCGTTGGTTGTATGTTGCGGATATGGTAGTGATAGGTGGAGTGTAGGTACCAGCAGGGGTGAAAACAATCATCATACGCTCTGCACTATCGTGCCCTCCAAAAGAAGTGGCTTCCACTTGATTATTTTTGACAGAAGAAGCCATCAATGTTTGCATAAATTTTGCAATGCGGACGGGGTCATAAAAATCTGTATGTGTGGTGATACAGTGCCGCATGGCCGCATCAAACTTATCCAATACCTTGGCAAACTGTAGCTTGTCTTCTGCATCCTTATATGGGTTGCGTAAATAATCCGTGTTCAAGGGTGTTACCTCCTGGTGTTTTGTGGTATAGTGACAGATAGCATATGCTGGCGGTGTCATATAACTGGACGGTTTTCCAGTTATATGACTGTGTTATCATAGTTAAAGCACGAGAAAATGTCAAAGGAGGAGTCCCAATGGAGACAGAAAAACTGTTAGCGTCCATGAAGCCGGTGAAAGAAATATTCGATGACAAGCTTGTGGCCGACTACTTGGCAAACGAAAACGAGTTGCAAAAGAAGTTTGATAACCGAACGGGACCGCAGATAAACGGTAGACCGGCAATCGACTACCATGTATTTTCACCTGCAAAAGAGGCTGGACAAAAATATCCGGTACTGGTGTGGCTGCATGGCATGAGCGGCGGGCGGCATTTTCGCGCGCCAGTGGATAGCATCGTTACCAGTTTTGCAAAGCCCGAAATGCAAACTAAGTTTGGCGGGGGCGCATACATTGTTGTGCCACGCGCAAACGAAGATTTTGGCATGTGCGCGACAGATGGCTTCCTCTTTAGCAACTCGTGGCTTGTGGGTATGAATACCGAAGAAAATGAGGCAATACCCATGGAAAAGATACGTGCAGTAGATAACGGCAGGACGCAACTACCTGAACTAACTGCCGCGTTGAGGCAGTTTATTGCGGAAGAGGCGGCATTTATTGACCATGACCGAGTGTATCTTGCTGGCAACTCTGCCGGAGGGTACATGACATGGCAAACGTTGCTTGCAATGCCTGATGTATTTGCTGCAGCCGCACCTGTTTGCCATGCTGCGTTTGTGCCACGTGACGAATTTATGCCAAGGTTTGCGCATATGCCGTTATGGGTAATTTGTGGTGAGTTAGATTCTCTGTACAAGACATCGGTAGAGCCATGTGTGGAAAAATTGCGTGCTAAACACCCAGCGGATAAATTGCGTGTTACCATCTTTGATAAGGTGAGAAACCCCAACCGTATGCCAGCTGAAAGCGAACACCACGCTTGGGTGCCAGTAGCAAATGATATGTTTTATGCGGATGGCATTCCGTATGATATAAATTACCCGGATGGGTTTATTGCGTGGTTGATGAGCCATACAAAATAAGGAGATGAAACTATGCCAGCATTAGATTTCCCATTGGCACAACTGAAGGAATATAGGGGCATAAGCCCCAAGCCGGCGGACTTTGACCAGTATTGGGATGCCGCCATTGCAGAAATGCAAGCACTTGGCACATCATATACCACCGAGCCAGCAGAATTTACTGCCCCCGGGGTTGTTTGTGAGTATCTGTACTTTACAGGGGCTGGTGGTGCGCGTGTATGCTGTAAATTCCTACGGCCGGAGAAAATTGAGGGCAAAATTCCTGCAATTGCGATGTTCCACGGATATTCTGGCGACAGCGGCGGCTGGGTGGGCAAGCTTGCCTATGCCTACTCTGGCTATGCGGTGCTTGCGCTGGATGTGCGCGGCCAAATGGGGCGAAGTGAGGATAACTACCATTCTACAGGAATGACCTTGCGCGGCCATGTTGTGCGTGGCCTAGATGGCGACTCACAAGACCTGTTCTTCCGCAATGTGTATCTTGACACGGCACAAACGGCACGTATCCTAATGGACATGTCATTTATTGACGAGGAGCGTGTAGGTGCGACAGGCGGCAGCCAAGGCGGCGCGCTTGCCATAACCTGTGCCGCGCTTGAGCCGCGTGTTAAAATGCTGACATCCATGTTCCCATTTCTTTCCGATTTCCGTCGTGTGTGGGAGATGGACTTGTTCCAGCACGCATATGATGAGCTTGCGTACTATGTAAAAAATCGCGACCCGCGCCATCAGCGGCTGGATGCTATGTTTGAGCGGCTTGGATATATTGATATTGCCAACCTTGCCCCGCGTATCAAGGGGGAGTTGTATATGTTTCTATCGCTTATGGATGCTGTTTGTCCGCCAAGTACGCAGTTTGCGGCATACAACAATGTAACGGCAAAGAAGAAATGTGAAATTTACCCTAATCACGGGCATGAGGGACTGCCCGAAAGTGACGAACTTATATATGAGTTTTTTAAGGGACTGTAAAAAATAAACAAGAGGAGGCAACAAGTATGCAACCCCAACACGATATTTCTACCCTGCGTCACACTGTGGCTCACGTCCTTGCCCACGCAGTAAAAAACCTGTATCCAAAAACAAAGCTGGCCATTGGGCCTAGTATAGAAAACGGCTTCTATTATGACTTCTTGCCAGAGGTCCCGTTTACCGCCGCAGACCTTACTGCAATTGAAAAGGAAATGAAGAAAATCATCAAGCAAAACCTACCGCTGGAATCTTATACCTTGTCGCGAGACGAGGCGTACAAGCAAGTTGACGGCCAGGGAGAACTATTTAAGCGCGAACTCATTGAAGGCCTGCCTGTTGATGAAGAGGCATCGTTCTATAGCCAGGGTGATTTTGTAGACCTTTGCGCAGGGCCACACATGCCAAAAACTGGGGCGATAAAGGCGTTCAAATTGCTTTCTGTTGCCGGTGCATATTGGCGTGGGGATGAAAAGCGCGAAGTGCTTTCCCGCATATATGGTACTGCATTTTTCACAAAGGATGAGCTTGCCGCACACCTAGAAATGCTAGAAGAAGCAAAAAAACGCGACCATCGCAAAATTGGCCGCGAGATGAAGCTCTTTACTATCATGGAAGAAGGACCTGGCTTTCCGTTCTTTCTTCCCAAGGGTGTTGTTCTAAAAAACAAACTTATCGAGTGGTGGCGTGCTGTGCATAAAAAGTATGGATACCAAGAAATCCAGACACCGGTTATGCTAATGGGTGAGCTTTGGGATCGTTCGGGTCATTCATCTTATTATCGTGAAAACATGTACAATTCTGTCATAGACGAGAAGGAGTATTTCCTCAAGCCAATGAACTGCCCAGGCGGTATGCTGTTGTATGATATGGACTTGCACTCATACAAAGAGTTTCCGCTGCGGTATGCGGAGCTTGGGCTGGTACACCGCCACGAGCTTTCTGGAACAATGCATGGACTTGTGCGTGTTCGCTGCTTTACACAGGATGATGCGCATATATTTATGACACAAGAGCAGGCGAAGGACGAGGTCAAAAATGTAATCCGCTTGTATGAAGATGTGTACGCCGCGTTTGGGATAGATGATTTTGCGTTTGAGCTTTCTACCCGCCCAGAGAACAGCATGGGTACAGATGAAGCGTGGGAGTACTCGACCCGTTGCTTGCAAGAGGCGTTGGACGAAATGGGTCGAGAGTACGTAATCAACCCTGGCGATGGCGCGTTTTATGGTCCGAAAATAGACTTCCACATTAAGGATTGTATGGGGCGCAGCCACCAGTGCGGTACAATCCAGTTTGATATGAACCTACCGGAGCGGTTTAACCTATCCTATATTGGTGCAGATGGCGCGAAGCACCGTCCTGTTATGATACACCGCACATGCTTTGGCAGCGTGGAGCGTTTTATTGCTGTGCTTACCGAGCATTGTGCAGGTTGGTATCCATTCTGGCTTACACCTGTGCAGGTAATGGTTATCCCAATTGCCGAACGGCATCACGAAGCGGCACAGCATGTGTTTGCCGAGCTTGAGGCGGCGGGCGTACGTGCGGAAGTGGACTTGCGTAGCGAGAAGATGGGTTTCAAGATACGTGAGGCACAGCTGCAAAAAATCCCGGTTATGCTTATCCTGGGCGACAACGAGGTTGCTGAAGGCAAGGTTGCTGTGCGTAGCCAAGAAAAAGGCGATGAAGGCGCACAGAGCTTGCAGGAGCTTATTGCACGATGGAAGGCTGAGAAGGCAATATGATGCCAACCTTAATCCGCGACCTAACCGAGACTGACTACCCTGCGCTCTTGCCACTATGGCAAATATTTGTGAGTGACACGACAGTCGAAAGAATCACAAAAAATTACAACCGTATAATAAATAACGAGTGCTACAAAACCTTTGTAGCACTCGTTTCTGATGACAATACAGACGGTATTTCCGGGGAAATAGCGGGCTTTGTAACCACCGCATTGACATACGGCATAGGGGTGGAAGGCAACTATTTGCAGGTTATTGCTATATCAGTAAAGCCAGAGATACAGGGTATGGGCATCGGTAAAAAGCTGATGCAACGAGTTGAAGAATATGCCCCGGAAGTAGATGCTTTTCATGTCTTCCTATGCAGCGGCATGCAGCGCACAGATGCACACGCATTTTATGAACGATGCGGGTATATCAAGGGCGCGTATGGCTTTGGCAAAACACTGTAACAACAATCCCGCAGCACATTGCAAGCATAAATATCACTGTCTGTCTTATAAGATACATTTTAAGCTCTATATCACGTAACATGGGGTTTGTGCTAAGGAACTCACGCAACCCGCTGCTTGCCTGCTGGACAAGGGATGACCAAAATGAAAAATCGCTCCAGTGTGTTGGTATTAGTTGAGGGGAAAATGTATTAAGCAGTGTGGGCAACATAATGGCAAGGAGTACAAGTCCTGTAAAAAATAGTGACGTACCTGCCAGTGGATAATATTTTTTTGCGAACCGAAAAACCAGCACTAGTATATAAACACCGGGTATGAAAAGTGGAAAAATTGCTATGAAACGGGCAAAGGACATAGTCCAGCCCATAATGATATAGTTTGGCCTGCCAAGGCCGGAAGTTGTAGCAAAATTTTCTACGCTCTCTCGTGTTTCGCTACCGCTTGTTTGTGTAAGTTCTACAGCGGTAAAGTTTTGGCTGGTATTTTCTATGTGCAGCGACAGCAGTGCAAGATCTCTATCGCCTTCAAACACACCACGTACGATACGTGGGGTATTGCCTACATATACACGTTTTCCAATTACATTAATACTACCCCACAGCCTATGGGCAAGGTTTTTTGACACTGCAATACCATAGCCGTCAATAACACTTGGTGCGTTGCCAGTTAAGTACCGTGCAGGCCAGACCAGCATAGCATCACCAGAAAAAGAAATTACGCCAACCTGCGCTGTTCTTGCCCCCACGTAGAGTACTGCTGTACACTCGTGCCAGAAGGTAGGCCAAAATGGACTGTCGTTTTCTATGGCAAATTGCCTTGCATTGAAAGCCGATTGTCCGGATATTGGGGTGCTATACCGTAATGAAATGCCTGAGAAACGTGCTATTGTGTTAGCTTCCAGAATGCCTGCAACAAGTAGAGCAATAAATATGCAGCAGGGTATGAGCGTCTTGACCATCCGCATCAGTAATTCACCCTAACGCGGTCGCCGGCAGATACTGCCTTGTTGCTACCAACAATAATTTGACTCCCTCTGCCGATAGCCCCGCTTACCGATACCATGTTACTGTCAGATGCATTTATGATAATATTTACACGAACCACTATGTTTTGCACGCCAAGCACGGTGCTTCTATGCTCCATTACATATATAAAATATCCCATGTCATCTGACCTAAGTGCAGAAATTGGTATACTTACGTCGTAACTCGATCGGCTTAAAACAACCTCTGCATCAATTCGTTGTCCAACACTCCAGTTGCTTTCCGGTAGTTGTAGGGTAATCGTAGCCAATTCGTTCTCGTCCGGTTGGGATATTGCGGATACAGTTGCTATTGCTGTTGGTGTAAAGAACATCGAGCCGCCGCCGGTGGCTACTATGGTTTCACTTCCGATAGCAAGCCTTTCTGCGTCTCGCATTGGTATTTGTAAATTTGCTTCAAACCCACCGGCAATATCTTGTAGTGTAATAACTGGTGCTGTGGTGGTTGTACCACCTGCTTGTGCTGCCATGGATACACGCCCAGGGTACAGCGCATACATAATACCGTCTTGAGCAATAAGCTGTGACAACATGCTAACAATGCCCTCTTGGTTTGCAATATCCAGCTCTAGAGTGGACGCGGTTAATAGGTTCTGTGTAGTAGTATCCTCGTTTTGTTGTATACTGCGGTGGTGATTTTGCTCCGCTGTTTGCAATGAGGCCACCAAGTCTTCTAGCTGGCGAGATGCTGCTCGTCTGTTGGTTTCTGCACGGTTTATTGCGTTCTGTATTTCTGTTTGGGCCCGTTCTATGTCAGAATTGATTGTGTCATGTGCGTTTTGTGTCGCTGCATTTGTACGTTCAATTTCTGCGTGCAATGCATATGTCGCGTCCTCAAGCAGCCGCGATGCGGCAAATTGCCTGTCTGCCGCACGTGTTACTTCTGCTTCCAAGGCATCCTGTGCAGCCTCAATTGCACTTTGTAGGCGATCAGCTTCCGCTTGTACATTATTGTTAAAGCTGCGTTGTGCTTGTTCAAGACTTGCCTCTATGTCTTCGAGAGAGCGTGTTGCCAACCTAAGCGCGTCTGATGCAAGGGATGTTGCTGTTTCCAATGCTTGTTCCGCATTTTCGATATCTGCTTCTAGCCTTTCAAGCTCCGTTTGGTTGGCATTTGTAAGATTTTGTTGTGCTTGGATCAGTGCTGTTTCTGCATCTTCTAGTGTGCGAGACAGTATGCGCATATTTGTGTCCCGCGTACTTTGTGCGGCTTCAAATGCAACTGTGGTTCTTTCGACTTCTGCCAGGGCGGCGGCAATTTGTGTGGCATCGCCGGACAGCTGTGCAACCTGTAAAACGCCCCATGCATTGTCTAAAGCCTCTTGTGCATTATTAATGTTGTTTTGGTTGCTTTGCCGCGCTGCTTCGTAGTCCTCTCTTGCACGGTTGCGGTTACGCAGGGCGTTATCAATGGCTACGCGGTCTGTATCTGTTGGCCTGCGTTGTCGCAACTCATCGAGGTACTCCTGCGCGGCGGCAATGTGAACCTGACCCTGTGTTTTTGCAGCTTCTAAATCCTCCAATGCGCGCTCGTGGCTACGGATGGCATTACGCAGTGTGGTGTCGTCGACTGCCTCTGCTCCTGCAACAAGCAGCTCATCTAGCGTTTTCTGTGCCTCCGCTATATCTGCCTGCCCCTGTGCAATCGTGGCATGATAGTCTTCTAATGCACGCCCGTGGTTGCGGACTATGTTGCCCTGCAATTCGATACCCTCCTCCTCGATAGATGCAAGCAATGTCGCCAAATCTGTATGGGCGGCTGCAATATCTTGTTCTCCTTGGCGTACTGTAAGCGTATAGTCCTCCTGTGCGCGAAGAAGGGAACGCTGAGCAGTCTCAAGTGTGCTTGGGTCAACCGCTTCCCCCCGAAGAAGTCTTTCAAGGTCGTGCCTCATTCTTTCAAGGCTTGCATTTTCGCGTATGTGCTTCTCGACAAGCTCATCCAGGTAAAAGACAGCAACAATATCCCCGGCCTCCACCATCTGGCCAATACCAAGCGGCATCTTGGCCAAAGTTAGTCCTTCTGGTGCTGTTTGATTAATAAAATCCGTTGCAGACACCACGGCAACGCCGGAAATCGCATCTACGATATCACTTCTTACAGGGGTGGACAGGTTTACTCTCGCAAGTGTTGCGCCGCTTGCGCCACGGGCAACAAGGGTAAAGACTAGCATCATAGCCATAAATTTGAGAATATTGCCACCCGCACGGCGTTGGGATGGGTCGGTATTTTTGAGATATTTTGTCATGTTCTACTCCTTTACCCCGGCAGACTGTATGCCAAGCTCCAGATACTTTTGCCCAAAAAAGAAAAACAGCGCGGCTGGCAGCAACATAAGCAGCGACGCCGCCATAGCAAACCCAAGCTCCTCTGCTACTATCTGGGGCAAAAATAGAGAAAGCGGCCAATTGCTCGGGTCGTTTAGGAATGTCATTGGCTGCTCTATCGCGCCCCATACCTCCAAAAAGCCAAGTATAAGTGCCGCAAGGATACTTGGCATCCCCAAGGGCAGCCCAATTTGCCAAAATGTACGAAAATGCCCTGCGCCGTCTATAGAAGCGGCTTCCAAAAGCGATCGTGGCACTGCGTCAAAGCCGCGTAGCATTATGAATACGGCAAACGCAGAGAAAGCAAATGGTAGTATTACAGCAAAGACATTATTCATTAGTCCAAGCCTGTCTATAACTAAAAAGTTTGGCACCATTGTTACCTGGAATGGCAGCAGCATTAGCGAAATATAAACCGTTGCCAAAATTTTGCGCCCTCGAAAACGAAAGCGGCTTAAAGCCCATGCCGCAGGCGCGCCAAATAGTAGTTGACCCAAAATGGCCGGGATAACAAGCCGGAATGTATTCCAAAACATAACAAAGAATTGCGGTGTATCCAAAAGGAGTGCGACCATCGGTTGCAGGGTAGGCCATGTAGGGAGGATAGGCCAAACAGAATAGCCCTCTCTTTCTGTAATGGCCGGGCCTATTGTGCCGGATAACTCCTCAAGTGACATGACCGAACCCGTTATCATAAACCATAGTACCCACCATACGGTTAGTGCAATGGCGACTAGTGGGATAAACTTGAGTGCAAGGTATAGCTTTGTTTTCATATCATTAGTCCTCATCGCTGTTATCCAAAAACCTGCGCATAAGCAAAATTATTATCAACAGCGTGGCGGCAAGCATTGTGGCCGCCGCGCTTAATCTGCTTATGTCCAAATTTTGAAACCAGTTGTTAAACAAGTGCTGTAACATGTACATAGAATCGTGTGGGTATGCCCCCGCAACCAAGTAAGCCTCCCTAAAAACCCTAAAGCTGTTTAGCAGAGAGAGTATAGATACAATACCGATGGTTGGTAAAAGGCATGGCAGTGTAATGTATCTAAAGCACTGCAACCTTCCCGCACCGTCAACATTGGCGGCCTCGTACAAGGTTTCGGAAATGCCGTCAAGCCCTGCAAGCCATAAAATCATGTTGTAGCCGTTGTTTTTCCATAGATAGGTAAATACCAACACCCAAAATGCCGCATCTGTCCCCATAAAGTCTATTGGCGAAAGACCAAGGCTAATTAGCACTGTGTTTGCAAGACCACCCTCATTAAATACTGCCTGCCATAGCAGAACAATGCTTGCCACAGGCACAGCCATTGGTAGCAGGAATGTTGTCTTAAACGTTCTGCCAAGCGGCTTGATTGACCTAAGCAAAAGTGCTGTTGCGAGGCTTACAACCATTAGAAGCGGTATGCAAATAGCTATAAATTTTGCAGTATTTGCGGCAGCGAGCCTAAATGCAGCGTTGTTAAGCACGGACACATAGCTTTCAAATCCTATAAAATTTACGGCGCGTACATCATAAAAACTGCGGCGTATTGTATCTATAAACGGGATAAGAAAGAAAATGGAGATGCCAATAAAACTTGGAGCAAGGAAGGCGATGGCTACCACGCCTTCCTTTTTTTGACGTATGCGTTTACGCTCGCTCTGCAAGATAGTTCCGAATATTTTGTTCAATTTCTCTCACAGCACCTTCTAGGTCAATTCTGCCACCACAGAGCCTATCTACCGTTTCCCAAATAATGTCGGTTAAAACGGTTTCTAGCATTACAGGGGCTTGAAGTCCGGCAATAATATTGTCAATATCAATACCTAGCACCTCACCGCCGAACTCAACCTGCATGTCGTTTAGCTCCTGAAGCTGTCTTGCAAGGCCGGTACGTGTTACAGGAAAGCCTTCTCCATGGTTTAACCACTGTACCTCAATCGAGAGCATCGTATTTACAAACTCTGTGGCAAAAGCTGATACCGCGGTGTCTGCCGAAATACCAACCACTGTAGATGGCTGCCATGCACCGCTAACCAGGCCTGGGAATGTATCGATATCCGATGCAGTGCGGGAGGAGATGATACTCATATGCATTAGACCGCTTGCGGTAAATGCCGCAAGATTTGTGTTTTGGGAGATATATTGTATTAGTGACCCGGTAATTACTGTGGCTCTTCCCCCTGCACTCATAGATACCATGCCAAACGATGCACCAAATTCGGAGTCCTCTGGTGTGCCAAGCCCGTGCTTGTCGCTTATTGCAAGCATTGCACTAAGGAACTGTTCAAGTGCCGCTGAGTTAAGCTGGTTATCGTTGATAATCGCAGATGCATTTGTAGGCCACATGATATCGTATAATTCGCGCAGGTCGGTAAAGTACAGCTCCGTACGTTCGTCCTCCGGTATTCCGCCAAGTCCAAAGTCCATGTTCTGGGTAGGCGGGTTGCCGCTTACTATCTTGTCTACAAGTGCATCAAGGGTGCGTGTTGCGGCAAGTGCCTCTGTATCTCCGGCAAGCGCGAGGAATTGTAGCTGAGTAGGTATGGCATAAATCCCACCTCCGGGTTGGACAAAAGGAGCGAGCAGGTTTTGATACATATCAGATGTGTTTATACTATCGGATAAGTCCAGTAGCATTCCTCTATTTATATAGTTTTCTGCAGGTGTGCCGTCCAGAATAACAATATCAGGGCCTCTTCCGCTAAGTAGGCGGGTGTTGAGGGTTCGTATTGCATCTGAAGGGGATACGGCAGTACCTGCCTCGAGTGCTATCTCAAAGGTTATATGTGTGTCGGGGTGTATTCTGCGCAACTCTGTTATTGCGGCACGTACGGTATCGTTGTCATTTAGTGACCAAATTAATAGTGTGTGATCTGGGTTTATAACGGCATTTTCGTCCCATACAAATTTATATAGACGACTCTGCATACCGTCAAACACATCAAGGACAACAGTCCCGTCTCTAAGCACCATTACATTTGCTACCGAGCTGTTTGGCGAGCCAAATGTATATGAGTTACCATCAAGCAAAATATCTATGGAGTTGCCGGTTA
>Ga0123355_10000806_pt1 | contig 42849 bp, 39 predicted proteins | sample TergutEmb28metaG_3_FD_89872 | JGI IMG/M metagenome (GOLD analysis project Ga0123355, IMG submission 89872) | Embiratermes neotenicus P1 segment gut microbial communities from Petit-Saut dam, French Guiana - Emb289 P1 | ecosystem: Host-associated > Arthropoda: Insects > Digestive system > Gut ...
CACTCAGCCAAACTCTGACTATCTTTGTAAGTGCCATTGCTACCATTAACTTGCGTTACTACTAACTCTGGCACCACAATTCAATCATTGCTTAGCCAGTATTATCCGGTTTTGGGTCGTGCCTCGTCGCCAATGCTACGCATTCGCTCAAGACACTAGCTTTCTTTTTCGACGCGCCTTTACGTCGGATTCAAAAGAATCATTCAGGAGTGTTCCGGCTAAGGTCACTCCCTCAGGGTCCTGCTTTTTCATGGCTATTCTGTTTTCAAGGAGCAGTAGAAAAAACATGTCCTCCGTGCGGAGGACGTAGGGGCTATTATAACAGGGGTTCCGACATTGTCAATCGTTTTTCGAAAAAACTTTTACACAACATTTCCACAATATTATTTATCACTCTTTTCATGCCCCACACATAGAATAGCCTCGACTGCATTTTAAGGAGGCAAATATGGGAACAGGCTTTTTAGAAGTTGTTACCACAGCAGCCATCGGCGCGTTGCCGATTCCCAATGTACGCATCACCGTTTCGCAAAACGGAAACATACTTTATGAAATCCAAACGAACGAATCGGGCATAAGCGCGGCATTGCCGTTGGAAGCACCCGCGGTGGCATTAACGCTTGATCCCGATTTTACAAGCGTGCCTTATTCGCTTTACGATGTGGTTGCTAAAGCGCAGGGGTTCACCACCACCACCATCCGCGGAGTAGAGATACTGGACACCGAAACCAGCATCCTGCCCATCAACATGGTGCCTTACATGACAGATGGACAAAGCATTGAAATGGACGTAGGCCAACACAATCTTACTTCTAAAGAAGACCGCCATATGGAACGCCCCGGCCCCTTCGCTCCGCGCGTGCTTTCCGAAGTTATCATCCCGGAGTATATAACCGTGCACTTGGGCCGCCCCGATCGTGTTGCACGCAATGTACGCGTTCCTTTCCCTTACTATATAAAAAACGTCTGCTCACACGAGATTTATTCGACTTGGCCGGCGGCTTCGTTGGAGGCGAATATTTATTGCCAGATTTCGTTGACGCTGAATCGGATTTTTACGGAATGGTACCGTGTACGCGGACATAATTTCGACATCACCAACAGTACACAGTTTGATCAGATGTTTGTTGAAGGCGGGCAGATTTTCCGCAGCATTGACGAGATGGTGGATCGGATTATTAACCGATTTATCCGGCGAGAAGGGCATGTGGAGCCTTTCTTTGCGGAATATTGCGACGGACGACGCGTAACTTGTCCGGGGTTGTGGCAATGGAGCACGGTGACTTTGGCCAACCAAGGGCGCAATGCATTGCAAATCCTGCGACATTTTTATCCCAACGACGTGCAGATTGTGGAAACGGACAATATTGGTTGGGTGCGTGAGTCTTGGCCGGGGTATGCGCTACGGCCGGGTATGAGCGGCGACGCGGTGCGCTCGGTGCAAAATTGGTTGAACCGTATACGCGTCAATTTCCCGATTATACCGCTGATTAATCCGGTGACGGGTGTGTACGGTCCGCAAACAGAAGCCGCGGTACGCGCATTCCAAAGCATACGCGACTTGGGCATGCTCACACCCACCGGCATTGTAGACCGCGCCACTTGGTTGAGCATTAGCCGCACGTTATCTGCTGTGATGCGGTTGGGCGAACTCACCAGCGAAGGCCTCATCCAAGGCATTGGACGCACGCCGCCTACGGACATCATCCGCGAAGGCGCACGCGGTCGCTTGGTAGCGCAAGCGCAATATATCATGAATTTCATCGCACAATTTTATCCGGCGGTGCCGATGGTAACGCAAAATTCCAGCTTCACACGTGATTTCACTACGGCCGTGCGTGAATTCCAGCGGGCGTTTGGGCTCAACCCTGACGGCATCATCGGCCCCAACACTTGGCGCGAATTGTACCGTGTGTATTGGCGCATCCGTGATAATGTGAATATCCCTGACGGGGGTAATGTAGCACCGCCATTGCCGCCACCGATTCCGCCCCCTCAACCACCAACACCCCCACCGCCACCGGGTGGAATTCCACCGTATCCGGGCGCGTTGATTCGCGTAGGGTCGCGCGGGGCAGATGTGGAGCGGATTCAACGCTGCTTGAATAACCTGCGCGCGCAACATCCTTCCATCGGGCAATTAAATGTAGACGGTGTTTTCGGCCCGATTACGCAGGCCAGCGTGATGGCATTCCAGCGCGTTGCGGGGCTTAACCCCGACGGCATTGTAGGGCCACTGACATGGAACGCACTCATGCCGCTTTGTTACGGCCGCCCCATGCCCCCCTACCCCGGCTACTTGATGCGCATCGGTGTACGCGGCGACAACGTGCAGCAAGTGCAATCGTGCCTGAATGGCGTGCAGAACGCAGGACTGGCTACGGATGGTGTTTTCGGCCCACTGACCGACGCGGCAGTACGGACGTTCCAACGCAACAACGGCTTGAATGCCGACGGCATTGTGGGCCCGTTGACTTGGGATGCGCTGATGCGGCGGTGCGGATTCACCCCCACAGCGGTACGCCGCGCTGCGGTAGATGCGATTGCTCCCGCAGAACCCATGCCTGAACCGACAATGGACGAAATCCTCCCATCGGAAAGAGAAATCGTAAGCGAGTCCATCGATGACTCCAGCATCCTTGACGAATCGGAGAACCTTAACCCGCCGCCTGTTCACATTGGCGAGACGCACGTTGTACCCCCGCTGGACGAAGCCGACGCATCGGAAGCCCCCTTCCCTGCGCCCGACGTGTTGGTCAACCCATCCTTATTCGATGCGCCTGTTGTTGAGGTATTCGCGCACGATGTGCCCCCACATGCGGAGCTCCTCCCCGAAGCACGTCCCCTTCACAATGACGACCCGCGCAGAGAAGAACCCCGCGAACGCCGCCGCCCCGAACCGCTCGAAGAACCGCAACCCGGTTTCGACTTCTTGGGCGACGACGACGATTTTGACCAACTGCTCAAACTGTACCTGATACGCAGGATGCGCCGGCCATAAGCCCTATAAGAAATAACCCATCCAAACCCCAACCTATTAGTACTGCTAATAGGTTGGGGTTTTCATTCCATGTCATTGGAGGACAATCCATGCAATATTTCGAAACGGGCAAGGTCGTGGTCATGTTGGACCGCAGCAAAACCGCTCCCCCTTCCCCCGTTACCCACGCGGATATTTTTTGCGAAATTGATTTTGACAAAACGGAAGTATTATTCCAATCCGAGGACAACGCGCACAACATCGGCGATATTGTACTGGTGCATTTGAAGTGTTTGAAAATGGAGTCGCTTTTTGCCGCGATGGAGGCTTTGGTGGACAATCCGCATATTATTGCGGTGGAGCCCAACAGTTTGTTTGGGCGCAGCATCATCCCCAACGACCCGGATTTTAAATTGCTTTGGGGGATGGAGCGGATACACATGCCCGACGCGTGGGATACGACCACCGGCAGCGCGGACATTGTAGTAGGCGTGATAGACAGCGGCATAGATCACAGCCACCCCGATATCGCCGCCAACATGTGGGTATCGCCCGACGGGCATTACGGCTGGAATTTTGACGACAATACCTCCGACACCATGGATAAAACCGGGCACGGCACCCACGTGGCCGGGGTCATCGGCGCGGTGGGCAATAATTTACTGGGCATCACCGGCGTGAATTGGAACGTAAAAATCGCCGCGCTCAAGATTGGCGACCGCGCATTTGGCTTGGACGCGGCCATCGCGGCCATCAATTTTGCCAACCAACACGGCATCCATGTATTAAATGCCAGTTGGGGCGGCCGATACTACTCGCAGGCGTTGGAATTTGCGGTGGCGCATTACGATGGGCTATTTGTTGCCGCGGCAGGCAATGTGGGTACCAACAACGACTTATTCCCGGATTATCCCTCGTCGTTTGGTGGCGACAATCACATTGCCGTAGCAGCTTCGGACGAAAACGACGCATTGGCTCGTTTTTCCAATTATGGCGTGGTGAGCGTAGACTTGGCCGCGCCCGGGTCGCATATTTACAGCTTGGATACGGCAGGGGCGTACAGCTACGAAGACGGCACGTCCATGGCCGCGCCCCATGTGGCAGGTGCGGCCGCGCTGCTCAAATCATTCCGCCCGCATTTGTCCGCCGCACAGCTGAAAGCGGCGCTGCTTTCGACCGTACAAAAACACCCCGACATGGCAGCCGAGGTGTTGACGGGGGGGGTGCTGGATGTAGGGGCGATGATGCGCGAGGTGGCGGCGGTAAAAGAGGAAAGATAAGACCTTGGGTGCCGGCTAAAGCCTTATTTGGCGCTGCCCAAACCCGCGAGGGGAAAGCGTTCCCCCTCGACCCCGCGCTGTGGCGTCGCCGATGTCGCCGAATAATAGTACCAATTCCATATAAAAATCGCGCCGCTGGGGCGCGATTTTTGGTTTTAAATCTGTACTCTCATAATTGAGAGGGGGCGACGCCCACATAGGGGGTAAAGGGGGCGCTTGTGCACCCTTGCGGGGTTTGGGGCGGATGCCCCAAGGTCTTAAATCTTTTGACCTTAATCTTTTGATCTTAGTCTTTTGGCCTTAAACGCGACCACAGCCACCCACCCTACAGCCGCATACCGCCATTGACACTAAGCGTCTGCCCGGTGATGTACACGGATTCATCGCCTGCCAGGAACAGCACCGCATTTGCAATCTCTTCGGGTTGGCCCAGACGGCCTAGCATGGTCTGCGCGGCAAATTTATCCAGCAGATCTTGCGGCACGGTCTTGAGAATGTCGGTCATGATGTAGCCGGGTGCGATGGCGTTGACGCGCATGTTGCCGCCCTTCATGGCAAATTCTTTTGCCCATGATTTGGTCAGGCCGAAAAGCGCCGACTTGGTGGCGGCGTAGTTGGCTTGACCGATGTTGCCGTATTCGCCTACGACAGAAGAAATATTGATGATGGAACCGCCGCCCGCCGCTTGCATGAACGGCCCGAAGTGACGCGTCAGGTAGAATACCGCGTTGAGGTTAACGTCGATGACTAATTGCCATTGCTCGTCGGTCATCTTGCGGGTGAGCGCATCACGCGTGATGCCCGCGTTGTTGACCAGCACGTCGATTTTGCCGTACTTGTCCGCCGCGTAGTCGAAGAAGGTCTTGCATGCCTCGGCATCGCTTACGTCCAACTTGTAATATTCCACATTGGGGTCGTTGTAAGTGAGCTCGCCCACATCGCAGGCGATAACCTTCGCCCCCTGTGCCGAAAATAACTGCGCGATGCATTGGCCGATGCCCTTGGCACCGCCGGTGACGACGGCAACTTTGTCTTTTAACCGCATATGAATCATCCTCTCGTTCGTCATTCCAACCGGTCGCAAGTTGCGACCGGTTGCTTTTTCAATGTCAGCCACGCGCGTTACACGCCGCAATTCTTAATAATCATCGCGGTACCCATGCCGCCGCCCGCGCACAGCGATGCCAAGCCATATTGCTTGCCCAAACGCCGCAACCCGTGCACCAACGTCACCAAAATCCGATTGCCGCTGGCACCGATGGGATGCCCCAACGCAATCGCTCCGCCGGAAACATTGGTGCGCGCCATGATATTCTCGCGGGTCATGCCGTGGTCGTCCGCCAACCCGGCCACTACACCCAATGCCTGCGCGGCGAAGGCTTCGTTTAACTCCAACAAATCCATGTCTTCCAATTTCATATCGCTATACGCCAGCGCCTTTTTCACGGCGGGAACGGGGCCCAGCCCCATGATAGCGGGGTCGATACCCACTTGTGTATACATCACGATTTCCGCCAGCGGGGTCAGGTTGTATTTTTTCACCGCATCTTCGCTTGCGATTAACGTGAAGCTCGCGCCGTCGTTGATGCCCGACGCGTTGCCCGCCGTTACTGTGCCGTCTTTTTTGAACGCAGCTCGTAATGCGGCCAGTTTTTCCAAACTTGTTGTGCGGTTGGGGTATTCGTCGGTGTCGAAGGTGATTTCGTTGCGGCCTGCACGCACGGTTAAGGGCACAATTTCGTCCTTAAACGCGCCCGCGTCCACTGCGGCAATGGCTTTGCGCTGCGATTCCATGGCGTATGCATCCTGCGCCTCGCGGCCGATGGCGTATTTTTCCGCCACATTTTCCGCCGTGATGCCCATGTGATAGCCCTCGAACGCATCCGTCAGCGCGTCGTATACCATATGATCGCGCGATGTGATGTCGCCCAATTTGTTGCCGCCGCGCATCGTACCCGGCAATATGAACGGCGCACCGCTCATGTTTTCCACGCCGCCCGCCAATATCATTTCCGCATGGCCGACGAAGATGGCGTCCGCTGCGTTCATCACGGCTTTCATGCCGCTACAGCACACGTGGTTGACGGCATAAGCGGGCACTTCATGCGCCACGCCGCCGTGCACGGCCACCTGCCGCGCAATCCCCTGCCCCAAACCTGCGCCCAAAATATTACCCACAATAACCTCGTCCAACGCATCGGCAGGCAGATTATTTTCGGTCAAAACCGCTTTCACTACCGCCGCACCCAATTGCGCCGGATGCACATCTTTCAACGACCCCAAAAAACTGCCGATGGCGGTACGCTTAGCCGCCGCGATATATACTTTTCTCATACAACCAACCCTTCCAGTTTCGCATTGGCAAAACCTGTAATCAAACTCACGAACAGTTCGGGGCGTTCATACATCGTGGCATGCCCCGCGCCCGGCAATAACACCAAATCAGCGCCCTTAATCATTTGGCGCAATTTGTGCTGGTCGGCCGGCGGCGTAATAGGGTCGGCTTCACTAGCCACCAACAACGTCTTTGCCGTAATGTTGCCCAAGTCCGCTTCCACGTCATACGTATCCGCGCTGCGCGTCAACCGCACAATCCCGTCCATAAAAATTTTGTTCGTAAAAATCTGCGTCGTTAAAAAGTCCTTGCGCACTTTCACCCATTCCGGCCGCGAGTTATAAAATTCCTTCGAATAAATAATCGGAATCGTCGTATTGTAAAAACGCACCGCATCATCGGCAGCAGCAATCCAACTCTCGCCCAACTCCCGCAGCCAAGCGCCCGTTTTAGCCGCAGCGTTAAACACCATCAACCGATGCACCCTATCCGGATAAGCCGCCGCAAATTTCAAAGCCACGTTCCCGCCATAAGAAATGCCCGCGACAGCAGCACGCTCGATGCCCAAATGCACGAATAACGCATGCAGCACTTCCACTTGCAAATCTAACGTATAATCCGCATCTACCCGATACGATTGGCCTTGGTCGATAAAATCCACCAAAATCAATTGGTTATTCGCCGACAACGACGCGATGAATGGGTACCAACTTAACGTAGACATCATGATGCCGTTAAGCAGCACTAGCGGTGCGCCTTCGCCGTGGGTTTCTCCATGAACTTCATAGTGGATGTTTTTGCCTTTAAAATCGAATGATGCCATGTGTGGCCTCCTTGGATATAAAAGATAAAAGCGATAGATCAAAACAAAAGTCAAAACCGTGGGCGCTGCCAAATAAGTCGAAGACGGCACCACACCCGCGAGCTTTAAAAAGCTCGACCAAACTTTTTATTAGAAACCGCGCATGCGCGGTTTCTTGGTATTAATTATAGAAGCGATTTTATTCGACAAAGCCACTCAGTGCGGATACAAAAGGAACGGGTCAAGGGGTTGTACCCCTTGCGGGGTTCGGGGCGGCGCCCCGAGGTCTTAATCTTTTGACCTTCAGTCTTTTGACCCTCAGTCTTTTGATTTTTGCCGCGACCTTAGTACCCCAACTCCCGTGCCGCCGCCATCAGCGCCTCCCGATGCTCGGGGTGCGCGATGCCTATCAGCCGTTCTACGCGTTCGGCTATCGCCGTGCCGCGCAAGGCCGCTACGCCGTATTCGGTTACTACGAAATCCACATCGTTGCGTGATAAGGACACGACTGCGCCGGGTTTTAACGTCGGTACGATGGTGGATATGGGCACGCGTTCGCCGTCGGGGTCCTTGACCATAGCGGTCGAGTATAGGGCTATGAAGGAACGGCCATTTTTTGACCGCTGCGCACCTATGGCGGTGTCGGCTTGGCCGCCGGTGCCGCTAAATTGGCGCGGGCCGATGGATTCGGAGCAGCATTGGCCGGTTAAGTCAATTTCCAGTGTGGTGTTGATGGATACTTGGTTGTCGTTTTGGCCGATGACGGAGGGGTTGTTTACGTAGTGGCCGTCCATGATGCACACGGCGGGGTTGTCGTGGGCGAAGTCGTATAGCTCACGCGTGCCCAGGATGAATGTGGCTACCATTTTGCCGCGGTACAGGTTTTTGCGTTCGCCGGTGATGACACCCGCTTTGGCCAGTTTCATGAGGCCGGAGGTGAGCATTTCGGTATGCACGCCCAAGTCGCGCTTGTTTTCTAAGGCTTGTGCCACGGCGTTGGGGATTTTGCCGATGCCCAGCTGGATACAATCGCCGTCTTCAATGAAGTCGGCAATGTACTTGCCGATGATTGCATCTTTTTCCGATACGGCGGCATCGGGCAAGACGGGTATATCGTAATCCGTTTCAATGACATAGTCCGCACGGGATATAGGGAACTCTACATCGCCAAAGGTACGCGGATAATTCGGGTTCACTTCCAATATCACGATATCGGCAGCGTCTATCATGCGTCGCTCATACGTGTTGCTGACGGACAAACTCACATAACCGTGTGCATCCGGTGCGGACACTGCTCCCACATAAATCGTGGGCTTGCTGTGCGCCAGCCGTTTGGTACCCGCCAAATGCAAATGATTGGGGATGAACGAAATATTCCCGTTGGGGTGCGCGTCGCGCAGTGCGGGGCAATAAAACCAGCCGTTCACCCGGAAGGTGTCGGCGTATTCGCGCTTCAGGTACTCGTGTGCGCCCATGGGCAGGCAGTTGGTGATGGAAATATCCTTCACCCTGCCCGCCAAGGTATGCACCTGCTCCATGAACGCACGGGCCTCGGCTGCGCCAAGGCCCGTTACGATATTGCACCCGTCCCGCACCAATTCCAGTGCGGCTTGCAGGGTTATTTTTTTCATATGCTTATCTGCCGGATACGCGAGCGATTACAGCGTGCAGCGATTCCAACGGACGCACGGTATCCCATGCGCCGGTTTCGAAATTGGCGCGCAGCAATGCCAGGTACTCCGTACCTGTGCGTTGTCCGTTAGAGAAATCCATCGTTCCCGCCATGGGTACGTTGATGGGCGTACTTTCCATCGCTTCAATGAAACCTTCCCACGTCAGGTTGTCGGGGTCGGTGGCTTGCATGCCTTGCACAAAGGTGCTGGCTGCAACCCATCCTGCCATGGCAAACGCGCTGGCCGCCAACGACGGGTCACCAAATGCCGTTACGCCGTCCACAAAATCAAGGAAATCCACAATACCGTCGGGGTCAAGCCAAGCGGTTGAATAAATCGGGAACGTTGCTTCCATGCCGATATAATCCTCGGCAATCATGGCAATGGCCGTAGGGTCTGCGCTTACATAAGAAGTAAACACAGGAACGGTCAAGCCGGCAGCCGACATAGCGTTGGCCACAATGATGAACGATGCTTGCGAAGATGCGATGATTACCACATCTACGTTCGAGTTAATCATATCCAACACCGCAGACGAAACGTCCGCTTGGCCGGGGCTGATTTGATGCTCGGTGGTGGTAAATCCTGCACCCATTGCCTCTACTTGCATGCGTACACCGCGCAGATAGTCCATGCCCGCTTCGTCGCTGGTATAGATAATGCCGATGTTGCGTGCGTCGTATTCTTCAATTGCACGGGCCGCCAAAACGCGGCCTTCGGTTACAAAGATTGCCTGTACGGGGAAGATATTGCGCCCGCGTGCATTGTCAAATGCGTCGTCACTAAACAATGCGCCAATACCCGAAGCAAAATACACGGTAGGAATGCCCGTTTCGCGCAGCAAACCCAATGTTGCGCCAATCGTGGGCGAACCAAAATGCCCAACAATTGCAAATACCCCATCGTCATGGATCAACGCTTCGGTAAACGCCAAGCCGTTGACGGCATCAAAACCGTCGTCGTGATGTACAAAGCGCAACTCGCGCCCATGGATGCCGCCTGCTTCGTTAACACGGTGGAAATACGCGCGGATACCATCGTTAAACGGCACGCCCACCATTGCAAATGCGCCCGATGTTGCAGCCGTATTGCCCACGGTAATGGTCGTATCGGTTATGCCTTGGGCGTCTCCGTCACGGTTGCAACCCGCGAGCCCTACAAGCAAAACCAATGCAATGCTTGCCAACAAAAACGTTACAAATTTTTTCATGTGAATCCTCCTTTTATAATAAGCCCATAAGATGAATGTCACCCTAAATAGGCTTCAATTAACGTGGGGTCGTTGATGAGTTCGCTTGCGGGACCCTCCATGCGGATTTGCCCGACTTCCAATACATATGCATAATCCGCAATCTTCAATGCGCCCAAGGCATTTTGTTCCACCAGTAAAACGGTGGTGCCGTCGTCGCGGATGGCTTGAATTATTTTGAACATTTCTTTAACGATAAGCGGCGCCAACCCCAGCGAGGGTTCGTCCAGCATCAATAATTTGGGGCTACCCATGAGCGCACGGCCGATGGCCAACATCTGCTGTTCGCCGCCGGATAATGTTTGCGCAATTTGATTGCGGCGTTCTTGCAACACGGGGAAATAACGGTACACGCGTTCAAAATTAGCCAACCGTTGCACCTTGCTTACGGTGAATGCACCTGTGCGCAAGTTTTCTTCGACGGTTAGTTCTTTAAACACGTGGCGGCCTTCGGGTACAACCAGCATGCCCCGTTTGGTAATTTTATTTACCGCCATGCGGGAAATGTTTTGCCCAAACAAAGAAATGCGGCCTTGCGATTCCAACACGCCGCAAATCGCACGGATGGTCGAAGATTTGCCCGCGCCATTGCTGCCCAACAACGTAACGATGGTGCCCATGGGCACGGTCAAATTAATACCCTTCACCGCTTTGATAAAGCCATAATTCACTTCCAACCCACGTACTTCCAACGCATTTACCATCATTCGTCATCCTTCCCCAGGTATGCTTCCTGTACCGCAGGATGTGCTTTAATTTCGTCCGGTGTACCGATGGCAATCATCTTGCCAAATGATATCGCGCAAATACGCTCGCAAATACTGGATACGAAGTTCATGTCATGCTCGATGAGCAATATTCCGCATTTGTATCGGGTCGAAATATCCTTGACCGTTTGCACCAGCGCGGCGGTTTCTACGTCGTTGAGCCCGGCGGCAGGTTCGTCCAAGATGATCAATTTGGGATCCAGCATGAGCGTGCGCCCCAATTCGATGCGCTTTTGAATACCGTAAGGCTGCATGAGTGCAGGCATGTCTTTTAAATGAAGCAACCCCAAATCCGCCAGTACCGCTTCGGCACGATCACGCAGGGCTCTTTCCTCGCGGCGTGCCTTGGGTAATTTTAGGATTTGTGAAAACAAACTCGTCTTAAAAGCCGTGTGCGCACCCACTAACAAATTTTCAATAACAGACAAACTCACAATTAGCTCCACGTTTTGGAATGTACGCACTAAGCCCAACTCGATGATGTGATGGGCTTTTTTGCCCACCAGGTTAACCACGTTATCTTCTTTAGTCTTGAATAACACTTGCCCCGCATCCGGTTTGTAAAATTGTGTGATGCAATTAAACGCCGTGGTCTTGCCTGCGCCGTTGGGGCCGATGATGCCGTATATTTCGCCTTCGTTCATTTCAAAGGATAATTGATCCACGGCTTTTAACCCGCCGAATGCGATGGAGAGGTTTTCCACTTTTAATAAAGGTGTGCTCATACCTTCCGCCCCCATTTCGCCCGTGCTTTGTATACAAGCTTCTTCAGATCATGCCATACATACACCAGCCCGGCGGGGTAATACATGGCAACAATGATGATCAAAACGCCCGTGAAGATAAACGCCAAGCCATTTACATCACCAATCACGGGCAAATTTTGCAATATTAATGGGGGCACACCAAACACCACAAATGCACCCAATACCGAACCGGACACCGAACGCACCCCGCCAATCACCACCGCCGCAAACAGCATCAGCGAAAGCGTAAATATCCACGCGTTGGGTTCTGTAAAGCGGATGAAGTGCATCAATAGCGCACCACCCAACCCCGCATACGCCGTAGAAATACTAAACGCAACAATGCGATATTTAAAAATATTTATGCCCATGGCGGCGGCGGCCGCTTCACTGCCGCGCATGGCACTTAGTGCCCGCCCGGTGTAACTGTTGGCAATGCTGTGCGTCACAAACATGGCAATGACCAAAAAAACAACCAGCAAAACAAATGTTTGGTTGCGATTCATCGTAAAACTGAAAAACGTGGGGAAATCCGCACGCGCGCCTACAAAACTATTCGTAAACCAAGTCCATTCGATAAACACCTGCCGCAAAATTTCCGCCACGGCCAAGGTTGCCATCGCCAAGAAGAAACCTTCCACCCGCGAAGCCAACAAACCTACAACCATGCCCAAAATCGCGGTGATAGCTACCGTTACAATGATTGACGGCAAGAAACCCCAACTTAAATTGCCGGTAAAAAACGCCGTAAAGTACGCACCTAAACCCATAAACGCCGCCGTACCCAGCGAAAACAACCCGCCATAACCCATCAGCAAGTTCAAGCCCAGCGTAACAATCGCGTAGACAATAACCCCCGCAATCAACGTCAGTTGGAAGAAGCGTAATACACCCAACTCCACCAACAACGGTGCACAAGCCAGCAAAATACCAAACACTAAATAATCCGAATACGGGCGCGACCGTTTGTACCGATCCAATAGTTTTCGCATGGTTACACCTTCTTTACTAACTTTTTGCCGAATATGCCGTTGGGGTTAATCAACAAAATACCCAAAATGGAAAGATAAACAATCGCATCAGCCCACACGCTGGAAATGTAGAACGAAATTAAATTACGCGCCAACGCAATCAAGTACGCGGCGAATACCGGGCCGAAGAACGTACCCAGCCCGCCCAGCACACAAGCCAGCAGCGCTGTAATTTGTATCGAATCCATCATCATAAAATTAACCGTGGTAGTGGGTGCGACCATCATGGCCGCCAACGAACCCAATGCCGCCGCGACTGCCCACGCACCCATCGTTACTATAGAGGTAGGAATGCCCATCATCCGCGCCACCGTGTCGTTGGAAGCCGTGGCGCGTACCGCCAACCCCCATTTCGTTTTTTGGATGATAAAAAATAACGCCGCCATCAACGCCACGCCGATGAATATGTTCACCAACGCGCTATTTGTAATGGTAGCGTCCATAATCGTTTGCGTACCCTGCGCAAAACGCCCATACGTCAAAGGGATATTGCCGAAAAACATCGGTGCCAACCCCAAAAAGACAATAACCAATCCCAGCGTAACAATTTGCTTGGATACCGAATGCAATTTTATCGTGCGCTTGATTACCACGCGGTCAATGAGTATGCCCACGCTCACAGCACCTACCACACCTGCCAACGTAGACACAAATACATTAAATCCCGTTTCCGACATAAACCATGCGGCGATAAACGCGCAGAACATAGAGATAACCCCCTGCGCATAGTTAAACGCCTTGCTGGTGCGGAAAATAAGAATAATACCCATCGTAGCCAAAGCTAAAATGCCGCCCGTTTCCAATGAGTTAAATAGGATTTGCACAAAAATGTTCACGCCTTATTCCCCCAGCGGATGACATTGGCTGCCCATACATATCCGATGCCCGCCGACAACATGCATACCACGCTGCCGTCACGCACTTTGCCTTCGTTTAACGCCAGTTCCAAGGATAAAAGTTGGTCAATTTGGCCGAGGTGGCCGTAGTTTTCTAAGTAAGTAGATTGGTATGGTTGCAAGCCCAATTCCTTTAGCATTGCTTCATGCCCGCTGCGCTTGATGTGCAAAATCGCCAAATAATCCATGGCAGCACGGGTCATGCCGGATTTTTCAAAGGCACGGTCGATGCATTTGTACCAATTGGGCATGGACACTTCGTTCAAGCGGTGCTTCATCGCTTCTGCGTCCAATAGGCGCAGGGATTTTTGTGCTTCTTCTACGTTGGCGGATGTGATGGGGTTGACTTGCCCGCCTATTTCTACGGCGGCGGTACGTGCCAACGATGCGTCCGCGATGATGTGCGTACCCAATACGAGGTTTCGATTGTGGTTTTTCTTCAATAGAATCGCGCCGCCGCCGTCCGCCAAGTTGAACATGAACGACACGTTCGAGTCCGCGTAGTCAATGAAATCGCCGTTGCGGTAGCCGCCCGCGATGAGGATCGTGTTGATTTCGTCATCTGCCAGCAGCATGTCTTTGGCAATTTTGATGGCGGATACGGTGGTGCAACAGCGGTTTTGCACGTCAATGCCCCATGCGTTAACCGCACCAATCTTGTCTTGTATATACAATGCCGATGTGGTCAGCGGATATTCCTTGTACTCCTCGCCCATGCACAGGATTACATCGATTTCTGCCGGGTCGATGCCGGCGTTTTGGATGCATTTTTGGGCGGCCAAGTAGCCGAGTTCTTGCGTGCCTTCGTGCGGAGCGGCGATGGGCTTGCGGATGATGCCCAGCTTATCGGCTACGGCTTGCGCACTCCATACGCCGTTGGTTGCCGCAGAAATTTGTTCCGCGGTCATATAATTTTGCGGGATGTAGGTGCCGATACCCGCGATGCCTATGTTCGGTCGGTTAGCCATGGACGATGATTACCGCCTCTCCCACCAGTACGGCAGTGCCGTCTTGGTTAGTGATTGTGCAATCCATGATGACGCGCTTTTTATCTTCGATTTTCTCCTTGACGGTGCAGGTGGCGGTGATGGTATCGCCGATGTATACGGGTGCTAAAAATTTGATTTCCTGCTTTGCATAAATTGAACCCGGGCCGGGCAGGTGCATGCCCAACACAGTTGAAAGAAAACTCGCCGTTAGCATGCCATGCGCCACGCGCTTTTTGAAAAAGCTGTCCGCCGCGTAGGGTTCGTTGATGTGCACGGGATTGTTATCGCCCGTGATACCCGCGAAGTTATATACATCGTACTCGCTGATGGTTTTGCTGTAGGATGCGCTTTGGCCTACGTATAGTTCGGCCATGGTGTAGCCCTTCATGCCAACCGCTCCAAACGGTCGATGAGCTTGTGTAGGATTTTGTGCATGTCTCCCACAATACCCACGTCGGCCACGTCGAAGATGGGCGCGGAGGGGTTCTTGTTGATGGCGATAATGAGTTCGGACTCTTCCATGCCGGCCAAGTGCTGGATGGCACCGCTGATGCCGCACGCCATGTAAAGTTGCGGGCGCACAGTTTTACCGGTTTGGCCAATTTGTTTTTCCTTCTCGGCGAAGCCCGCGTCCACGGCAGCGCGTGATGCGCCGACCATACCACCCAGCGCGGAGGCGAGTTTTTCTAATGTGGCGAAACCTTCCTTGCCCGTGCCGCGCCCGCCGGATACGAGTACTTTGGCCTCGGTGATGTCTTTGGTTTTTTTGGCAGATTTGACGGTTTCCAAAATGGTTACATTGCGGTCGGCGGGTGTGAATTCAACGGGGAAATTGCGCACAGTGCCGTTTGATTGTGCGGTAGGTTCGGGCGCAATCATGACACCGGGGCGGATGGAGGCCATCTGCGGGCGATGCTCCGGGCAAATAATAGTCGCCAAAATATTGCCGCCAAACGCCGGGCGTGTCATGAGTAAATGATTTGTGTCCGGGTCGATTTCCAATGAGGTGCAATCGGCGGTAAGGCCCGTTTTGACGCGGGCCGCTACGCGGGGAGCTAAGTCGCGCCCAATGGCTGTTGCGCCGATGAGCACGATTTCGAAGTCTTCGGCTTTAAGCACCGCCGTCATGGCTTTGGTGTATGGTTCGTTCATGTAGTCGCTCAAATATTCGCTGTCTACGGCGATGACTTCATCTGCGCCGTGTTGTAGGGCGGTTTGGTTCAACGCGTCCACGTTGTGCCCCAGCACCAGCGCAATTAATTTTTGCCCCAGCGCATTCGCCAGTTTTTTTCCTTCGCCCAGCAATTCCAGCGACACTTTTTGCATCACGCCGTCGCGCTGCTCGCAAAAAACCATTACGTGTTTGCTCATAGGATGTGATGCTCCTTTAACTTGCGGATGATGATTTCTACAGATTCGTCGTCGCTAACTTGGTGTAATTCACCTTTGCCTTTGGGGGATTTTGTGAAGGATTTTTTAACGCGGGTGGGTGAACCTTTTAGGCCGATATTTTCGCGGGCGACGAGGTGTTCCAAGTCGACATAAGCGAGTGATTTAACTTCTTTGGTATCGTATGCGTCTACGATGCCGCCTACGGACATGTAACGCGGTTGATTTAATTCGGACAGCGCGGTGATGAGGACGGGATATTGCGCTTGTATGATTTGGTAGCGGTCTTCGTATTGCCGCTTGACGGTGATGGTCTTGTCTTCGGCGTTGATTTCTTCTGCGTAGGAAATGACCGGGATGCCTAAATGTTCGGCGATTTGCGGGCCCACTTGTGCGGTGTCGCCGTCAATGGCTTGGCGGCCTGTGATGATCAAGTCATAACCCAATAAATTGATAGCACCTGCCAATGTACCGGAGGTTGCCCAAGTATCCGCGCCGGCGAAGGCACGGTCGGATATTAAATATGCGTCGTCGCATCCCATGGCGAGTGCCTCGCGTAGCGCAACATCGGCTTGCGGCGGCCCCATGGTTATGACCGTGACATGCGCATCGCGAGTGTCCTTGATGCGCAACGCGGCTTCAATACCCGCCAAATCATCCGGGTTTATAATAGAAGGAACGCCATCGCGTATGAGCGTGCCGGTCTCTTGGTTGAGTTTAACCTCGTTAGTATTGGGTACTTGCTTGATGCAAACAATTATCTTCATAGCGCACTCCTTCATAGGGGTCAAGGGGCGAGTCGCCAAATAAGGCGTAGCCGGCACCCTTGCGGGGTCTGGGGCGGATGCCAAATAAGGCTTTAGCCGGCACCCGGGGTTTGGCTCTTGGGGATTTGGGGCAGCGCCCCAAGGTCTTGCCTCTAGGGGTTTAAGGCCGCGCCAAACAAGGCTTTAACCGGCACCCAAAGTCTTTGTCTCTCTATCAATTCACCTTCATATGCGCAGCAATGACCATTTTTTGCACTTCGGACGTGCCTTCGTAGATTTCGGTGATCTTGGCATCGCGCATCATGCGTTCGATGGCGTATTCACGGGTGTAGCCGTAACCGCCGTGCAGTTGCAAGCATCGGCGTGTTACATCGGATGCAGCTTCGCTTGCAAACAATTTGGCCATGGCGGCGTGGTTGGCGTAAGGTTGCTTTTTGTCCTTGAAATACGCCGCGCGGTAGGTTAACAGGCGTGCCGCGTCCACGGTGGTTTGCATATCGGCCAGTTCAAATTGCGTGTTTTGGAATTGAGAAATGCGCTTGCCGAATTGCACGCGTTCCTTTACATAGTTGACGGTGATGTCGATGGCACCTTGCGCAATGCCCAGTGCCTGCGCGGCAATGCCGATGCGCCCGCCGTCCAATGTTTGCATGGCGAGTTTGAAGCCCTGCCCTTCTTTGCCCAACATATTGGCCTTGGGTACGACGCAATCGCGCATGATGAGCTCGCATGTGGCGGAACCACGGATGCCCATCTTCTTCTCCTGTTTACCCACGGAAAAACCGGGGAAGTCTTTTTCTACGATAAAAGCAGTGCAGCCGCGTGTGCCTTTTGATTTGTCGGTCATGGCGATGATGATGTACACATGAGCAGCGTCCGCGTTGGTGATGAACAATTTTGTACCATTTAAAATGTAGTTGTCGCCGTTGGGTACGGCAGTGGTTTGTTGACCGGCGGCATCTGTGCCTGCGCCCGGCTCGGTCAAGCCGAAGGCACCCAACCATTCGCCGGTGGCCAACTTGGTCAGGTATTTTTCTTTTTGTTCGGGCGTGCCGTTTTCCATGATGGGTGCTGTGCACAGGCTGGTGTGGGCGGACACGATGACACCCGTGGTGGCGCACACTTTGGACAGTTCTTCGACCGCCATGGCGTATGCTAGGTTATCCGCCGCTGCGCCGCCGTATTCGCGCGGAACGGGGATACCCAAGAGACCATAACGGGCAAGCTTCTCTACCGTGCCGTAGGGAAATTGTTCTGTTTCATCCACTTCGGCGGCCAAAGGCTGCACCTCGTCCTTGGCGAACTTTACATACAAATCGCGCAGCAGTTCGTGTTTCTTCGACAAACTAAAATCCATTTGCTTACACCTCAACATGAACAGTGATTCATATTTCAATTTTTGTGCACAATAACATAACCCACTTAGCGCGTCAATCATTTTTTGCATACATGTTACAAAAGCATATTGCAATCATTTTACGCGAGGTTGACACATGTGGTATATTGCACAAAATATTTTGACCCCATCAAGGAGCATCCATGTCATTTGTCAAACAACCCAAAACCCAACGCGGCGAGTTGACGCTGCGCAAAATATGTAAAGCAGCGGAAGAACTCTTTGCCGAAAAAGGTTATTACGCCACCGAAATCCACGATATCACGCAAAAAGCGCAAGTGGCCACGGGTACGTTATATGTATACTTCCCCGACAAGCTGAGCCTATTCTTACATTTGATGGACGAATTGGGGCGCAAACTGCGGCGCGAAATCCGCGCGGCCAAACAAAAAAGTCCCGACTCAACGTTTATCGAGCAGGAGCGGATTTCGATTCGAGTATTTTTCGGCTTCGTGCGGGAGCATTTCGGTTTGTTCCGCATTGTGTGGCAGGCGCAATTTGTGGATGAACAGGCGTTTAAGGGGTACTACGAACGCTTTGCACGGGGGTACGTAGCGGAAATTACCAAAGCCAACGAGAGTGGTGAAGCGCGCGACTTAGACCCCACGGTCATCGCGTATGCGCTGATGGGGATTTATAGCTTTGTAGCGTTGAAATGCTTCGTGTTTGATAAGTCAGAGCCGGATGAGGCCACGATTGAGCAGCTGGTGGAGTTTATTGCGCGCGGGATATGCGGCGGCGCATCATCATAACTTCCCTAACTCCTCCAACCGGCTCAAATCTGACAAATTAAAATCTTCGCCGACGGAGGCGTTCTTGATTTTATCGTAGTGTTTTGTTTGTTTAAACGCGACGATGTCTTCTACGGTTTCGCATTTTGACAGAGCGATGAACGCATCCATATGCTTGCGCACGAAGGCTAGGATGATACGCGTGAGCAGGCTACCCGGCTTTTCTTTGCGTGCATCCAGGTTGTGCAGGTGCTTCAAGTGCGCCAGATGCTTGATTTCGTGTGCATTTTGTGGCTTTTCCAATTCGGTTAATAATTGTCCTACGGTCATGCCCATGGTTGCCCCCTGCGGATTTTTGTTGAAAATATAGCATTCCCCTTTGATTTGTTCAAATCGAATGGTTGGATTGCGTAGGTAATACATACTTGTTTCGGTGGCAAATTATGCAGGCTTTTATTGATTTTGTTGGAACGCACCGCGTCCGCGCTTTGCGGGATGAAGCGTCTTCTAAGTGGTGGTTTTTATGGCGGATGCAAAAACAGGCCGCGCATAAAACTCAAGTGGTTAGTGTCACTAACCACTTGAAATTTTTGGCTGCCGACGGCAAGCGGTATTATTCCGCCGCGGTGGACTACAACGATGCCGTGCGCCTGATACAAACCCTGCCCGGCACACAAGCCGATAAATTGCGCTTGTTGCTGGCGCAACCTTGGCGCATGACCCCGGTATTTCTGCCCAGTTTACCCAAGTGGGCATCGCCAACCGCGACCGGCCGCAGGTCGAAATATCCTTGCAAACGATCACAAGATCGCCATTTTCCATACAAAAGACAATAATAGACATCCCGTGCTATACTGAGCGATGTTGAACAAAATACGCGCACGGAGTGATTTTCATGGACTACAAAGCTTCTCTCGCTTCATTATTATCCCCCATCGTACAATTGGACGCGGCAGAAATCCTGCCCTTTATCGAATCCCCACCCGACCCGGCCATGGGGCATTTTGCGTTCCCGTGTTTTCGGCTGGCAAAGACGCTCAAAAAAGCGCCGCCGGTGATTGCGCAGGACGTGGCGGAAGCGGTGACGATGACCGCGCTCGTTTTGAATGAATATCACTGGATTGACCGTGCCGTGGCCACCGGCCCCTACGTCAATTTCTTCCTGCGTGAAGCGGCTTTCATGGACGATACATTGCGTGCGGTGCTGGCTGCCGGTGCCGACTACGGCAAGCCCGCGCCCGCCATCCAGTCCGCTCACGCCGCGCAAAAAATCCTCATTGAATACTCCTCCCCCAACATTGCCAAGCACTTTCATCCGGGGCATTTTGCCAACACGGTCATCGGCAACGCGCTGGTGCGCATTTACCGTCATTTGGGTTACGACGTTACCAGCATCAACCACTTGGGCGATTTTGGCACGCAGTTCGGCAAGCTGATTGTCGCGTACCAACGCTGGGGCAGCCGCGAAGAAATCGAACGCACCGAAATTGACGGACTGGTCAAAATCTACGTCAAATTCCACGAAGAAGCCGACCACGACCCCACGCTCAACGACGAAGCCCGTACATGGGTCGTCAAAATGCAGGACGGCAACAAAGAGGCCCTCGAATTGTGGCAATGGTTCGTGACCCTCAGCAACCGCTCTTTCGACCGTATTTACAAACGTTTGGATGCCACCTTCGACCGGGTGCGCGGCGAAAGTTACTACACGGACAAACTGGATGCCGCCGTACAAACCATCCGCGACAAAGGCATTCTGGTGGAATCCGAAGGCGCGCAAATTGTAGACCTTGAAGCGTATAACCTACCCCCCTGCATGATTTTGCGCAGCGATGGCGGCACCCTTTACGCCACGCGCGATATCGCCGCCGCGTTGGACCGCCACGCAGAATACAATTTCGACAAGTGCATTTATATCATCGCCAACGAGCAAAACACTTATTGCGCACAATGGTTCAAGGTCATGGAGCTCATGGGCTTCCCGTGGGCACAAAACTTGCTGCACGTCACTTACGGCATGTACCGCTTCGAATCGGGCAAGATGAGCACCCGCCGCGGCGATGTCATTAAAATGGAAGAACTCATCGACGAAGCCGTGGAAAAAACCCGCCTTATAATAGAAGAGAAAAATCCCAATTTACCCAATAAAGAGTCCGTAGCCGAACAAGTCGGCTTGGGTGCGCTCATTTTTAACCGCTTATACAACAGCCGCATCAAGGACACCGTATTCAATTGGCAAAACATGATTAACTTCGATGGCGAAACGGGCCCCTACGTGCAATATTGCCACGCCCGCACCTGCAGCGTACTGGACAAAGCCGCCGAAAAAGGCGTGCTGCCCGCCGAATTCACTGACTTCGACGCATCTCATCTCACCGGCAACGAAGCATTCAACGTAGCACGCATACTCTACGACTACCCCCAAGCCATCGCCGAAGCGGCAGATAAAAACGAGCCCTACCTCATCGCCCGCCACTTGATGGCACTGGCGCAGGCATTTAACGCCTTCTACCACCATAACATCATCCTCACCGACGCTGCTCACATCCAAACCGCTCGTCTCGCGCTAACCGCAGCCGTGCAAAGCGTGTTGCAAAACGGCATGCAGCTCCTAGCCATCCACGCACCACGCGCTATGTAATGTAAATTTTTTTATCCAATATAATCCAGTCGATTAGCTGCACTCATCGACTGGATTTTTTATATTCAACTTTTCGCTTGCAACCGCCAACACCCGCCGCCATAATTGCCTAACGATAAATCAATTTTACAACAGGAGGAACCATGGCCAATCTCAAAATCCTAAGCACCTTAGAAAACGCAAACGCATATTTATATGAAGCGAAACAAAATCCCACCGAAATAGCCGCACTTTGGAAAAGCACATGATTGAGCCATTTTGGGGCGAAATCGCCGTTTATGCCCCTTTCGACCAAAGCTTCAAGCAACCCACTTGCATTCATGCACTTGCGCAGTTGGAAAGGCAACTTCCACTGCTTTCGGATATGGACATCGCCGCTTTGCGCGTGGCGTTTGCCACGGCAACCACTGCCCTGCCCTCTGACGACGACGATCCCATGACCGTAGCTTTGTACCCCTTGTGCGACAGCAACCAAATCGTGAAAGAACGACAAAATGGCGTGGTGGGTGCGAGTGTGTTCGGCAATATAATCATTCAAATGAATCCGCTGGCAGATGATTGGCAGGCTTGGGTGCCTTATGTATTCGCGCACGAATATCACCATAATTTGTGGGGGCATTATTGGTATGTCGTGCGCGACGGCAAGGATTTGGCAGGCACTTTTTTGGAATATTTAATCACCGAAGGGCAAGCCGACTTGTTCGCCATGCACATGCACCCCAATTTAAAGCCGCAATGGAATCAGTCCCTGACCGCCGACGATGAACAAGCTTTGTGGGCGCGATATAAGCCCATCTTGCAAAGCACCGACCCCGCCTTCCATGCGGCGTATATGTTTGGAGATAGCAAACAAAATTTGCCATGGTGCGCGGGTTATCGCTTTGGCGCAAATATCGTAGCCGATTTTTTGCGTAAGCAACCCATGCCCTTTGCGCAACTGCTACAAATTCCCGCAAATCACATTTTCGAAAATAGCAGCTATTTCTAATCTCAATGCAAACTTTTGTATAACGCGGGCGTATATCCTTTCACAAGCAACACAACACATCCGCACCCTGAGAGGAGCATACAAAATGCAATGCAGATCTCACCCAACAACCCCTGCCTCCAATACGTGCAACACCTGCGGTGAATGGCTTTGCGATGCCTGCACCATGGACATTAACGGCCGTTTATTCTGCCGCGCGTGTTTGGCAAGATTGGCCTCGGCCGAAGCGCAACCCCACGATGCACCTCACGGCTACCGCCCGCCACCGCCACCCGGCTTCGTACCCATCCCGCCGCATATGTACGGCAAACCCCGCCCCAACAGCTTCTTCACATTCATCTTCTCGTTCTTTCCCGGTGCCAACTATATGTACTTGGGCTTGATGAAGCGCGGCTTGGCTGCCATGGGTTGGTTCTTCCTCAATATTTACCTGCTTACCTTGGTGGGCGGCTCTATTATCGGCGGCCCGCTGACCGTTCTGCTGGCGCTATGCTTGCCGGTGAGCTACTTGGCCTTCATGTTCGACGGCTTTAACATCCGCCGCCGCATCTGCGCGGGCGAAGTTGTACCCGACGACATTGATGATGTCATCGCCTTCCTGCGCCGCAACAAAAAACCGCTGCTGATCCTTCTTGCCTTATGCGTAGGCTTGGGTATCGCAGGCAGTCTGTTGGGTGCCATCTTGCGCCCACTTCTGAGCCTGATTCCGCTTGTCATTATTGGCTTGTTGTTTTATATCGTGTTTAAGAAGAAAGCGTAAATAACTATTTGCGCCCACGGTTGACATCCGCGGGCGTTTTTGTTAACTGAAAAGAGCTCGTTGAGAAAAATTCCGTTAAAGCGGAATTGCCCCGCGCACATTTGCGGGTGGAACGTTTCGCAAATGTGCGTTAGTAACACTTGACGCGAAAACACCCGCAGTGTAAGATAACCATGCAAGGGTATCAATGTGCGCCAAGCCACACCCGGCGCAGCATCGAACCGGCCGGAGGGAGGGAAAGCCCATGTCACAGGTAACCATCAAGGATAATGAAACCTTGGACGCAGCACTCCGGCGTTTCAAGCGCGACTGCGCCAAAGCAGGCATCCTGGGCGAAGTCCGCAAGCGCGAACACTACGACAAGCCCAGCATCAAGCGCAAAAAGAAATCCGAAGCCGCACGCAAGCGTAAATTTAATTAAAATAATCCCCGGTGAGCCGAAAAGCTGCCGGGGATTTTTTGTTGTTGAAAAAAATTCTGTTTTTGCAGATGGAGCGCTTCGCAAATGTTCGCTAGTAACCCTTGACAACCACCCTCCCCTTCCCCTATAATATTCTTCGTTGCGCATCATTCGTGGTGCCACACATGCGTATCACAGCGATACTGCATGGCCCAGTAGCTCAGTTGGTTAGAGTGCCGGCCTGTCACGCCGGAGGTCGAGGGTTCGAGCCCCTTCTGGGTCGTTATCAAGCCGCTTCGTTTACACGAAGCGGTTTTTTGTTGCCATTTTACACAGCAGGGATGCTTGCAAAGCAAAACCGCCCGGATATGACCACCGGGCGGTTTTGCTTTGCGAAACTTAAAGTTTGCGGAATGTTACTCACTTTACGTGCGTTTTGCTTTTTTGCGCTTGTTAATGATGAGCGTGGTGAGTGCGCCGATGGCCATGAGATTTAAACCTACGGCAACCCATAAGGTGCTTGACACACCCGTTTGCGGTACTTGGCCCAGGGGTACATTCACGTTGGGGATGAATGCCCAGCCGTTGCTTTCCCGCCAATACCAGTTGCCTTGGGGTACATCGCGGTTGTTAACTTCAATGTAGCCGTCGCCGTCGGGGCGCAGGTGGTTGCCGGGGCCGGGAGTGGGTGGTGGGGTTAATGTAGCAGTGCCGCCACCTTCACGCGTGCTGTCGCTGTATCTTACGAAGAAGCGGTTGATTAACGTGTTGTTGGGCGCGCTTGCTCCGGCGATGAAGGTGAGGACAATCGTATTGTTAATGCCAAAGTTGGCCGGCACATCACCGAAGAAGAAGCCGATGGATGTGTAATAAATGTTGCCCGGCTGCGGCAGGCTGAACGTAAATGGACGACTCGCATCAACATTGGTTGTATATGTGTGCCATACATCGCTGCCATCCACTTGGAAGCGTATATCATACGTGACCCCTGCCCCATGCGTAAACGCAGGCAAGCTACCCGCCGAGAAGAACAATCCAACGCCGGGACGGTCCACAATCGTAAAGTCGGATGCAGTCTGCCCCAATTCATTTTGGAAATTGCGGAGCGTCCAGCTTACAGACTCGCCGGGACGCACACGTGTGCGGTCGGGGTTTTTTATGAGTTCATTGGGTGATGTGGGCGTAGGTGCCGTGGGCACGGGCGTTGTAATCGTTGGCGCGGTGGTGGCGGGTGTAGTGTTGGGCGGAGGTGTGGTGACCGCGGGTGTCGTAGCGGGCGGGAAAGTAACAACACGTGTTGGTGGGTCAGTAGGTGGCTGCGTTGGCGGTGATGTAGGGGCAGGTACCGTATGCGATGGCCATGTTTGTTGTGGCGTGGTTTGCTGTGATGTGGTTTGTTGCGTCGTTGTCTGCTGCGTTGTCGTTTGTTGTGTTGTGGTTTGCTGCGCTGTGGTTTGCTGTGCAGTTGTTTGCTGCGTCGTTGTTTGCTGCGCTGTGGTTTGTTGTGTTGTTGTTTGTTGCGCGGTGGTTTGTTGTGTTGTTGTTTGTTGTGGTGTTGTTTCGGACGGCGTTGTCGTTTGTTGTGTTGTGGTTTGCTGCGCTGTGGTTTGCTGTGCAGTTGTTTGCTGCGTCGTTGTTTGCTGCGCTGTGGTTTGTTGTGTTGTTGTTTGCTGCGCGGTGGTTTGTTGTGTTGTTGTTTGTTGTGGTGTTGTTTCGGACGGCGTTGTCTGTTGTGGCGTTGTTTCCGACGGTGTGGTTTCTGCAGGCGTCGTCTGCTGCGGCGTTGTTTCCGAAGGTGTGGTTTCTGACGGCGTTGTCTGTTGCGGCGTTGTTTCCGAAGGTGTGGTTTCTGAATGTGTAGTTTCTGACGGTGTCGTCTCCGGTTGCGTGGTTTCGGATGGCGTTGTTTCTGCGGGTGTCGTCTCCGCCGGCGTCGTTTCTGCAGGCGTTGTCTCCGCAGGCGTCGTTTCTGCAGGCGTTGTCTCCGCCGGCGTCGTTTCTGCAGGCGTTGTTTCCGCTGGCGTCGTTTCTGCAGGCGTTGTCTCCGCTGGCGTCGTTTCTGCAGACGTTGTCTCCGCTGGCGTCGTTTCTGCAGGCGTTGTCTCCGCTGGCGTCGTTTCTGCAGGCGTTGTCTCCGCCGGTGTCGTTCCCGGAACGGTGGTTTCGATGGCGTTGGGTAGGCGTGGCGGTTGGGGGGGCATGCTGGGCGCGCCGGTGGCAGGTACATAGAATGCGGGTGCATCGTCGTATACGGTGATGACGATACCTGCGCCATGGGGTGGCGGTGCGCTCACATCGATATACCAGTGGCCATCGGGCGTGACGAAGCCTTCCGGTGCGCTTACCTCGCGCAAACGGTAGCGAGCGCCTTCGCGCAGGCCGGTGATGGTTACCATGCCGTCGGTGCCGCTGGTGATCGTGCCACCGCGGGCTACCCAAGTGCCGTCGATGTACTCATACAATTGGAAGACTGCACCAGCCAAAGGCTGGTTGTGGTAGTTGGTCTTGATGAAGATGAAATTGAACAAGCGCAAGTTGGGCAAGACGAAGGTATCTTCCGCGTCGGATTCCGACATCCTGCGCCATTCGAAATCAGGTGCATCGCCGTGCGCGTCAACGGTGATGCTACCGTCGTCGGCAACAATTACATACCAATGTCCGGTGGGTCGCCAGTGGTTGGCGGGCGCGGTGAGCTCGACTAGGCGATAGGTTTCGCCCGGAGTCAAACCGACGAAGGTTACCGTACCGGAAGCGGTGGAAGTCACCGTGTTGCCGCGGCGCGTCCACGTGCCCGCGTCGTATTCGTACAGGGCGAAGACCGCGCCTGACAGGAGTGCGTTGCTGCTATTGGTTTTGACAAATTCGAAGTTGACGGTTTCGCCACGCACGTTGGGTACACGCGGCGGAGCGGGTGGCGGTGCTACGCGCGATGATAAATCGGTTGCTGCTTGTGAGAAAATAAACGCCGGAACATCCCCATGTGGGGTAATGATCATAACGCCCGACCGACTGATATCAATGAGCCAGAAGCCCGTGGGGGTAACAAACCCGCTGGGTGCCAGTACTTCCACCAAGCGATATTGTGCATCCCATTGCAGACCTTCGAAATGCACACGGCCGTTGGCATCGCTGACGGTGAAGGCATTGGGGCCGCCTATGCGCACCCATCCGTCTTCGTCGTCATATCGGTACAGCGCGAAGCGTGCGCCCGCCAGCGGACGATCTTCGTCGTCGGTTTTTATGAACTCCAACTCTGTGTCTGGGCAGGGGTCGATGTAGGGGCGGTTGATGACAGATATGACCAACTCGCGCTCATTAACATTTTCACCCTCAGGGGTTAGCAAATATCCGCCGGGCACCGTTCCTTGGTTGTCAATCGTAGGCAGCTCGCCCATGATGATGTCATCGCCGGTGAACGTGAATGTCCACACGATGGATGTGTCCAAGATATGCCCCGGAGGCGCCTCTACCTCACGCAGTGTGTAAACACCGGGCGTCCTTAATTGGATGCGGTTGGTGTTGGAAAGGTAGGCATAATGCGCACCATCTCTGCGTAATTGGAATACCCAACCGTCTTCTATGGCATCCATGAAGCTGTGACTGTACTTGCGCACACGGAAGAAGAAATCATCCGCGCGTTGCCGCCTACGCACGGTAACACTCGCCGAGTCACGCGGCGGGCCGAAATATACAGTGTTTACAAAGTGCCCTTCGTCTTCAAGAATCGTGGTGAGGTAATAAAAGACGAACACCTGACCAGCGGGCACAGTGATGAAAATATTATCGTCATCTTCGAAGGTCACCAACGGATTGGTCGCATCTTGTTGCGCGGCCCATTCATTGAGGGGGATCAAATCATTGCCTACACGCACGCGGAAGTCGCGGTTGGTAAGACGGGCAGCCGCATCATTGGGGCGCGGCCCGTCGAAGTAGTCGCGTACCCATATGGCCAAGTTGCTGCGGGTGCCCGGTTGGCCGGGCAGCGTAAAGTTGGGTACAGGGCGAGCTACGGTCGTACCCACATTGCGCAATTGTGGCAGATTATTGCCACCCGGCATGTACCACACGTTGTTGGCAAAGTCGAAGCCGAGCGCTACATATGTGGCTTGGTTATATAATTGCGCACGTGTTACAGATTGACCGTGCCTGCCATCGCTTACGGCATGAGCATACTCAGCGTGCGACGAATTAACAGGAACGTTATTAATCAACAGGCCTTCGTATACAATATTGTTTGATTGAATTGGGTTGGTCGTAGCACTACCTTGTCGGAATCCGATGTTCACCCTTGCAGTGCCGCTATTATTTCTTTGATTTAAGTACTGTCCGGCAACTACGCTGTTCATGACTTCTGATGGGTGTGCTGCATTGGTTAATCGGGTGCTCGCAATACCACCAACAAGCGCGTTTCTCCAAGATACAACATTGGTCATATTAATTTGTATATTTACATCAGATATTACATTGGTAATTGCAGCATATCGCGGGTTGGATGGATTCATTTGGCTTATTTGACCAAATATACCACCGGCATCGATTCTATCCGGGTCCCACGCATCGGGATGATCATTTATTTGGTTTATTTCAATGCGTCCGGATGCAAAAATATCATTTACCAAAGAATTTGCCCAAGACGCATTTCTGCGACCAGCAATACCGCCAAAACTACCTTCACTTAGGTAATTTATATTCACGTATATGTCCAAATCACTTACCGATACATTATTAGCAGGGGCAGTCATTATTCCAGCAAATCCACCGGCATTTAATCGTTGAAAACGCAGTGTCGAGTGATTAATTTGGATATTAACGTTAGATACATCAATATTGGCGCTAATAGCATTGTCGTTAAAGGTTCCGACGGATACGCCGCCTGCAAAACCACCAGCGTGCATATGTGGCCGCCACGTTAATGCATTAGCCATTTCTTGACTTAAACTTATATTCACATTATTAACACTTGACGTATGCACAGCTACGCCGCTTAGATTTCCAAACATACCCCCATTCATATTCAAACTATCAATAATAGTAACATTTGAAACAGAAGATTGTTGAACCGACCCACCGGTCATCATTCCGGCCATGCCACCAGCAAAAGCGGTGGGACCGGTTATGTTTATATTCGAAACGTGTGAGTTAATTATCGTGTTGTTATTTGACGAAGGAAGGTCTCCCACGAGTCCGCCAGCAAAAGCAATCCCCCCCGCAGAATCAAGTGGTATATTTATGTTAATATTGTGCACCGTTGATTTTTCTATATGGAGATTGCCCGTTGGGGCGCCCGATATCCATTGCGATTGCGGCACGCCAATAAGTCCGCCGACAAACCCTTCTTCGGTATAAATATTAACGTTTCGTGCATGCACATTGTAAATCCGTACATTGGGCATCAAATCCGCAGCGCGACCAATTTGGCTTGCCAATACGCCCGCATCGCCAAATTCAGTGCTAAGCGTTGCATTGTCAAAATGTAGGTTGCGGACATACGCATTCCCGGCCAATCCACGAAATAAACCGACATTCATCACTCCGCCGCCAACGCCGACTGAAAGATTATTAATGGTATACCCATTACCTTCCAATATGCCTCGAAAGAAAGTGTCTGGTGAAAACCCACCGATGGGTGTCCAAGTTCCCCCATTGTCCGTAATGTAGTCTTCCAAGCAAATACTATTCATTAATATAAAATTGCCAGTGACGTTGTAGCGGATATTGCTCAAATCTTCCGCTGTATATATAGGAATGAAATCATTATTAACAACAGGGGGGGCATTTTCCGTAAACCACAAATCTACATTCACCGCATTTTCGGCTGTATTTTCAAACACGATGCGGAACAGTGCGCGTGCGCCCGGTTCTAAATAGACGTGGTCGTACCAGTCGTTGGGGTTGTCGGTGCCGTATTCTTGTACGTTTTTGCGGAAGGTGTCGTTGCGTTCTTCCCTGTCAAAAGTGACCGCTTCGCCCCAAACGTTAAATTCGATGCCGTACTGCGGCTGTCCGCCGTGCAGGAAGAAGAACTCATTCATGGCCAAGATGATGGACGAGTTGGATCGAATGTCTATGTTGTGCGTGCCAAATACACGCGGTTCAATATAAAACGCTTCGCCGATGCCTACTTGTTGTCGGCTTACATAGCTGCCGTTGTCGTACACCACCATGCGTGCCAAGTTGCCTTGCGCGATGCTGAAAGTGGGATGGTGGTTAAGATCAATTAAGCTCTGTGCACTGCTTGCACCCCAATTGATGGTAAACGGTCCGATGAGCCCATCCGCATTGGGGGTCATGGTACCCGAAAACGCAGGGGTTACGACGATACTGGCCGTGTCGGTTGGGTTCAAACGTTGCGCCAGCCGTTGCCCGTTCACAACATCCCGACCAAAGAAGAAATTGACTTCGGCAGGGCTGAATGGTTGGGTTTGACCAGCGTACCACCCGCCGGGCACTTGAGCATTTGTGGGCCACCAGAAGCGCGGGGTCTCCATGGCCATACGTGTCCACACCAAGGCTTGTACCAATTCCGGACCCAGCGGGCGGGTCAAGGTATGCGCAGGGAGACGCTGCTCCGCCAATTCGCGGGAGATATGGTTGCCTATGTACAATGTGCGCACGAGTGCGACGGCATAACGGATTTCTTCGATGGCCAAGGGCGACAGCTCTACATATGTTTGCATAGCGCCTTGATTGACGCGCTCAAATGTCTGCCCAATACCAAAGATATTGATGGCCATACAAAACGTGCCCACTGTGTGGCCGTTGACGCGGTTGCGCAATGCAAAACGCGTGTGCGCCGTGCCACCTCCGGTAAAGCCCCACTCCTGACTCTCGCCAATGCCACTGCCAGGCGGGTCACCCAAGACAAAGAAGCTCAGGGTCGAGGCCGCGATAATGGCCGCCAACACAAACGCCAATGTCCGTTTAAACGTCATTTTCTTTTTCATGTTTTCAATTCCTCTCCATAAATGTGATTAAATCAATAATATCTGACGGAACCGCGCTGTTGTTGAACAGCGCATGGTGCATACGTTGCCATATGCCGTTGTCGCAAGTGGCATTGCCAACAAAGATATTTCCACTCCCTTCATGGGTTACATAAAAACGGAATCGTTCGCCGTCGCCGCGGATGTATTGGTCAAAGGTAAAACCGTAGTATTGGAGGATGTGTGCCACTGCATCACCGGTGTGGGCTTGCGACAAGGCTGCCAGGATTTGAGCGGTGCGGTCGGGGAGCGGCGGGGGCAAGGTGGGTGCGGGCGTAGGGGGCTCGGTGGGCGGCGGTGGAACGGTCGCAGGGGTTGCGGTTGTAGGAGCTGCGGTCGTAGGCGGGTCGGTTTCGGGCTCGGTGGGTGGTTCGGTTTCGGGCGCTGGCTCGGGTGCTTGTACTTCTGATATGTATGGCATGGGGGTTGAAGCTGGTGTAGGGGGGTCGGTGGTAGCTTGCACGGTTGCTTGCGATGCAACGACTTGTTCGGGTACGGATTCAAAAGCTATGTAATAGTACACAACAGCAGACACCGCAACGGCTACCAAGGCACAAGCGGTTGCAATGTACCCCACCACAGGCGCAGCCGCAGATGCGGCAACCGTACCCGCCGCAGCGGTTGCAGTACCGGTTACCACCCAACAAGGCGCAGCACCAGATACATACATCGTCGTAAATATTTGCTCTTCAATCACAAAAAATGCAGCCAGCGAAGCCATACCCACCGAAACGGGCAACGCACCTTTAAACACTTTCTTTTTACGCTTGCCCTCTAAGTGATCCTTGATGGATTGGCGGGCGGTACGCAAATTTTTGTATACATTGCTGAGCGAACAGCCTTGCAAACGGGCAATTTCTTCTACCGAACAGGACGCGTAGTAATTGAGGTATACCGTCTCCCATTGGATACGCGGCAGTGCTTTGATGATGTGCAGTAGTTCGGTTCGGTTTTCTTGATTATGTAGGTATTCTTCGGGCAGGAAGTCTGCATCGGTTTCTTCCCGGTTGGCTATGTAGTCAGTGGCGTCCGGCATGGGAATCAATTGGGTGCCGCGCCGTTTGCGGTAGCATCCGTGTATTGCAATTTTTTGCAAGTAAGCGACCAAGGTTTCTGCCCGCAGGGTGTTGGCTTTTTTATAGGCAATCAAAAAGGTGTCTTGCACGACCTCTTCGGCATCTTCTTTGTTGTAACAAAATTTTTGACAAATAAAAGCTATGTAGGCACTGCAGCGGGTGTACAACTCGTCAAATGCCAAAGGGTCGCCGTTGTTTAACTGCGCAATCACGTGGGTAAAGTCATACTTGTTGCTTTGGGCGTTGATGTGGGGCCTCCGTTCGACGGGTAATCGTTTATATGGCTTGTACCATGGCCTTGCCGGGATAGTCACGCTTGCCGGCCAAGTTTAATACGTCGTTAACGGCGATGGAATTCATGTTTTTGATTGTGATTTCTCCGTCGTTTTTGTACAGGAATATGATCTTATCCCCTGCTTGTACTTGCAATGCGCTGCGGACTTCTGATGGTATCGTGATTTGCCCATTGCATGAAATTTTGGCCAAGTTCATAAAATCCCTCCAAAAAAATGCTTCTACTCAGTAATAGACCAGCACCCGGAATTTTTTGAACCATTTTCCAAATAATTTTTATTAATTTTAACATCATTCTATTTCCAAGGGGGAAAGGTTAACAAAAATTAACAATTTTCCCAAACGCACCCACAAAAAAACACCCCGTTTCCGAGGCGTTTTATTTATGCGTATCTATATGATTTTATCCTACACGCGACCCAAGTACTCCCCGGTGCGCGTATCGATTTTGATTTTGTCGCCGGTGGAGACGAATAGCGGCACTTTTACGGTGGCGCCGGTTTCTACGGTGGCGGGTTTGGTGGCGCCTTGGGCAGTGTCGCCCTTGAAGCCGGGTTCGGTGTCGGTAATTTCGAGCTCGACGAACATGGGGGGCTCGATGCCGAAGATACGGCCGTTGTGCACCAGCACTTTAATCATGTCGTTTTCTTTGACAAAGCGCAGGTTGTCGCCGATTTGGGCGGCGTTCATTTCGGTTTGCTCGAAATTTTCAACGTCCATGAAGTAAAACATGGTGCCATCGGAATAAAGATATTGCAGATCGCGGCGGTCAATGTGTGCACGCGCCATTTTCTCGGTGGGGCGGAAGGTCTTTTCTAATACTGCGCCCGATTCCATGTTTTTGAGTGTAGAGCGGACAAAAGCCGCGCCTTTGCCGGGTTTTACGTGTTGAAAGTCGATGATGGTGTACAATGCGCCTTCAAATTCAACGGTAATGCCGTTGCGGAATTCACCTGCTGATATCATGGGTAACGCCTCCTAAAATTATTGGGGTTCATATATATTGCGTGGTGCCGGTTGGTTGATGGGCCATATAAAAGCGCGTCCGCCGCTGACGGTAACGGTTGTATCCTGCCGGACGGCGCTGATGCGCCCGCCTTGCCGCAATCGGACACGAAACGCATGTGACGGTGTGCCGCGCGGATGAAACCAAATCCGGTTGATGCCCGTCGTAATGTAATCGAAGTACACGCCGGACGGTAGATGCACAACACGCAAATCACGTGTATTGGCGTTGGCTGTGGGCGGGGTGTTCACGTCCGTAAAATAAACGATGCGGTAGCGGCCGGTTGCACGTTCAAAGTGGATGCCAATGGGGCGGCCTTCGCGTATGGCGCGTTGCTGCGCGTAGCGGATATCGGCCTGTAATTGCAATGACGTGTTGTACAAGGTGCGATTGCCAACTTGGCGTAGTACAGGCACGGCCACTGCGGCCAGTACCACCACGATACCCATGGCAACGGCCAATTCCAATAAAGTGAATCCGCGTGTGCTTTTCAAGGGGTTTTGAAATAACGGCGTAGGAACCACCCTTCGAAAATGCGCTTAAACCGCACAAAGAAGAAATCCTTCTCCGTTAGTGGCTTGACCAAAACGGTCATAATTCGCGCATTTTTGCCCGCCCAAATGTCGGCAAAAAGCTGGTCGCCGATGATGGCGGTATCTGCGGGCTGCGTACCCATGCGCGTCATGGCGCGGCGCACGCCGCCGGTCAACGGCTTAAGTGCGTTGGCGATACCGTCCAAGCCCAAGTGATCAAATTGCGCCAACCGCTTGCGGGTGTTGTTGGTCAACAGGCAAATGCGAAAGCCCATTTTTTGCAAGCGCTTGAGCATGGCGGTGATTTTGGCAGGGGTTTGGGGGCGGTCAAAGTGCGCTAGCGTATTGTCTATGTCGAATATCAAACCGCGTATATTTTGCTGCCACAGGGTTTCATAAGGGATGTCAAGAACCGAATCTACATAATAATCGGGGGCTAGGGTCATAGGGTTGTCCTTTCAGCGGAACGTAATCAATAGGTAATACGCGTAGAATTTATCATTCGCAGGGAGTTTCCGTCAAGTGTGGGCACGATATCGGCCTGTACGGCTACAGGGAATTGTGCCGCGTCTGTTCTGTTTACTACTGAGCGTACATGCCATCTCGCTTCGTATGGGTTTACAAGCGGGGCGTAGGTCACCGTTGTCTTCCCGTTAAATGATTCGCTCAATACCGTGACTTGCCACGACCGGTACACCACGCCGGGGGTGGTGGGTTGCCACGAGGGCATCGCTTCTATATTAATAGTCGGCGGGTTTGTTGTGCTCGCAGCGAAAAATTCACGCATATCAAAAAGGGCTTGTTCGTTACCGGCCACAGCCAGCGCGTACAAACCCGAAAATCCGATATAATACATAGACGACCGCCGCGACGCGGCCGTTAGAGTCAACACCACACCCGCCAATAACGTAATCATCAACACCGCTACGATGACAAATAAATATGCGTTGCCGCGGCGGTTGCGTAAAATACGCGATGCCGTCATGGCAAATGTAATATCGCTTTCATGACATTTCCAGGGAAGCGGGATACGGACATATCATAATCCGCTTGTGCGGCTTCGTATTCTTGCTCGGCAGCAATTTTATCTGCCTCGATTGCTTCCGATGCTTCCATTTCATCCAACAATTCCAAGGCGGCATCTATGCGCCAGCGTTTTTTCATGACGCGGTGGTGCAGTACCAAGCCCGTTACACACAGCGCGAAAACCACCAGCGACGCCCCGCCAAAAAGGGTAATCATATCGCTGCGCACGCGCCAATCATGGCGGCAATGTGCGCGGGTGTAGTGCCGCAGCAACCGCCCAAATGCGTTGCGCCACACTGCGCAATGCGGGCCATGACACCGGCAAAATCCGCGGGGGATACGTTGTACACGGTTTTGCCATCCACCATTTCGGGCAGGCCTGCGTTGGGTTGCACGAGGATGGGCAAGCGCGTGGCGCCGCACAGTTGGGGCAGCAATTCCAAATACGTGTCGGGCCCCAAGCCGCAATTCATGCCCAAAACATCCACGCCCCATGCTTCTAATGCTTCGGCCATTTTGGACAGGGGCGTGCCCATGGTTGTGCGCCCCCGCTTGTCGAATGTCATGGTGGCAAACACGGGCAACCCGGTGGCTTTTGCCGCGGTCACGGCGGCTTCCAACTCAATCATGCAATAAAAGGTTTCGATCAGGATCATATCTGCGCCGTGTTTTGCGCCCGCTTGTGCGGTTTGCGCAAACAAACCTTGCGCTTCATCGGGCGTCATATCGCCATAAGGTTCCAACATAACACCCAACGGCCCCATGTCCAGTGCAACTTTGGCAGTACCGGCTGCGCGGGCATTTTTGATGGCGGCTTCAACCAAATCCGCCGCATTGGCATGTTTGTGCGTGTACGCGCCGAATGTATTGGCCGTTAGCACCTGCGCGCCCGCATCCAAGTACTGGCGGTGGATTTCCGTTATTACCCGGCTGTGTGTCACGTTGAGCTGTACGGGGTCGTCCGCCAACCCCCGCCCGTGCAAAATCGTACCCATGCCGCCATCGAAGAACAATCGTTCCACCCGTATCGCCTTCTTCCTAGATATGTATGTACAAGCATTATAAATAAAAAACCCCGAGGGCTCAACTCGGGGTTTTTGTTCACTTGCAATAAGTGCGCATATATTTGAAGGTATTTTCCCACTGTTGCCATTCATTGGGCGATGATTGCATCATGCGCATGAATTCGGGTTTTTGCGGCGGGGCAAATAATAACGATGGAAAAGGTAATCGGTCAAAATATTTGCATATATTACAAGGCGGCGGCGGGCAAACATGCCGGTTAACAAATTTAGGGAAGCCATCGGGATAATCGACATGTGCTTCCAGTGCACCGTTTTCATTCTGCGTTACGGTAACAATTGCGCGGTATTCACGGCTGTCTGTTTGCCAACTTACATCGGACGGCGTTAACTCCTTGACCGTGTACGCATATATACCGGGCGCAGTGAATGTCAGCGGCGGGAAGTTGATATTCATGCGTCAGCCAACACCGTTTCACCGGCGGCGGCGTTGGTGGTGGTTGCAATTAAAGTTTCTCCATGAAAGAGGCCAAATTCAAAACGACCTGCGGGAAGCGGTGCACCAATGGCAATTTTGCATCCGCTAATGATGATACGTGTAGGCTCGACGCGGTAAATGTTGGTGAAGGACGGGAAACCATCGTGGTATTCAATGGTGGCAACCAGGTTTCCGTGGCCGTCATCTACTACGGTTACGGTTAAGCGGATGACTTTGTCGTCCGTGGTCCAACCATCGCCCGATGGCGTTAATTCGCGTAGCGTGTATTCATATACGCCCGGTTCGTCATAAGTCAAATCGGGAAATTGGAACGCGCCGCATTGTGCGCTATGGTGCTTGTTAACAAAAACGGGCACGCCGTCGGGGTACGTTACCGCTACAACCAGCTCTTCGTTGACGCTGGTGACTTCAATGACGATGGGCCATTCGCGCGGGTCGGTATCCCATTCTGGGGGGGCGTCAATTTCCTTGACGGTGTAGTGGAACAAACCTGTGGTACTAAAATGCAGCGCGTCAAAGCGGATTAAGCCATTTGCCGTGTTGTGGGCGGTATACAACGGCACCGGGTTGCCCTGTTCGAAGATACCAAATTCAAATTCGCCGCCTTCCAACGGTGCGCCGATGGCGATTTTGCTCATTAATAACATAACATTCACATCTCCTTCGATGATTTGTAATAACACTTCATTAGATACCACGTCGTGTATGCCGGGTATGCCCCCTTCAACGGGGGTGTATTCGTAATGAATTTCGGCTTGGTTGACGACGGGTGCGTCTTGTGCGGCCATAGCCAAAGCCTTAAAACGCACTACCACTTCCTCCTCGCCTATAATATCCGGCAAGGGGAAACCAAGTTCTGGGTCAGCCAATGGTTCTTGCAAGTCATTGACAATTACGGAACCGGGCACAAATGCCAACCCCTGCGGCAATTTGTCAATAAAATTAATGCTCGTCAGCGGCAATGTGCACCTGTTGCGCAACACCACGGTGTAGACAACTGTATCGCCCACAAAAACCACCGATTGGCTGATGCTTTTGACCGGGATAAACTCGGGCACGGTGATTTCATTGAGCGAAATGTCGTCAATGGCATAATCATTGCCCCAAGCGGCCTCGCCTTCGCTCAAAAATTTGATTGTGAGTCTTGTGTTGTTTTGCGCATTGATGACCGTACCAATTTGCCGCCATTCGGGTACGACGGTGTTTACGGGGATGAGGATACCCAGCGTTGCGCTGTAAATCACTTCTCCCGTTTCGTCCAAAACTTTTACACCCAGTTTGGGGTCTGCCCAACCCGCCGCTTTAAACAAGTCGACAATCCATGCGCTAAACAAATAGTGCGTATGCGGCGTTACGGTGACTTCTTCGCTAAAAAACACGGAACCGGGGGTGTCGCCGTTGACGACCATCATGCGCCCCGTTTCGTTGCCTGTGGTGCGGTCGGCAAGGCGCCACCAAGCACCAATACGATTACTATTGTCATCATTCAAAATATTTTGCACCGTGTATTCCCCGTCCTCTGGCGCATGGAACCAAGGCGGATAGTCGGGAATATCCGACGGGTGAGATAACGGTTGTACATAAATAAAATCAGGCACATTATCGGGATAAGGCTCATAGGGTACACCCGTATCGGTTGCCGTACCCGCCGGGAAAGTACCCATCGTGCCCATGTCCGCGTCAATCAGCAAATTGATCGGGCACACCACCGCGCAATTATCCATAATCGTTTCGATGGGTATATAACGCACCGGGCCGTTCAATATAGTTTGTCCATTTATATGATCCGTGCCTACGGTAATGAACAAGGTGTTTGGGGTCACGCAATCCAAATGCGTAGCCCCGACGACGGGTGGGTTAGGCGCATAACTTATGGGCGGTACGACTGCATCGGGCACCGCACCGGGAACCGCGCCATCAAAATTGCCTGGCGATGCAATGGCCGGTTCGCCATACGCTTCAACAATACGATAATCACCCGGCGGTACATTGTGAAAGGCATATTCGCCCGCATGATCCGTAAAAACAGCCAGCCGTGCATAAGGCGCAGCCCTGTTTTGCAATACCATAGGCACGTTGGGTATCCCTTGCAAACCCTGCGCAACGCCTGTCCTTTGCCTGTCAAAGTACAAGCGCCCCGTAATATTTATCATAATCATTCCTCCTTAAGTTGGTAACGATATCTTCTTATGAACAATATATGCTTGGGCAATTTTTTGGTGCTGTATAAATAAAAAAACCTCGAGGGCTCAACTCGAGGCGCGGGCGTTATTTCTCCTTCAATAAATAATCCAGACTACAACCATCAAACAGTGCGGACAGTGCGCGCAGCCCCTTGGCGGGGATGGCGCGCCTACGGTGGATCCAATCGTTGAGCTCGTCGGTGGGAATCGACAGGGCCCGGGCCATCTCGGCCTTGCTCATGTAGCGGCGCAACCGCTCTACCTCGATGTTCATAAACATTCGGTACGCAAACCTCCTTCTCGACCATATGTTCGACAGGCGTATTTTCCCACATCGGGCATATAGCGTCAAGGAGAATATTGCCAAATAAATTGAAAAACCCCGCGCTGTGAGCGGGGGGGGGGGGTATGTGATTAACTTGGGATTGTTGTTGATGAATACATTGTGGGGTTGTTAGCTTTATACAAAAAAATATTGAATCGAGTAAATTACGGATAACGTTCAAAACATGCTGCGGTAAGTATCCATTTCGGCCAGCGCGATAAATAATTTCTCGTTCGTTATCTGTGAAAGACCACCATAACCAATTCATCGCCTCCCAATTAATAACAAAATCTTCTTTCGTTAATGGATAATTTACACCAAATCGTTCATACAAACGTTCCCAAGTTGCATTTTCCCGAACCCATATCCCACCCCGTTCAAAAGGACCAGTGCGCGCCAAAGCCCAATGATAACCTTCAATAAGGCCTGGAAACATATTTGGATTTGGCCAAGCAGCAATAACATGTGGAGGGTGACTTTCGGCTTCTTCTGCAGTCATAAAAATAATTACTTCTGTGAACGAAGGATCAAAAAAAGAAGTGTCTGGAATAATAATCGCTTGTACTCCTGCACCACCTCGATTTATTCGACGTTCACCTTCATAATAAAAAGATATCATAAAACCTAATTGTTGAAAGTAAGGGAAGTAACGTTGCGATATTATGCTTTGCGATTCTTCATTATTCGTTAATATACGCCATGTTATAATTAATAATATAATAAAAACAATTACAATTACACTTTTTTTTTACGCATCTTTATCTTCCTTTCTTATTGATAATGGGGTGAGTCATGCCCCGGCAACACTACATCGTCTTCGGTAACGACACTATTCCATGATGTTATTTATATGGATTATGGAAATCTTTCTATTACATCATCGGATAAATGCCCACGGAAGCTGGCTCTACGGATTATATTTTGCTCTTCATTATGAAGTCTCCAAAACAATCGTCCAACTTCTTCCCAATTGTCAACAAAATCTCGTTTCGTTAATGGATATGATAAGCCAAAATCTTCAAAAGTTAAAACGTGCCTTCGTAAAGATGTTGTAAATCCATCATAACCCACAGCACGCCCCATAGCCCAATTGATCCCTTCAATAAAAACGTGAATATTCTCTTCATTTGGCCATGCTGCAATCACATATTCAGGGTGCCCTTCTGCCTCTTCGGCATTCATAAAAAATATCAACTCTTTATAGGATGGGTCAAAAGAAGAAAATTCAGGTTGTGTCATCATTGAAATGGATCTACTGTTATTAGTGATTATTCGCTCTCCATCCAAGTAATAAGAGACTATAAAGTCCATTTGTTCAATGTAAATAAATGCAACTTGTGATATCCTGTTAGAGGTTTCTTCTCTATTAACGGATACCCGCCATCCTATAATTAATACAACTATAAAAACAAGCAAAACAATTACAAATACACTTTTTTTTTACGCATCATTATCTTCCTCCGTTTATGTTTATAAAAAACATTTAACATTCTCTTCATTGTTTTTATTTCATTTCTTACATAACATCTGGTGTGTTATGTCCCGGAGCCGGTGGTACCCGCCACCAAGCCATGGAGCCGTGGGCTTCTTCGTGCAGGTTGTGCGCGACGATGTCATCTTTGCCGCGTAGGCCAAGGGGTACGGCCAGAGATTTGTGGCAAAGGCAAAACACTTAAATGAAACATAAAAAATTACGGATAACGTTCAAAAACATGCTGCGGCAAGTATCCATTTCGGCCAGCACGATAAATAATTTGTCTTTCGTTATTTGTAAAAGACCACCATAACCAATCCATTGCTTCCCAATTATGAACAAAATCTTCTTTCGTTAATGGATAATTTACACCAAATCTTTCATACAAACGTTCCCAAGTTGCATCTTCCCGAGTATTAAATCCTCTCCCCCGTTCAAAAGGTCCAGTGCGCGCCAAAGCCCAATGATAACCTTCAATAAGGCTTGGAAACATATTTGGATTTGGCCAAGCTGCAATAATATGTGGGGCATGACCCTCGGCTTCTTCTGCAGTCATAAAAATAATTACTTCTGTGAACGAAGGATCAAAAAAAGAAGTATTCGGAATAATAATCGCTTGTACTCCTGCACCACCTCGGTTTATTCGACGTTCACCTTCATAATAATAAGACACCATAAAACCTAATTGCTGAAAGTAAGGGAAGTATCGTTGCGATATTATGTTTTGTGATCCTTCATTATTCGTTAATATACGCCATGTTATAATTAATAATATAATAAAAACAATTACAAATACACTTTTTTTTTACGCATCTTTATCTTCCTTTCTTATTGATAATGCGGTGTATCATGCCCCGGCAACGTTGATTCTTGCCCCGGCAACACTATATCGTGTTCGGTAACGACACGGTCGTTATCTACGTTGGATGCGCCCGCATTTGCACCAGCCTGTTGGGCGAGAAATTCTTCAATAGCTGCCTCTCTGCTACGAATATCGCGCATCTCGTTTATAAAATCGTATATTTCATCAAGTCTTGAGCCGCGCGTTTTGTAAAATTCAAATATTAAATCTGGACGGTTTAAAAAGTCTTCCCAAGTGAAATGCAAATATTGCGGGTTTAAAGGGTCTCTTACAGGAACGCCCGGCGGAAAATCAAGATTAAAACTTATTTCAATAGCTCCGGGAGCGGTTGTTGTAACAGATCCAATAGGATTGGAAGCTTCTGCAACGCGCATCTGCTCAATAACTTCATTAATCCATGGCAAAGAAGGATCATTATCGGGTATATTCAAGCCATTTAATCCCCTAAGACCTAATTCAGAATCTCTAGTAGGCCAAGTCATTGAATGCCAATCTCGACCCTCTTCATGAATAACTATTGTTTGCATTGAAAAATCTCGTACAAACTTTGCAAACATTGCCACTTCATTCTGTCCTCTAAAATCATTTTGAATGCTTTCAGACTTATTTAATTCAGAACTTAACTTGTACATTGTTAATGCCGCTTCAAACATCGTTCCAATAACGGGTGCGGTTGTATTTATTAAACTCTTTATACCATCAAGTGCAGATGATGTAAGTTGAGACATAGCAAAGGAGCTTGCATTAAATTCATGTTGGTTTAATAATTGTTCAAGCGCTAATGCGAGTATCAATGAACCAGCTCCGGCACCGTTTAATACCGGGAATAAGTTGATTTCACGCGGAATTATCGGTTCAATAGTGATATTCTCTGGAAAAATATTAATATTCCCAAAATTAAATGAAAGTGTTGTTACAGCACGTTCATTATTATTTCCATATGTCAATACGCCTTCCGTTAATGAAAAAGGTCCATTCTCGCCAACGCTTACAAACATAGGATGCACGGTATGGCGGAAATCATTAGGCTGTTCGGCGGCAGCCGCATATATTACTGACAACAGTGCAATACGCTTAATCATTGCTTCCCGAAGTGCATCAATATCGCTATTCAATGGGTCATCAATTCCTAACCCTATCTGCACTTCTAATCCGGCGGTTAACGCCAACCCTAGATGTTGTTTTAATTTATCGACCATAGTTGTGCACACGCTATGAAATCCAAGGCCAAGGCTTTGTAATTCCGACTGATTAAAGTTGGTTACCAGATTTACATTCAATTCAATCGGACGTGCTAACGTATTTAAGAATCGCTCAATATCGCCAAGATAATCCATATCGGTAAATATCCTGGCTAAAACATTGAACTGATCATCCGTTAAATTCGCGGCGCCTCTTGAAAACCATTCCTCAATGCTTTTCCAAGTTTCTTCGAGCACAATTGCAGAACTATTTGAAATAAGCTCCTTCCAACCTATATTCAAAGCTTTGGCCAAAATATTAAGATGCTCATCCGCCGTCTCCGCATGACTCATCAACTTCGTAACAACCGACTGGCTACTCGACCCAAAATAAACCATACCATCGGCCTCGGTAGTAAACTTGTTGCCGAAGGAATCGCGCAGCTCGCCCATGCGGCGGATGTAATCTTCGATCTGCGCCTTGATTTCTTGCAAGTTATTCGCACAATAGCCATCCGTGCCGGTGATTTCTTCATGCAGTTGTAGGAACAATGCGTTGGTGTGC